>Ga0209487_1004345_pt1 | contig 10911 bp, 8 predicted proteins | sample Poulit2012_FD_187524 | JGI IMG/M metagenome (GOLD analysis project Ga0209487, IMG submission 187524) | Agricultural soil microbial communities from Georgia to study Nitrogen management - Poultry litter 2012 (SPAdes) (version 2) | ecosystem: Environmental > Terrestrial > Soil > Agricultural land... | reverse complement strand
CAGCTGTACGAGCAATGTTCATCGCCTGCTCATTAACTTGAGTGACACACCCGATAACGACATCTTCTACAAAGGACTTATCTACATTAGCACGTACCATCAATTCATCTAACACGTCCGCTAACAGCTCATCAGACCGAACGTTTGCTAAAAGACCATCTTTACGGGCAACCGCACTACGAGCACTCATAACAACATAAACATCTTGCATGAACTATCAACTCCTTTAGACACACTTATTCGTCATTACTTACAAATAGCATAACATACAGTTTATTTTATTGTGGTTAAAAGAACAAGCTAAGAAGGAAGCCAATTTGCTTATTTATAATGTCTTAAAATTAACCGTTGATTTAATCAATAAAAAGTTAAAGAAACAAGTTACATAAGTCATATTTATTTTGATTACAAATTCATTAAATCTATGGCTCTGTGTGCAGTTCGGCTACACGTAGGTCCCTGCCGGCCGACTAAATACGGTCACGTTCTATGACCAACGTCGGCACGAGCCCGTCCTAGGCGTCGATACAGCACGTGTCCAAAGACCCCCTAAGCAAGCTAAGCTTACTTAGGAGGCTGAGGCCGTGCCGGTGGGAAGTGCAGTGTAATCGAACAATACACAGAAAATCTATTGAAAATTAGGTGAAATATAAAATTTTGATTTTGTATGTTTTTTTAAATCGATAAATTATGAAATTGATTCAACTAAAAAGAAAAATGATTAGTTTCACTTCATTAAAATTGCAACAATTTGTTATAATAATTTAACAATGTTTATTTATTAATTTTAGCGTTTGGAATTTTTAGCATAATTTGAGGTGTTTACTTTGAAGCGATACTTATCAATAATTTTTATCGGTATTGGCATTATTATATTAATTATCGGTTTACAGATTAACGTTTATTGGAGCGGTATGGTAGCGTGGGGTTTAACATTCATTTGTTTAATGTTTGCAGCTTATTTTACAAAGTATATTCCCGATAAAAAACGATGAGATAGCTATTTTGTATAAATGAACAATCGTACAAAGGTTTATAACTACATTTAAAACTTAAATCCCTAAAATAGCTCTATGTTTAAGCTACTTTAGGGATTTTTGTAATATTTTATTTGTTTTTTAAAAATCGTCCGTTACAGCTCCACGGGAGGCACAGGAAACATTGTGCGCATATTTTGCTAAAGCACCACGTTTTACTAACGGAGGAGCTTCCCAATTTTCCCGACGTTTCGCAAACTCTTCATCAGATACAGCGACTGAGATTTTCTTTTTCTCCACATCAATCGTAATAATGTCGCCCTCTTCTAATAGAGCAATCGGTCCACCATCTTGTGCTTCTGGTGAAATGTGACCGATGACAAGACCGTGCGTTCCACCTGAGAAACGGCCATCTGTAAGTAAAGCAACTTTTTCACCTAAACCTTTACCGACTAAAATGCTTGAGATTGATAACATTTCAGGCATTCCTGGTGCACCTTTTGGTCCAACGTGACGAATAACGAGAACATCGCCTTCGTTAATTTCATTGTTCATCACCGCTTCAGTAGCTTCTCGCTCTGTATTGAAGACCCGGGCTGGACCTTCATGGTAATTTACCTTTACCCCAGATACTTTTGCTACGGCACCGGTTGGTGATAAATTACCTTTTAATACGATAATTGGGCCGTCTTTACGTTTTGGTTCATCTATCGGTGTAATGACATCTTGTCCTTCAACTAAATCTGGGAATTCCGTCAAGTTTTCAGCAACTGTTTTACCAGTAACTGTTAAACAATCACCGTGTAAGTAGCCATGCTCAAGTAACAATTTCATAACTGCTTGAACACCACCGACTTTATACAAGTCTTCCATCACATATTTACCACTTGGTTTTAAATCGGCAATGTGTGGAACTTTTTCTTGGAGACGATTAAAGTCATCAATCGTTAAATCAACATCTAATGCGTGAGCCATCGCGAGTAAATGAAGCACGGCATTCGTTGATCCACCTAAAGCCATGACGACTGTGATCGCATTTTCGAACGCTTCTTTTGTCATAATATCTTTTGGATAAATACCTTTTTCAAGGAGACGATAAACAGCTTTTCCTGCTTCTTCACATTCTTCTGCTTTTTCTTCGGATGTTGCTGGCTTTGAAGCGTTACCCGGTAAACTCATTCCCATCGCTTCAATAGCAGATGCCATCGTATTAGCTGTATACATACCACCGCAGGACCCTGCACCTGGGCATGCATGACACTCAATACGTGTAAGCTGTTCTAAAGTAATATCACCTTTGTTATATTGACCGACACCTTCGAAAACTGATACTAAATCGATATCTTCACCATCGAGTTTACCCGGGCGGATCGTTCCACCGTAAACAAAAATTGCTGGTACTTTTGAACGAGCAATCGCAATCATACAACCAGGCATATTTTTATCACAGCCACCAATTGTAACGAGAGCGTCTAAATTTTCTGCACCGACGACCGTTTCAATTGAATCAGCAATTAAATCACGACTCGGTAATGAATAGCGCATTCCATCGGTTCCCATTGAAATCCCATCGGAAACCGTAATCGTATTAAAAATCATCGGAGCGCCGCCAGCTTCACGAGCTCCTTCTTTCGCTCGTTCGGCTAATCCATTAATATGTACGTTACATGGAGTAACTTCGCTCCAAGTGCTAGCAATACCGATCATCGGTTTTTTAAAATCTTCATCTGTAAATCCTACTGCTCTTAACATCGCACGATTCGGTGCTCGAACTGGACCGTCAAATACGTGGCTTTTAATGCGTAAATCTTTTGACATCTTATCTCTCACCTCTCTATATAAAGAATATTATAAGAGCATTAGTTAAATAGTTCAATCATTTTATTGTTATTCTAATTTAAATTTTTAGTAAATTTACGTATTAAACTAGGGGCTAGGAGTAAACTTAATTACATTCGTTACCTTCAAACGCGATTTTCATTATGAAGGGAACGTATCAACTACTTGCATTACCTTTATTAATAATAAAACAGACAAAACTTCTATTCCTTATAGAACAAAAACGGGCTGAATCATTTTTCGCCCGTTTTCTCGTTATTTAATTATTTATGGCTTAGCCGCATTAAAAATTATTCTTCTTTTGCCCGTTTGGCTTGCCGTGCTGCTTTTTCCCGTTCGCTTTGATTGAGTAATTTTTTACGTAAACGTATCGCTTTTGGGGTTACTTCGCAATATTCATCATCACTAATATATTGTAAAGCTTCTTCTAACGACATTTTTTTCGTATGGCGAATAAATTCGGACTGATCCTTATGAGCTGAACGAATGTTCGTTAAATGCTTTTCTCGAATAATGTTTACCGTTAAATCTGAATCCCGGTTATGTTCGCCAACGATCATTCCCCCATATACTTCGTCCCCTGGCTCAACGAATATCGTTCCACGGTCTTCTAATTGTAAAATACTATACATCGTCGCTTTCCCTGCTTCTCTTGCCACAAGGACTCCTTGGCGACGTCCACCTATATAACCTTTAACGACGGGCTCATAACCGTCAAAGGAATGGTTTAAAATACCATACCCACGCGTTTGTGACATAAATTCTGTCGCGTAACCGAGTAATCCGCGGGATGGTACTCGGAAAATAAGACGAACTTGTCCATTACCGTGATTGATCATGTCGAGCATTTCACCTTTACGTTCGCCAAGGGATTCCATAACAGGACCAGTATATTCTTCTGGCACGTCAATTTGTACACGTTCGACGGGCTCATGTTTTATGCCATCAATTTCTTTAACGATCACTTGTGGTTTAGATACTTGTAACTCATAACCTTCACGGCGCATATTTTCGATTAAAATAGATAAATGTAATTCACCACGACCAGAAACAATCCAAACATCGGGAGAATCTGTCGGTTCTACTTTTAAACTAACGTCTGTTTCTAGCTCTTTCATGAGACGTTCTCGTATATTGCGTGACGTTAAATATTTTCCGTCTTTTCCCGCAAACGGACTATTGTTAATTAAAAATGTCATTTGTAATGTTGGCTCATCAATCCGTAACATTGGTAAAGCATCGGGATGGTCTTTAGGACAAATAGTTTCACCGATGTTAATATTTTCTATCCCTGTAACAGCGACAATATCCCCCGCTTGTGCCTGCTTAATTTCCTTTCGTTGTAAGCCAAAAAAGCCAAACAGTTTTGTAATACGAAAGGATTGTTGTTCACCATCTTGTTTCATAACAACAACTTCTTGTCCGACTTTCATTTCCCCACGAAAAATACGTCCAACTCCAATACGCCCTAAATATTCACTATAATCGAGTAAAGTGACTTGAAATTGTAAAGGCTCATCACTATTAAGCGGTGGTGCCGGAATGTGTTTAACAATCGTATCGAAGACTGGATCCATCGTCTCTTCTTGTGTCTCAGGTGTTAAACTCGATGTACCATTTAAGGCGGAAGTATAAACGACAGGAAATTCAATTTGTTCATCATCCGCTCCAAGTTCGATAAATAGTTCTAATACTTCGTCGATCACTTCATCAGGACGAGCATTTGGTCGGTCTATTTTATTAACGACCACAACAGGTGTTAGCCGTTGCTCTAACGCTTTTTGTAGAACGAACCGTGTTTGTGGCATCGTTCCTTCAAAAGCATCAACAACGAGTAAAACACCATCAACCATTTTCATAATCCGCTCAACCTCGCCGCCAAAATCCGCGTGTCCTGGAGTATCTAATATATTAATTGTCGTATCGTTATAGGTGACAGCTGTATTTTTAGCTAAAATCGTTATCCCGCGTTCACGTTCAATTTCATTAGAATCCATCGCCCGTTCATCAACTTGTTCGTGGGCGGCAAACGTTCCCGAATATTTTAACAGTTGATCAACGAGGGTTGTTTTTCCATGATCAACGTGAGCAATAATCGCTACATTACGTACATCTTCTCTTAATTGCATCATATTTACGCTCCTCTAAAATAATAAAGATGTCTTCAACGTACGTATTATATCATACATATACTATATCTTTGCAATCGTGTACGCCTAACAAACAGTAACTTTACAAATATAAATGTTTTTTGTATATTTTTATGTTCAATTTAATTTATATCGTAGCAATATTAAATTAAATATTGTTCATACCTGTCAAATTAAGCGAAATGTAGTAAAATAGTATGATTTATATTATTACTTTGAAAAGTTTAATAAATGCCAAGGATTTTATGCTTTTTTGTCGAATATGTATTATATGTGATTTAAAAATTTATGAATTAATTCTTCTCCCATATGAAAGTTATTAGCCAACTAATTAAACATTTTAAGGGATTTTTATAGAATTGATTCATATATTTATTTACAAAGGAGGATTTAAATGATTTGTCCAACATGTGGTACAGAAAGTGCCCTAGGAAAATTCTGTTCGAATTGTGGTGCCGAACTTCCACCAACAGAATATGATCAATCAGCTAATGAGACAAATGAATATGAACAACCTGTTCATGATGAATATGGTGAGCAAGCCTACGATCCTAATGATTATGAGCAACAACCCGCTCATGATACTGGGGAATATGAAGAACCTTCGTATGACAGTTATGAGCATTCAACTGAATATGAACAAACGGCGGATACAAGGGATAACTTTGAGCAACCAACTTATGAAGCTGATGATGTTAGCGAACAGACATACCCCGCTGATTCTGCTAATGACTTATTTTCTGAGAGCGAAACAGAAACTGCCGCCACAGATGCAACCGATGATCTTTTTGCGGATGAAAGTGCATCAGCCGGGAGTGATCAGAGTAATGAGATTGTTGATAAAACGAAAGAAGTTGCATCAAATTTTGGTAACTTTTTTATTAGCTATTTAAAAGAGCCGATAAAAGCAATTAACGTGACGAAGGACAATCTCATATCAAGCATTATTACACTTTCTATCTTTTCGTTCGTTATTGCCCTTAACGTTTTCTTTATGTATCGCAAAATAGCATCTATATTCAATCAAGGATCATTTGTTGATGGCTTTCTCTTGCCATTTATCGGTATTATTATCTTGTTTGCTATCGTAATTGGTGTAACGTTCGCGGGTGTATCGATTACCCACCGGTCCTTTTCCTTTACGGACACGGCTGCTAAATTGGGTGCATTAGCTGTTCCGTTTTTAACTTTATATGTTTTGGCTTTTATAATTTCGTTAATGGGATTATTGAAAATTTATATGGCTATTGCCGCGACGAGCATTATAGGTACTATTATTGTTATTCCGACTATTATAATTTTGCAAAAACCATCAAAACGTTTTGATCAAGTATTCATATTGCTTGGCATTACTTTAATTAACTTAATCGCCTTTAGTGTAGTCATGTCATCTCTTCTAGATTCGATTATGTCTAGCATGTTAGGTGGCATAATGGGTGGTTTTTAACTGTCAATTAAAAAGCTCATAACTAGTATACAATATAGTTATGAGCTTTTTTATCGCAAATGCCATAGTTAACGGTTTAAACATCATCTCTGTAATCGTATAATTGATCATCAATATCGGCATGTTCTTTACATTTATCAGCTGCAGGAAGCGCTAATAATCGTTCATATTCAATGCCTTCACCACAAATAGTACAAATACCATATGTTCCTTCTTCAATGGCGTATAAAGCTTTATTAATTTGTTCTAGCTCATTTTCAATACGGTTTTTTAGCGATAAATCTTTGCTTCGTTCATAAAGAGCTGTCGCTGTATCTGCTGGATGATTAAGATCAAAACTTGATAATTCACTTGCCGCTTCGGTTAACGTTGCATCTAATCCTAAGTCGTTTCTTAATTGTTTAATAAGTTCACCTTGGCGTTTAAGCAATTTTGTCTCACATATTTTTAATTGATCGTCAGAAATCATTAGCAATTCTCCAATTTTTATATTTTTTCATCTAAAATATAATATATACGATAACGATAAATTCATTCGTATAAACGAGTGTCAATTTATACCTATAACAATTCATATAAAAAGGAGTCGATATGATGACGAATGAACAACTTAAAATTGGTTTTATTGGAACAGGTGTGATGGGAAAAAGTATGGTGCAAAATTTACTTAACGCATCTTATGAAGTAAACATTTACACACGGACAAAGGAAAAAGCAACAGAGCTAATAAATAATGGAGCTACTTGGTCTGATTCAATTGCCGACCTTGCGAACAATGTTCATGTTGTTATTACAATGGTCGGTTATCCACATGATGTTGAGGAAGTTTATTTCGGTGCGGAAGGAATTATTGAAAATGCAAAAAGTGAAACATTAATTATCGATATGACAACATCTAGCCCTAAACTCGCTAAACAAATTTATGATGTAGCAAAGGAAAAAAATATTTTTTCCCTTGATGCCCCGGTTTCAGGTGGCGATATTGGAGCTAAAAATGCGACACTTGCTATAATGGTTGGTGGTGATGAGCAAGCTTATCAAAAGGCTTTACCAATTTTTGAAGTGTTAGGAAACAATATTGTTTGGCATGGCGAAGCTGGTGCAGGCCAACATGCGAAATTAGCTAACCAAATAACGATAGCATCAAATATGATTGGCGTTTGTGAAGCCCTCATTTATGCCAAAAAGTCAGGACTTGAACCTGAAAAGGTGCTGAGTAGTATTTCAACAGGAGCTGCGGGAAGTTGGTCATTATCTAATTTAGCCCCACGAATGATTAAAAATGACTTCTCACCCGGATTTTTCGTAAAACATTTTATTAAAGATATGACGATTGCTGTTGAGTCAGCGAAGGATTTAGAAATCGATATGCCTGGTTTAACACTTGCATTAGATTTATACAAACAATTAGCCGACATGGGCGAAAACGATAGTGGCACACAAGCTCTCATAAAATATTATGATGAAAATTTTTAAAATTTATTTATGCTGCTGTTGCTTCGCATAAGCTTCATTAACAACAAAGGCTAAATCATCATTACCGAACATATGTAACATTTGTAAAACTGTCTCATGGGAAATATATTGTGATTCCCTCGCTGGGACAGTTTTTTCCATGGCTTCGACTAACTCTTCGTTTTTTGGTTGATTAGGATATGCTTCGCTATACAATGTTAGCGGATCGAACCCTTCGTTAATACACCATTGAGCAAACACTAAAATCATCGTCCGCTCATCTTGTTTATATTGTTCAATAATGAACTCATTTTGATCGTTTTTATTCATACATAAACTCCTTTCATTTAAAAAAAGGCTTATCTCTACGATAAGAGATAAGCCTTTGATCGTCTAAATTGAATTATAGAGCGACGACATTTGCAGCTTGTGGGCCGCGTTCGCCTTCGACAATTTCAAATTCAACTTCTTGACCTTCTTCAAGTGTTTTGAAACCTTCAGCTTGGATTGCTGAGAAGTGTACAAATACGTCGTCTCCGTCTTCACGCTCGATAAAGCCAAAGCCTTTTTCAGCGTTAAACCATTTTACTGTACCAGTCATTTACATGACCTCCTTACCCAAAAGTATCGTGCAAATTCATTGAATCATAAATACATTTACACCTACTTTTTTGATAAAGAGATCGTAAAGTATTGCTTCAATTGCATTTGCTTATTATAGGATATCGTTTATATAAACAAAAAGCAAGCGAAACGATTTTTTATTTTAAATATTGAAAGTAAATTATGAAGGATATTGTAAAACGATCCTTATGATATGTTATAATCGAGCTGTGAAAATTTACAGCAAGTGAGGATGTCACAAATGAATCGATGGTTTTTATTTAATTTTGGGTTACTCTGTTTAGCTCTTTGGAATATTGTACGAAAGAACTTTTTCATACATTGGCAAATCCCATTATTACTAGGATTCATTGGATTGCTTTTTATTTTGTTTAATTGGACGAGACATGCAATGTATTCAACAATTCGCGAAACACCTGATCGTCAACGAAAAATTAAATATGCTAAGTTATCTAAAAAAGCTATTCGAATTCATAAGTGGACAGGTTCTACAGCCTTATTATTTGCGATTGCCCATGGAATTTCGAGCTGGCAAACGTATAAATTTACTACCTATGAAATAAAGATGATATTTGGACTTTTAGCCCTTTTAACATTGTTAAGTGTCGTCATCGCTGGTTGGTTACGTCATTTTTGGCCTACTATTCGAAAACGTTATTGGCATTTATATTTAGCCATGACAATGATTTTTTTAGTGCTCATTCATATATTTATCCAAAATTAACATTGGAAGTTTTGTTCAACTTTAGTCGCTGAAACTGGCCTACTATAATAAAATCCTTGCCCTTGGTTACATCCATTATTTTTTAAAAAATGTGCTTGTGTATCACGCTCAATACCCTCAGCAATGACATTAATATTCAATTTATTAGCAAGCGTAAGAATAGCCGAAACGATTGCTTGACTTTCTTCATTAACATCAATATCACTTATGAAGGATTTATCAATTTTCAAAGTATCGATCGGTAACTTTTTAAGATAATTAAATGAGCTGTACCCTGTCCCAAAATCATCAACAGATATATGTACACCTAACGCACGAATTTGTTGGATCAATTGTGCTGCATTTTCCATATCAGCAAAAATCGTCTCCGTAACTTCTAACTCTAACCACTTAGGGTCTAATTGTTCTTCTCGCAAGACATTTTGTAAATAAGTGAAAAAATCATCATCTGCTAATTGTCTAACAGATAAATTAACAGATATTTTAACAGGTGCAAAGCCTTTTTCTTGCCAAGCTTTGTTTTGTCTAACCGCTTCTTGTAACACCCATTCACCAATGGGGACGATAAGTCCAGTTTCTTCAGCAAGAGGAATAAATTTACCAGGGGAAATAGTTCCTAATTCTGGGTGTTTCCAACGTATTAAAGCTTCAAGTCCGATTAATTTGCCTGTTTGTAAATTTACTTTCGGTTGATAATCTAAATAAAATTCATTGCCAACAATTGCTTTTCTTAGCTCATTTTCTAAAAGTATTTGTTCGAGGGATTGTTCTTCTAGACCAGGATGATAAAATAAATACCCTTTACCGCGTTCTTTCATAGCATAGAGAGCCGTATCGGCCTTAGATAAAATATCATCAGTCGAATTAGTATCGTCCGGAAAAAAAGCAATGCCTATACTACAAGTAATCGTATATTGAAATTGCTCTAATTGTATAGGTACTTTTATCGCATCAAATATTTTCCGCAAAATTCGACGAACGGCTGATTGACTATCAACATTTCGTAAAATAACTGCAAATTCATCACCGCCTAATCGGGCGACAATATCAAAGGAACGTAAAACTAATTTTAAACGATCAGCAAACTCAACTAAAATTGAATCGCCAACTTCATGTCCCCAACGGTCATTGACAAATTTAAACTTGTCTAAATCGATAAACAATAAAGCAAACTTCGAATTCGTTTGTCTAGCAAGAATAGCTTCTTTATCAAGCAATTGTAAAAAATGACCCCGATTTGGCAAATCAGTTAAAGCATCATGCATAGCAAAGTGAGCATAGGTTTGTTCTGTTCGTTTACTATCCGTAATGTCGCGTGTGATAATAACGAGACATAATATTTGTGACGATTCTGTGTAAATAGCATTAATCGTTGAGCTTACATAAATAGATGAGTTTTTTCCATTTACTACCCGATATTCAATGTTTATCGAACGTTTTTTGTTTTTTAATAAAAGAGTAATTTGTTCAACTACTCGATCACGGTCATCTTCATGAATCCAATCGGATAGGCGCGAGGATTCAATACTTGCAAGATCGACGTTTAACATTGTTTCATGCGATGGGGAAACATGTTGAAAATAGCCATCGGAATCAATAATTGCAATTAGGTCGGAAGTGTTTTCAGAAATAAGTCGATGCATTCGTTCACTTTGTTGCAATTTTTGTTCCATTTGTTTTCGTTTCGTAATATCA
>Ga0209487_1004344_pt1 | contig 10911 bp, 10 predicted proteins | sample Poulit2012_FD_187524 | JGI IMG/M metagenome (GOLD analysis project Ga0209487, IMG submission 187524) | Agricultural soil microbial communities from Georgia to study Nitrogen management - Poultry litter 2012 (SPAdes) (version 2) | ecosystem: Environmental > Terrestrial > Soil > Agricultural land... | reverse complement strand
CCGCGATTGCAGCCGAGCTGGCGCGCCGAAGCATGCTGCGGCGGCGACTCCCGTGGCTATACCCCGAAGATCTGTGGGATAAGGAACGCGCCCGGCAAAGCGCATACGACGTCCGGTACATCATCGAACGCGCCACCAAGGACGGCGATAGTGACCCGGTTGCCTTCCTGCGCGCGGCCGGTCTGCTCGCGGCCGACGCCTACGCGCCCACCGCGGAGTTGCGCAAGCACCTGGCGCTGCGCGACCGCACCTGCCGATTCCCGGGATGCTCGACACCGGGATGGAAATGCCAGAGGTCTTCAATTGGTGGTGCCGCCGGCATAGGATCGCTCTGGAGGGGTTGCGCGCGGAACTAGGCGAGGACGTCCAGCAACTCATCCCGGGTGACGGCCTGGAGCCCGGATATATCGATGAACTGAACCCCGCCGACCTTGCCGCGGAGGACTGCCTGGACACGATTGCCCGGAAACTGGCCCAGGCCACCGGCACCGGTCCTCTTCCGGACGCCGACACCAGCCAGATCGCCGCCTATTGGAAGGCGCGCACCCGGCCGCAGCAGCCACCGCCACGTCCCTGGCTGGATTACGTGCCCCGGCGAACACCGCCGTCACCCGGGCCAAGCACCACGTCTACCGCGGACGACGACGAAGCAGAAAGACCCAAGTTCTAGGCAACACCGGGGCGGCGCGCCACGACTGGATCCGGCCCATCACCACCGGATGCCCGGCGCTCGCAACCTGGGAGGACTCGTGACGGGCTGGTAGCCCTCCGGCGGTTGCGGGAGGTCTGAGCCGAGACGCTCGTGGTAATCACTTGGCGTAAGCGCACGCAATCGGCGTGCCCGCTCCTCAGTGGGCGGGTGGGTGCGGAGTAAAGCCGGGTCCGGACTGCGCCGCCGCGGCACCATGAGGCGCTCCCAGATGCCGCCGTCGGCGCGCTCCAATTGTTCCAGCGCGCTCGCCAAGCCCTCCGGGTCCCCGGTCAGCGCTGCCGCGGCGAGGTCGGCGTCGTACTCCCTGGAACGGGACAACCCCAACTGCAGCACGGTGGTCAGCAACGGCAACACGAGCAACGCGAAACCCGCGATCAGCGGCCGAAAGTCACCGGAGAAGGTGAGCGGCAAGGTCAGCGGGATGATCCACATCCCCAGGTAGGCGAACCCGTGGGTGAGTCGGGAGATGGTGTCGGACAGGTTCATGATGCGGGTATCGCCGGAGCGGACGTGGCTGATTTCGTGCGCGAGCACGCCCACCAATTGGCGCGCGCTCAGGAGCCGCAAGATCCCGTCCGTGACAGCCAGCGCCGCGTCCTTGCCGTACCCGGTGGTGAAGGCGTTCGTCAGGGGACTGCGCACGTAGTACAGCCGGGGCACATGCGACAGTCCGGCCCGCTCAGCGAGCGTCGCCACGGCGTGGTGCAGATCGGGAGCCGCCTGGGGCGGAAGCGGTTGGGCGCCGTACATCTGCAGCACCCAATTGGTGGGAACCTTGGGGCGAACGAGCGCTAGGAGCAGCCCGACACCCACGATCACGATCAGGCCGGAGGAGCCGAAAAACATCCCCGCGATGAGGGCGAAGATGACCACCATGCCGGCGAGCATGGCGAGACCCTGCAAAGCGTTGCGGATCCGTTGGCGGCGGCGGATTCGAGGATTAATCATGCCGTGCCGACCCCTTGCACGTGCTCCCCGTCTAGGTGCTGGAACAGCCCGGACCCTGGTCCGTGCTCGAGCGCGACGGCTCCGTCTGGATGCTGGTTGCTCAGTTGTCCCACGGTTCCATCATGCACCGGCCGCGACGGCGCTGGCGCGGGTGATCGCTCTTCGTTGTTGATCACTCGACGAGTGCGCCATGTGCCCTTCTGGTCACAGAGGCGGAAGCAGGCTCACCGTTGTGAACCCGCTTCCGTCGTTTCGGGCGTGCGCTGCCGCCCTGTTGTGCGCTGCCCCGGGTCGTGCGCTGCCGCTCGGTCGTGCGCCGCCCCCGGCATGCCCTCCGGGAGACCCTTCCCCCCGGCTCAGGCCTGTGTCCCCGCCCGCGCCACCGGGGCGTTCGCCACGACCGCTCCCGCCGGCACGGTGTCCTGGGTGCGGCGCAGAAGCCGCATCGCGTTGACCACCACCACCAACACCGAGATCTCGTGCACGAGCATCCCAACAGCCATCGTCACTCCGCCGAACAGCACTCCGGCGAGTAGCGCCCCCACGGTGCTCAGTGCGATGACGATGTTCTGGCGCATGTTGTTGACGGTGCGCCGAGCCAGCCCCACGGCTTCCGGCAACTTCAACAGGTTGTCGCCCATCAGCGCGATGTCCGCCGTCTCCACGGCCACCGCGGAACCCGCCGCACCCATGGCCACTCCGATGTCGGCAGTAGCCAGCGCAGGTGCATCGTTCACCCCGTCCCCGACCATCGCGACCACGTGACCCGCACGCTGGAGTTCGGCCACGGCCTGCAGTTTCTCCTCCGGCAACAAGCCGGCACGTACCTCGTCCACGCCCGTGGCAGCACCCACGGCTTCGGCCACCAGCGGTGCATCACCGGTGAGCATGACCACCTTCTTCACCCCCGCTTGGTGCAACCGCTGCACCATGAGCGCGGCGTCATGGCGGATCTCATCGGCCACCGCCACCACACCGATGACCGCGTCATCGACGGCCACGATCATGGGCGTGCGGCCTGCGGCGGCGAGTTCCTCGGCCACGGCGGAAGCCCCGGCCCCGTCCCCAACTCCGTACTCCTCAAGTAGTGCAGCGTTGCCGATCAGCACGCGCCGTCCCTGCGTCATCGCGGTGATGCCCTTGCCCGGCACCGGTTCGGTGTGGTCGGGCAATCCGGGAGCAGCGAGCCCTTCAGATGCCGCCGCCTCCAGGATCGGGCGCGCCAAGGGATGCTCGGATCCGGCCTCCGCGCGGGCGGCCCAGATGAGCACGTCGTCGCGGCTCATCGCCGGGTCGAGTACCACCACGTCGGTCAACCGCGGTCGCCCCTTGGTCAGCGTGCCGGTCTTGTCCACCGCGACCGCGGTGATCTTGCCGGACGTCTCCAGGTACTCCCCGCCCTTGATCAGGATGCCGTCACGGGCGGCCCGACCGATGCCGGCCACGATCGAAACCGGGATGGAGATAACCAGCGCCCCGGGGCAGGCGATCACGAGCAAGGTCAGCGCCAGCACCACGTTGCCGGTGATGAGCCCGATCGCGACGGCCATCACCATGATTGCCGGGGTGTACCAGGCGGAGAACCGGTCCATGAACGCCGCCGTCTTGGCCTTGGCGTCCTGGGCTTCCTCCACGCGGTGGATGATCCGCGCCAGCGTGGTGTCCGCGCCGACGCCGGTGGCGCGCACCTGCAGGAACCCGCCCTTGGAGACGGTGCCGGCGAACACCTGGTCCCCCTCGGACTTTTCCACCGGGATGGATTCGCCGGTGATGGAGGCCTCATCGAGCGCGCCGTTGCCGCCGATCACCTCACCGTCGACGGGCACTTTCGCCCCGTTCTTCACCAGCACGGTCTCGCCCATCGCGACTTCATGTGCCGGCACTTCCTCCTGGGTGCCATCACGCAGCACGACGGCGACGTCGGGTGCCACCGCAACGAGTTCGGCTAGTGCGGAGCGGGTCTTGGTCAGCGTGGCGGTCTCCAGGGCGTGCCCGATCGCGAACAGGAACGTCACGGCCGCGGCTTCCCAGTACTCCCCGATGATCACCGCGCCGATCGCCGCCACCGACACCAGCAGGTCGATCCCGATCACGCGAGCGCCCAACGCCCGTGCGGCCTTGACCACGATGGGGCTACCCGCGATGACCGCCGCGGCGATCATGACGACGTCGTGCACGCCTTGGTAGTCCAACGCGCGCCCGGCGATCAGGCCGACGACGATCAGCAGCCCCGAGATAATCGGCACGGTCCAACGCCCGTGCCAGGCCTGTCGCACCTTGTGCATGGCAGTATCCCTTTCCACCCGTCGGCGCTGAATTTCGCACCTGTTGGTGCTGAGCGCCGTCCGAATTGCCTCTGGTGCTGACGCTACGGAGTAACGCGTCCGGGCACCTTGACGTGGGTCAAGACCTGCCCGCATAGCGGGGGGCAGGCGGTGCGGCCTGCGGAGGGGGTGCGGGTAGGGGGACGGCCGGGCGCGGCCTGCAGAGGGGGCGCGAGTAGGGGACGGCCGGGCGGGTTGCGCCCGCCGCAGGGGGCACGCGGACGGTGCCGTTTCTCAGACCTGGGCGGCGGCGCCCGTTCATCAAGCCTGGGCGGCGGCGGCCGCCCATCAGGCCCGGGCGGCGGCGCCCGTTCGTCAGACTTGGGCGGCTGCGACCTCGGGCAGTTCGGCGAACGAGTACGGCGGCCACGGCCCGAGGAACCGGATCCGCACCGCGGGTTGCTCGGTTTGGATCTGCGCCAACTCCAGGCCCACCGCTTCGGTCTGGTCCTTGGGCACGAGCACCGCGAAGGACAGCACGGGCACCTGTCCCGGTTCCGGCCGGCTGCTGCGGTTCTCCACCAGATCCTCCACCAGCCCGGCTAACCGGCGCCGGTAATCCGGGTAGACCTCATCGGCCAGTTCCTCGGCCCACTGGCGTTCGCGCTGCTCGAGTCGCTTGGTGAGGAGCCGCTGCACCCCGGCGGGCCGCTCCTGCATCTCCGCGCGCATCGCCTCGGCCTCGGGATGGGCGGCAGCAACGGTCGCAGCCTCCAGGGCGATTTCGATGCGCAACTCCACTCGTCCGTGCACTTGACCAAGTCGCTGCGTCAGGCGCTCAGCGTTTTCCCCGAGCCATCGCTGTAACCGCCCGGTGGCCGCGTCGTCGTCCTGGTTCGCCACGATCACGTTGAAACTCACCGGTAGTACGGCGTTGGTCGCCGCTGCGGTGCGATCGACGACGTCGCTGTGCTCCAGCACCCAGCGCCGGACGTCGTCGTCAGCCCCCTGGTAAGGCTCGCCGTGGTGCTCGTGGACCACCGCAGCCACGCCCCCGGGCGCGGCGACGACGCCCGCCGTCATACCACCCGCCGTCACGCCGCCCATCGGCACGGGCACGGGCACGGGCACGGGCACGGACCACCATCGACACCCCTACCCGGCGGCGCCTCCCGGCCGGCGCGCCCTCCGATCAGGGAGTTTGCTGCACCGCCCTCCTTCCAGGTGCGCATCCCCTGGGCCTATGTCACGCTCAACTGCATCGATCTCCCGGTCGATCCAGAGACCTTCATACAGCCGAGGCCGGTTCGGCCATCTCCCACCCATCCAGCGACCACACCCGAAGGGCTGGGCCAGACATGGACAAGATGAAACTCGCAGCAGCACTGGTTGGCGGCTACCTGCTGGGCCGCTCCAAGAAGGGGCTACTCGCGCTCACCGTTGCCGGCGCGATCGGTGCGCGGAAGTTGGCCGGTTCGGATCAGCAGATCGAGTTGTCCCCGGACATCAAACGTCTGGGCGAACGCATCAGCGGCGACCTGTTCGATGCCGCCAAGGGCACGGCGATGGCCGTCGCCGCCCGCGGGGTGAACTCGCTGAACACGAACCTGCAGGAACGTACCGATCAGATGCGCGGCTCCAGTTCCGACGGCGGGGCCGCCGGGTCGTATCGGGGTTCCGCGTGGTCCAGATCGGTGAACATCGGCCCCGGGGCGAACAGGCCCAGTAGTCGTCCCCCGGCTGCGGCGGCCAGCTCGTGCTGCGCCTGCGCCAACTGCTCGCCGTCGCCGACCCGGCGGTACCCGAGTGCCTCGGCGCGCTCGACCAGGTTGGCCTGGCCCGCAGTGGCATCGCCGTTCCACACCTCCGCACCGCCGCCGAGAATCACGTCCACCTCGGTTTCCTCCACGTACTGACGGGCGATCTCGTGGTGCTGGTCCCGGTCGGGCACGTGGGCGGCGAACGCCGTAGGTGTCGCGTCGGTGACCTCCGCGGTAGTCACCAAGCCGGTGGCCATGCCGGCTTCCGCGGCTTGCTCCAGGAGCGTCGGCAGGGTGTTTCCCTCCGGGTCCACGCCGACCGCGCCGGTCTCGGTTCGAACGCCGGCGGCGAGCGCAGTCGCGGCAGCCGCGGAGTCGGTGACGGGCCGGTCCGGGTCAGCGGGTTCGGTCTGGGTCCAGCCCTGGAACGTCAGTTCGTTCATCGCCAACTGGCCCTCGTGCCCCACAGTCGTCAACCGGATGAGTTCCCGGTGGGCGATGCCCATGCCGTCACCGACGATGAGGATGACGTTCCCGGCCCGCTGCCCGTCCTGACTGGGCATGCCATCGCCGCCGCTCTCAGCGCCAGCCCCTCCGTTCCGCTCCGCACCGCCGCGCTCAACACCGCCGTCATCGGTCTGGTCGGCGGCACCGCCGTCGCCCGGTTCCTCGTTGTGCTGTGACCCGGCCTCGGGGGCGGTTGATTGGCCCGACTGGCAGGCCGCACCCGTGCCGGCGAGCACCACGGCCAGTGCCGCGACACTCAGCAGCCGGCCGGTGCGGTGTGGATGCATCTTGATCGCTCCGTTTGCCGATCGTACTGCGGGGCACGGTGCCCGGAAAGCCGGCCCGGTGCGCGGAAAGCCGGCCCGGCGCTGGGAAGGCGGCCAGTGCCGGAAAGGCGGCCGGTGTCCGGGAATGCGGCGGGCGAGGCAGCCGGCCGATCGGGAGAGCGCTTAGGCGCGCCGTGCGCGTTCCTGCTAAGGATGAAGGGAACATTTCATCCGCGCGAAGGAGAGATCGACATGGTGAGCAAGCAGCAGGCTGGGGAACTGATTCGTGACGCCAGGTTCCGCTCGGGAAGGTCGTGGGCCGAGATCGCCGAGGCGATCGACAGGCCGGTGGTGTGGACGGTCGCAGCGCTCCTCGGGCAGCACCCGATGACGGCATCCGATGCGGCGAAGGTCGGTGAGTTGCTGGAGTTGGACGACGAAGTGGTACGTGTTCTGCAGATGCAGCCCTACCGCGGCTCAGGGAACCAAGAGGTGCCCACCGATCCGACGATCTACCGCCTGCATGAGGCGATGGACGTCTACGGTCCGGCGATCAAGGAGTTGATCCACGAGGAGTTCGGCGACGGCATCATGAGCGCGATCAACTTCAAGGTCGACGTGGCCCGGCGCGAGGACCCCACCGGCGACCGGGTGGTGATCACCCTCGACGGGAAGTTCCTCGACTACGAGTGGTGAGTGATTGCGGGGTCCGGGGATGAGGCCAACTAGTTGGACCCAGCAACCCCGGCGGAGCGATCCACTGCGGCCAGGTGCGGCTCGAGCACCTGAGCCACGCCGTCGTCGGCCGCGGGCGGGGCCACGTGGTCGGCCGCGGCGAGTGCTGCGGGGTGTCCGCCGGTCATGGCATAACTGACCCCGGACCACTGCAACATCGCCAGGTCGTTGGGCATGTCGCCGAAACTGATCACCTCGTCCGCGCGCACGTCCAGGTGCCGGGCCAGTTGCTCCAGGGTGGAGGCCTTGGTGATTCCGGGGGGTCCGAGTTCGATCAGCGCGGTACCGGTGCTGGAGTGGGTGGTGCTGACCAGGTCACCGACGGTTTCGCGGCCCACGGCGAGCAATTGATCGGGTGTGGAATCCGGGCTGATCGCGATCATCTTGATGATCGGCTCGTCGTCGAGCAGTTCGGCTACCGTCGACGCCTGTGGCAGTGCTGCTGGGCGTTTCGGTACCAGGCCCTCGGCCGGCGGGCGGCCGCGGGCGGCGTGGAATCCGGACTCCACCCGGATGTCGTCCACGGTCTCGATGCCGAACACCACGTCGGGGACCGCCGCGCGCAACTCCTCGGCGATGCGCAGGACCGATGCGGCGGGTATCGCTGCGACCACCTCCGTGGTGCCGGCGGCCAGGTCCATGACCACCGACCCGTTCGCGCCGATGGCGTAACCGGTGTGGTCGGTGACGTCGATGACCGGCTGTAGCCACCGGGGCGGGCGGCCAGTGACGTAGACGACGTGGATACCGTTGGCGGCCGCGGCGTCCAGGGCCGCCATGGTGCGGGCGGAGATGGTGCTGCCGTGCGGGATCAGCGTGCCATCCAGGTCTGTGGCGATCAGACGGAGCCCCTCCGGCACGGGAAAGGCCCGGGTGGTCGTCAACTCTTGTTCCTCGCTCCTTCTCCTCGTCCGGGTCCCTGGCCTTGGATCAAGAGGGTGACAGGCGTCCCCGGAGGGGTGCTGCCATCGTATCCCGGGCCTTCGAGGCGCCCGCGGCGGTTCGCTCACAGCGCCCCGGTCGCCTCCGGTAGCCGAGCGGCGAGGTCCTTACCCCACGTGCGGGCCCGTTCGACCTCCCCGGAGACGATCGGGCCCTGGTAACCCTCGACGTAGAAAGTTTCCGGCGCGGTTAGGAGCGTCGCGCCTCGTCGACGCAGGAGTTTGGCTGCGGTGCGGCTGGCGGCCCCGGGAAGTTTGGGGTGCAGCACGTGGGTGTCGAACGCGGCCACAGGCAGGCGGACGTGATCGGCGGCCTCGATCCATTCCCGTAGTCCGATGGCCGGCGGGTCGCCGCCGCGCCGCCCCGCGTCCTCGCGGGTCTGGGGGCGGCTCAGGCCGAACGCGTGGGTTGGTGCCCCGACTATCAGCAGGTGGCTGCGTAACGTTTCCGCCGGCGGTGCGGTAGCCACGTTGAGGATGTTCACATCAAGCCAGGAACTCAGGCCCTCGCCTACCGCCGCCGCGATCGCCTTGGTGTTGCCCCACGCGGTCTCATAGATGATCGCCGCATCCATGACGTTCTCCTCTCCGGCCCACCCCGGATCGGAACGGTCAGCGGAGATCAGGTCAGGGTGAACCCGGTACGGCAGCCTTGCCGTCGGCGTGCGATTCACTTGGCGCAACCCGCGGCCGCCGAGCCCACCGTCACGGTGCGTGCCCCCGAGGTTGCCGGTTCATCGCCAAGACCTTCAAACGCATCGGGCGCGGGTATCGCAATCATGACAACTACCGCTGCCGCATAATGGCCTACACCACGTCACCAAAGGCGGCGTGAACACCCCTCACCACGCTAAAAGTGGAAGAGCCTCGTAACTCCCGTCCGGGCCGCCAACCAGTGTTGGCCGCGGGTGTTTCCAGGGTGCTGGCGGGTGAAGGATGTCACGGGTTCGGCGGGCCGGGTGCGCCGACCGGTGCGCGGAACTCAGCCGGGATTCCCGGCACGCTGGTACGCCTCGGTCGCAGCGCGGAAGTACGCCGCGAGACCGGCCCGCTGCTCCTCGGAAAGGTCGGCCACGGCGCTGGCGATCGGCGCGCGTACCTCTTGTAACAGCGCGGTGAGTTCTGCGGGAAGTGCGCCGGTGTGGCGCACGATGGTGCGTCGTCGGTCATGGCTGTCCGGTACCCGTTCGGCGATGCCGGCGGCGATCAGTCGGTCCACCACCCGCGTGGTCGCGCTCGGGCTGAGCCGCAGCAGCAGGCCCAACTCGCCGGTCGTCAGTGGTCCCTCGGAGTCCAGCAGGCTCCCCGCCTGGTAGTCGGTAGGCCCCAGATTCGCGGCGTGTGCCGCTGCGAGGTGGAAGTGCACCAGAGCGGCCACGTAACGGCGATAAAGAGTTGTCATGTCCACAGTCCTCCAGTGTACTTGCATCTACGCAATAGTTGCAGAAATGCAAGCAAATCCGAGGAGCCCCACATGGCCATTGATAACCAGACCCACCCACGCGGGAACACAGATGCATCAGCCCCGAGAGGTGGTCGGCCGCAACAGCCCTCCAACCGCAACCAACCCCGGCGTACCCGGGCCCGACTGCTTCTGCGCATCATCACCGTGGTGACTCTCGCCGTCGTGTTCCTCGGGGTGGGTGCCTACGCCTACCTCCGCACGACCAGCGGTGTCACGGGCACCGGGACACCGGACTGCTCCGAAGTGCCGGTGAGTGGCGCCGCGGAGCACGTCTCCGAGAGTGGGCCGCAGGAGATGTGCGAGGTTATCGCCGGGCTGGAGCGCGCGTGGGCCGCCAACGACGCGGCGGCGTACGGCGCCGCGTTCACCCCAGAGGCCACCTACACGACCTTCGCCGGCACTCACTACGCCGGCCGGGAGGACATCGTCGAGGGTCACGCCGCGCTGTTCGACAGCGTCCTGGCAGACTCGCGGCTCACCAACTCCTACCTCGCCCTGCGCTTCCTCACCGACGACGTGGCCGTCCTGACCACCCGCGGTGACACCTACGAGGGCGACGAGCCCGGCGCGCCGACCAAGGTGCAGACCTACACGTTCGTCCGGGACGGCGGTACGTGGCAGGTGGCCGCCTTCCAGAACACGCAGCGGCAGCCGGTCATGGAACGGATCCAGTACCTGTGGATGCCCGACAGCCGGCCGGCGGCCGAGCGTTGACCAGATACGAAATCTGATGGCCGCGCGGCTATGTGCCCTGGCGCGATGTCACGCGACCGCCGTACCGGATGGGGAGACCCCCATGCGCCGCCTGACCTACTACATCGCCGTCTCGATGGACGGGCGGATCGCCGGGCTGGGCGATGAGACCGACTTCTACCCCCTGCCAGAGGAGTACATCGCCTGGATTGCTGGAGGAGTACCCGGGACGCCATCCCCACTCACGTGCGCGAACATGTGGGTCTGGCCTCGGTCCCGAACCGGCACTTCGACACCGTCGTCATGGGCCGGCGGACCTCACGCTCACGGACGTGCGGACCTTCGCCGACGGCAACCTCGTCCTTACCTACGACCACGCCTAGGTGCCACCTTTGCTCGCGCCGATCTGCGCACGTTCCGTTGTCTGGAGGATCTGGCGTGAGGGTGCGGGGAGCGCATTCAGGAGCGGTCTGTCATGGGACCCGGAGCACGCTTGCTGGGTCACGCCGGGCCGTGTGCACGGCGGCCGGCAAGGAGGCGAGGCCGGCCGCGAGCACAGTGAGAATCCCGCTCGCCGCGCTGAGGGTCGGTGGCGGAACACTTTGAGGAGTGGTGAGCAG
>Ga0209487_1004343_pt1 | contig 10912 bp, 7 predicted proteins | sample Poulit2012_FD_187524 | JGI IMG/M metagenome (GOLD analysis project Ga0209487, IMG submission 187524) | Agricultural soil microbial communities from Georgia to study Nitrogen management - Poultry litter 2012 (SPAdes) (version 2) | ecosystem: Environmental > Terrestrial > Soil > Agricultural land... | reverse complement strand
GGCCGGCCGGGTGCTCGCCCAGCAGCTGGGCGAGTACGCCGACCGGGACGACGTCGTGATCATCGGGCTGCCGCGCGGCGGGGTCCCGGTGGCGGCCGAGGTGGCTGCCGCGCTCGGGGCACCGCTCGACGTCGTTGTCGTGCGCAAGCTCGGGCTGCCCCGCCAGCCGGAGCTGGCCATGGGTGCGATCACCGCCGTCGGGTCGACCGTGACCGTGGTCCGCAACGACGGGGTCGTGCGGCACGCGCGGGTGAGCGAGGAGGACTTCGCGGCCGTCCTCGCCGCGGAGACCGCCGAGCTGCGCCGCCGGGAGAAGCTCTACCGCGGCGACAACCCGCCGGTGCCGGTCGCGGGGAAGGTCGTCATCGTCGTCGACGACGGCCTGGCCACCGGCGCCTCCATGCGCGCCGCGCTCGCGGCACTGCGCAGCCAGGAGCCGTCCCGTCTTGTCGTCGCGGTCCCCGTCGGGGCGGCCGACACGTGCGCGTCCCTCGAGGCCGACGACGTCGTCTGTGCGTGGGTCCCCGAGCGCTTCACCGCCGTCGGCCAGGCATACGCCGACTTCGGACAGACGACCGACGACGAGGTGCGCCGCCACCTCGACCGCGCGGTCGGCCGGCCATGAGCACCACCGAGGAGATCGACGTCGGCACCACCCGGCTGGCGGCGGACGTCACCGTGCCCCACCGGCCCCGCGGCGTCGTCGTCTTCGCCCACGGCTCCGGCTCCAGCCGCCGCAGCCCGCGGAACCGGCAGGTGGCCGCGGCCCTGTGCGAGGCCGGGTACGCCACCGTCCTGCTGGACCTGCTCAGCGCCGAGGAGGCAGCGACCGACGCACGCACGGGGCACCTGCGCTTCGACATCGGGCTGCTCGCCGAGCGCCTCACGGCGGCCGTCGACCGGTGGGTGGCCCGGCACGGGACCGACCTGCCGGTGTTCACCTTCGGTGCGAGCACCGGTGCCGCTGCCGCGCTCCGCACCGCCGCGGACCGGCCGGTGACCGGCGTCGTGTCCCGGGGCGGCCGCCCCGACCTCGCGGGAGAGGCGCTCACCCGCGTCCAGGCGCCCACGCTGCTCGTCGTCGGCGGCGCAGACCTGCAGGTGCTCGAGCTCAACCGGCAGGCCGCCGCCCGGATGCGGGCACCGGTCGAGCTCGCCGTCGTCCCCGGCGCCGGCCACCTGTTCGAGGAGCCGGGTGCGCTCGCCGAGGTGGTCCGACTGACGCTCGCCGCGCTGGACGCGTGGACGGTGCCGAACCAGTGACTCTTCCATCTGTCCACCCCTGTCCGCACTGTGGACACACCCCCTGGGTCCGTCCGCCCAGCGAGACACGGCTTCTCGTCGCCGAGGACGCTCCCTACGCTCGCGGCATGAGTCGTCGAATGTGCACCTGACCGCCGCGCACGTTCGCATGCCCTCGCCGCACTCGGCGCCAGGCCCGCCGTGCGCAGTCCCCCTCCGCGGGAACGGCGTGACGGCCAGGGAGCCGGCTCGCCCCCGCTCCCCCCGACCTGGAGACACACCATGACCGAGTCCACCTGGTCCTTCGAGACCAAGCAGATCCACGCCGGCCAGCAGCCCGACCCCGCCACCGGAGCCCGGGCGCTGCCGATCTACCAGACGACCTCCTACGTCTTCGAGAACGCCGAGCAGGCTGCCAACCGCTTCTCCCTCGCCGAGGTCGGCCCGATCTACACGCGGATCACCAACCCGACCCAGGCTGCCGTCGAGGACCGCATCGCCGCGCTCGAGGGCGGTGTGGGCGGCCTGCTCGTCGCCTCCGGCCAGGCCGCCGAGACCTTCGCCATCCTCAACATCGCCGAGGCCGGCGACCACGTCGTGGCCAGCCCGAGCCTCTACGGCGGCACCTACAACCTGCTGCGCCACACCCTGCCGAAGTACGGGGTCGAGACCACCTTCGTCAGCGACCCGGACGACCCGCAGGCGTGGCGCGACGCGGTCCGCCCGAACACCAAGCTCTTCTTCGCCGAGACGATCCCCAACCCCAAGCAGGACGTCCTCGACATCGAGACCGTCGCCGGGATCGCGCACGAGGCCGGCGTCCCGCTCGTCGTCGACAACACGGTGGCCACGCCGTACCTCATCCGGCCGCTCGAGCACGGCGCGGACATCGTCGTCCACTCGGCGACGAAGTACCTCGGCGGGCACGGCAACTCGATCGCCGGTGCCATCGTCGACGGCGGCACCTTCGACTGGTCCGCCGCCCCGGAGCGGTTCCCGAACTACAACACGCCCGACCCGAGCTACAACGGGCTGGTCTACAAGGACCTGGGCGCCCCCGCGTTCATCCTCAAGGCGAGGGTGCAGCTGCTCCGCGACATCGGTGCCGCCGTCTCGCCGTTCAACGCCTTCCTCATCGCCCAGGGCATCGAGACACTGTCCCTGCGCATGGAGCGGCACGTGGCCAACGCCCAGCGGGTGGCCGAGTACCTCGAGGCCCAGGAGCAGGTCACCTCGGTCGGCTACGCCGGGCTGCCCTCCTCGCCCTGGTACGAGCGGGCGAAGAAGTACGCCCCGCGCGGCGCGGGTGCCGTCCTCACCTTCGAGCTCGCGGGCGGCTACGAGGCGGGGATCGCGTTCGTCGACGCCCTCGAGCTGCACTCGAACGTCGCCAACATCGGCGACGTGCGCTCGCTGGTGATCCACCCGGCGTCCACGACCCACTCCCAGCTCGACGAGGAGGCCCTCGCCGGTGCCGGCGTGAGCCCGGGCCTCGTGCGTCTCGCCGTGGGCCTGGAGCACATCGACGACATCATCGCCGACCTCGAGAAGGGTCTGCGCGCCGCCTCGGCGGTGTCCCAGGCGACCGCCGCCGTCGGGGGCGAGCAGCAGCCGTGACGCTCGAGAGGCGCACCTGGACCGCGGTGGCGGGCGAACCCGCCCCCCACCGCGTCCGGGCGCGCGTGGCCCCCGAGGACATCCCGGCCACCGGGGCGTGGCGGCCCGAGCACGGGCCGGGCAACCGCTCCTTCGTCGACATCGGCGCACTCCACCTCGAGGCCGGCGGCCGGCTGCCGGAGGTCGTCCTCGCCTACGAGACCTGGGGGCAGCTCAACGAGACCCGGGACAACGCCGTGCTCGTCTGCCACGCGCTGACGGGCGACTCCCACGTCACCGGCCCGGCCGGGCCGGGACACGTCACCGCGGGCTGGTGGTCGACGATCGTCGGCCCCGGCAAGGCGATCGACACCGACCGGTGGTTCGTCGTCGCGGCGAACGTCCTGGGCGGCTGTCAGGGCTCCACCGGCCCCTCCTCCTCCGCGCCGGACGGCACCCCGTGGGGCAGCCGCTTCCCGAGCATCACCATCCGCGACCAGGTCGCCGCCGAGCTCGAGCTGACCGACCGGCTCGGCATCGAGCGGTGGGCGCACGTCGTGGGCGGTTCGATGGGTGGGCAGCGGGTCCTGGAGTGGGCGGTCACCGCACCCGACCGGGTGCGTTCGATCGCGGTCATCGCCTCCGGCGCCCAGTCCACGGCGGACCAGATCGCCTGGGGCCACGCGCAGATCTCCGCCATCGAGCTCGACCCGAACTTCCGCGGCGGCGACTACTACGGTGCCCCGCCCGGGCACGGCCCGCACGCCGGGCTCTCGCTCGCGCGGCGGATCGCGCACACGACGTACCGCAGCGCCGAGGAGCTGGAGACGCGCTTCGGCCGCCTCCCACAGCACGCCGAGGACCCGATGCTCGGCGGCCGCTTCGCCGTCCAGTCCTACCTCGACCACCACGGCACCAAGCTCGCGCTGCGCTTCGACGCGAACAGCTACCTCTCCCTGACCCGGGCGATGCTCACCCACGACGTCGGCCGGGACCGGGGCGGGGTCGAGGCGGCGCTGGCGGAGGTCACCGCGGACACGCTCGTCATCGCGGTCGACTCCGACCGGCTCTTCCTCCCGCGCGAGTCGGAGCGGATCGCCGCCGCCGTCCCCGGCGCGGGCCCGGTGCGCTACGTCCACTCCCCCTACGGGCACGACGGGTTCCTCATCGAGCACGAGCAGATGAGCCGCCACCTGGGCACCTTCCTCGAGCAGGTCGCCGCGCGCATCTGACCGCTGGGCCTCCGGGCCGGTTGCGGGCACGATAGGCGGGTGGCCAGCATCCCGTTCCTCCGGTCCGCGCGTGCGGGCGAGCCCACCGCACCGTCCACGACGTCCGCCCCGTCGGCGCCGACCGCCGCGGACGCCGGGGAGCTCGACCCCGACGCCGCCCTCGCCGACCTCCCCGTCGCGCCGGTGGGCGCGTGGGGACCGGACGTGCTCGGCGACGGCTTCACCGCCCGGACGGTCGAGCTGCTCCCCGACGAGGACGGCGACGTCGTCGCGACCGTCGTGCGCTACCGGCCCGAGGACGACCCGGAGGTGGAGCGAGTCGTCGCGCCGCGGTTCGTCATGCTCTACCTCCACGGGTGGAACGACTACTTCCACCAGCGGGAGCTCGCCCGCCACTGCGCGTCGCTCGGGGCGGCGTTCTACGCCCTCGACCTGCGCCGCTACGGACGCAGCCTGCGGCCCGGGCAGCCGCGCGGCTACGTCGAGTCGCTGTCCACCTACGACGAGGACATCCACGCGGCGCGCGACCTCATCCGCGCCGACCACCCGGACCTCGGCGACATCGTCCTCATGGGGCACTCGACCGGTGGTCTCACGGCGGCGCTGTGGGCGCACCGCCACCCCGGCGCGCTGCGCGCCCTGGTCCTCAACGCGCCGTGGCTCGAGCTGCAGGGCTCGTGGCTGGTGCGCACGCTCGGCCAGCCGGTGATCGAACGGCTCGCGAAGTACCAGCCGCGGGCCGCTCTGCCGCTGCGCGAGCTCGGCTTCTACAGCCGGGTGCTGCGCGGCAGCGCCGCCGAGGACGCGGCCGCCGACCCCGAGGAGACCGGGGACGCGCTGCCGGAGCCGACCCCCCAGGAGCTCACCGACCCGGCGGTCACCGGGTGGCCGATCGAGTGGGCGTGGCGGACCAGCCCGAGCGCACCGATCCGCCCCGGGTGGCTCGCCGCCGTGCTCGCCGGGCACTCGCAGGTGGCGGCCGGGCTGAGGATCGACTGCCCGGTGCTCGTCCTGGTGTCGCAGGCCTCGCTGCTCGCGTCGCGCTGGTCGGAGGAGATGCGGCGCACGGACACCGTCATCGACGTCGAGCTCACCGCCCGGCGGGCGCTCGGTCTCGGCCCGCACGTGACGATCGTCCGGGTGCAGGACGCCATCCACGACGTCCTGCTCTCCCCCGCCGCGGTCCGCGGCCGCGCCTACCGGGAGCTCACTCGGTGGCTGCGCGCCTACGCCGTGCCCGGCGTCTGACCCCGGTGACGGGGCCGCTCTGGTCGGTGCGCCGACCGGGACGGTCCCGCAGGGCACGCAGCTCCTCGCGGGCCTCGCGCAGGCTGGGCCCGTGCTCACCGAAGCGCCACGCGCTCCACGGGTCCGCCGGCACCCGGCCCCGGGCGACCGCGGCGGCGGCCTCCTCCGGGGCGCTGAACCGCTCCTCCCCGACGACGATGCGCCCCTCGGGCAGGAGGGTCGCCTCGTGGCGCTGGCCGTCGTGCACCCACACCAGCGGCGTGGGGCCGCCGAGGCTGGCGCAGATGCGGCGGAACTCCTCCTCCCCCTCCGCGGCGGCGGGGGTGTCGGCCGGGGCCTGCGGGGTCTGCGGCGCGGGGCGTGCGGCGGGTGCGGCGACGTCCAGGCTCGCGCCCGGCACCGCGGCCGGCGCCGAGGGCGGCGGTGGGACGGCACCCGCGGAGCTGCCGAGCGTCTGCTCCAGCGCCGCGGCGGCCCGGGCAGGCAGCAGCCAGGGCAGCGGGGCGACGTGCGCGGTGACCTCGGCGACGTCGAGGAAGAGCCGCCCGTTGGACATCGTCCGCACGACGAGCTGGTGGACGACGACACCCGCCCCGGCGAGCGCGTCGAGCGCCAGCCGGACGTCGTCGTCGATGTGGGCGGCGACCACGTGGACGCGGGAGGCGACCGCGGTGCCGACCGGCTGGGACTCGCGGAAGGCGTTCCAGTCCCGGCGGAAGGCGCCGACCCCGCTGGGGTAGCTGCGGGCGACGTCGATCCAGCCGCGCTGGCCGCAGCGCCCGGCCCGGCCCAGTGCGGCGACCAGGCTGCGGGCGTCGAGGCGGTCGAGCACCTCGATGCTCACGACGTTGCCCACCGGGTCCATCGCGGTGAGCCGCGGGGTGCCGTCGTCGTCGTGCCAGGTCACCGGCAGGACCGGGAGCCGGAGGATCTCCAGCACCTGGGTCCGCACGGCCTCGAGAACCGCGGGCTCCACCGGGTCGGTCACGGCATGGCCGACCTGCGCCGGGATGAGTTGGCCGGCCTCGAACTCGAACAAGGGCATACGGAACTGACCTGAACTCTCTCAGCGGTGGGGTAGGCAGACATCTTCTCATGTCGACCACGCGGCGCCCAGGGCCCGGCGGGCGCCGCGGACGGCCTACCGCTCGCCGGTGAGGAGCTGGGCGAGGTGGATGCCGCGGCGCCCGGCGAGCTGCTCGGCCTGGGTGCGGCAGGAGAAGCCGTCGGCGAGGTAGACGGTCTGCGGCCCGGCCTCCCGGAGCGCCGGCAGCAGGGCGTTCTCGGCGACCTGGACCGAGACGTCGTAGTGGCCCTTCTCCATGCCGAAGTTCCCCGCGAGGCCGCAGCATCCGGCGAGCCGGGTGACCGTCGCGCCGGCGCGGGCGAGGACCGCGGCGTCGGCGTCCCAGCCCATGACCGAGTGGTGGTGGCAGTGCGGCTGGGCGACGACCTCGACGCCCTCGAGCGAGGGCGGCTGCCAGGCCTCGCCGGGGCCGAGCGGCTCGGGGGCGGTGAGCAGCTCGGCCAGGGTGTAGGTGCCCTCGGCGATCATCCGGGCGCGCGGGTCCTCCGGGAAGAGGTCGACGAGGTCAGAGCGCAGCGTCGCGGTGCACGAGGGCTCGACGCCGATGATCGGGACACCGTTCGCGGCGAACGGGGCGAGCACGGACATCGTCCGCTCGAGCTGACGGCGCGCGCCGTCGATCTGGCCGGTGGAGATCCAGGTGAGCCCGCAGCACGCGGCGTCCTGCGGGACGAGGACCTCGTAGCCGGCCTCGCGCAGCACCCGCACCATCGCCCGCGCGCCCGCGCCGTCGAGCGCCTCGGAGAAGGTGTCGGCCCACAGGAGGACCTGCCGATCGGCCGGGTGCGTGTCCGCGGCGGCACCGGCGGGCCGGCTACGGCCGTCGGTGGGGGTGTCGGGCCCGGTGGGGTCGACGGCGGCGAGCCCCCGGGCGGTGGGTGCGCGCCGCGCGGCGACGTCCGGGCGGCCCCCGGCCCAGCGGGAGAAGCGCTCGGTGCTGAAGGTGACCATCTGCCGGCGGGTGTCCATCCCGCCGAGGGCCATGACGGCCCTCGCCACCGGGCGGCGGCCGAGCACGGCGTTGACGAGACGGGCGACGGCCGGGACGCGGGTGATGAGCCGGGCCCAGCGCGGCAGCTGCCCGAGCGCGTAGTGGGTGACCGGCCGGACGCGTCCGCGGTAGCTGCGGTGGAGGATCTCGGACTTGTACCGCGCCATGTCGACCCCCGCCGGGCAGTCGCTGGAGCACGCCTTGCACGAGAGGCACAGGTCGAGGGAGGCGTGGACGGCGGGGCTGCGGACGTCGGTGACGAGGCTGCCGTTGGCCAGCTCCTGCAGGATGCGGGCACGCCCCCGGGTGACGTCCTTCTCATCCCTCGTCGCCTGGTATGAGGGGCACATGAAGCCGCCCGCGGCGGAGTTGTCCGCGCGACACTTCCCCACACCGGTGCAGCGGTGGACGGCGGTGGTGAGGTCCCCGCCGTCCTCGTGGAAGGTGAACCCGCCGGCGACGGGCAGCAGCGGCTTGGCGTAGGGGCGACGCAGGTCGGCGGTGAGCGGCTGGGGACGCACGAGGACGCCGGGGTTGAGGTTCTCGGCCGGGTCGAAGAGGGTCTTGACCTGGCCGAAGAGGTCGATCATCCCGGGTGAGTACATGAGCGGCAGCAGCTCGCTGCGGGCGCGGCCGTCCCCGTGCTCCCCGGAGAGCGACCCGCCGTAGGAGGTGACGAGCTCGGCGGAGGCGACCAGGAAGTCCCGGGTGGGGGCGATGCCCTCCGGGCTGTCGAGGGGCATGTCGATCCGCACGTGCATGCAGCCGTCACCGAAGTGGCCGTACAGGAGCCCGTCGACCCCGTGGTCGGCCATGAGCGCCTCGAAGTCGCGCAGGTAGGCGCCGAGCTTCTCCGGCGGGACGGCGGCGTCCTCCCAGCCCGGCCAGCCCTGGGCCCCGGAGGGGGTGCGTCCGCCCAGGCCGGCGCCGTCGGCGCGGATCCGCCACAGCGCGTCGGCCTGTGGGCCGGCCGGGACGACGGCGACGGCACTCGTGCCGGCGTCCTTGGCGAGCCGCCGGGCGCGGGCGAGGGCGTCGTCGTCGTTCTCCCCACCCACCTCGACGAGCAGCCACCCCTCCCCCGGCGGCAGCTCGGGGACCGCCTGGGGGCCGTGGTGGCGGCGGACGATGTCGACGAGGCGCGCGTCGATCCCCTCGACGGCGAGCGGCTCGTGGGCGAGGAGGGCCGGCACGGCGTCGGCGGCATGGGCCATGTCGGGGTAGCCGAGCGCGACGAGCACCGGGGCGGAGGGGATCTCGACGAGGTCGACGGTGGCGCCGAGGACGGTGACGAGGGTGCCCTCCGTGCCGACGAGCATCTTCGCCAGGTCGGCGCCGTTCTCCGGGAGCAGGTGCTCGAGGCTGTAGCCGGAGACCTGGCGCTTGAAGCGCCCGAGCTCGGTGCGGATGGGCGCGAGGTTCGCCTGGACGAGCTTCTCGAGCTCGGGGACGACGGCGAGGTCTCCCCTGCCCGCCGTGAAGGCACGGCCGGTGCCGTCGACGACGTCGAGGGCGGCCACGTTGTCCGCCGTGCGGCCGAAGGCCACCGCCCGCGGTCCGCAGGCGTTGTTGCCGATCATCCCGCCGAGGGTGGCCCGGTTCTGGGTCGAGGGGTCGGGGCCGAAGCGCAGGCCGTGGGGCCGGGCCGCACGCTGCAGGTCGGACATGATGACGCCCGGCTCGATCCGGGCGGTGCGCGCCTCGGGGTCGATCTCCAGGATGCGGTTGACGTGCCGGGAGAAGTCGACGACCACGCCCGGGCCGATGGAGTTGCCGGCGATCGACGTGCCGGCGCCGCGGGCCGTGACGGGGACGCCGAGGCGGCGGGCGGTGTCGATCGCGGCGCGCGCGTCGTCGACGTCCTGGGGGACGACGACGACGTCGGGGACGACCCGGTAGTTCGACGCGTCGGTGGAGTACTGGCCGCGGTAGAGGGCGTCGTCGTGGACCTCACCGTCGATCGCTGCGCGGAGGGCGAAGACGAGGTCGGTACGCGCGTCGGCCGAGATCTGCGGGGCGGGTTCGGTCGTCGTCACGGTTCGATCCTGCCACCTGCGCGGTCTCCAGGTGGAGCCTGTCCGGATGCGGCGTGTGTATGTGTCGGCGACGGGGCGAGGACGCTCGCGTCAGGCGGAGGTCATCCGACGCAGCCGCGGGACGATCTCCTCCCCGTAGAGCTCGATGAAGCGGGCCTGGTCCGGCCCTGGAGCGTGGAAGACGAGGTGCCGGAAGCCGAGGTCCACGTAGCGGCGGATCTGCTCGACGTGCTCGTCCGGGTCGTCGGACACGATCCACCGCGACGCCGCCCGTTCTATCGGCAGCGCGTCGGACAGGCGCTGCATCTCGATGGGGTCCTCGACCCCGACCTTCTCCTCGGGGGAGAGCGCCAGGGCGGCCCAGTGGCGGGTGTCCTCCAACGCCCGCCGCCGGTCCGGGTCGAAGGAGACCTTGACCTCCATGAGCAGGTCGAGGTCGTCGAGCGACCGTCCCGCCTGCTCGACCCCCGTCCGCAGCGCGGGCAGCAGCTTCTCCGAGTAGAGCTCCGGTGCCTTGCCCGACGTCGTGATGAAGCCCTCGCCCTCCCGTCCCGCGAAGCGGGTCGCGATGGGCCCGGAGGCGCCGATGTAGATGGGGACCTGCTGCTCCGGACGGTCGTAGACCGTGGCCTTGTCGGTCCGGTAGTACTCCCCCTCGAAGCTCACCCGCTCGCCGGCCCACAGCTGCCGGATGAGCGCGACGGCCTCACGCAACCGCGCCAGCCGTTCCTTTCCGGCCGGCCACGGGATGCCCAGCGCCGCCTCGTTGAGCGACTCTCCCGTCCCGACGCCGAGGATGATGCGACCGGGGTACAGGCAGCCCAGCGTCGCGAAGGCCTGGGCGATGACCGCCGGGTGGTAGCGGAACGTCGGGGTGAGTACCGAGGTGCCGAGCACGATCCGCTCCGTCCGGGCGCCCACCGACCCGAGCCACGGCAGCGACGCCGGGGCGTGCCCACCGTCGTGCCGCCAGGGTTGGAAGTGGTCGGAGATGAATGCCGACTCGAACCCCGCCTGCTCGGCGAGCACGACGTAGTCGGCCAGCTCTCGGGGGCCGAACTGCTCCGCCGAAGCCTTGTACCCGATCCTCAACAAGGGCACTCCTCAGGGTGTGGGCCGTGCGCTCCGGACAGCGACGCGCACGGCGCGGGTCAGTGCGTACCAGGGCACGCTACCGGTCACTCCACGTGCCGCTCGTCCGGACCGCTGTAGACCGACAGCGGCCGGATGAGTGCGTTCGCCTCGAGCTGCTCCATGACGTGCGCCGTCCAGCCGGTCACCCGGCTGGCGACGAACAGCGGGGTGAAGATCTCCGTGTCGAAGCCCATGAGGTGGTAGGCCGGACCGGAGGGGTAGTCCAGGTTGGGCATGATCCCCTTCCGGGAGACCATCGCGTTCTCGAGCGTGTCGTACAGCGCTGCGAGGTCGGGCCGGCCGAAGTGCTCCACGAGGGTGTCGAGCGAGGCCTTCATGCTCGGCA
>Ga0209487_1004342_pt1 | contig 10913 bp, 11 predicted proteins | sample Poulit2012_FD_187524 | JGI IMG/M metagenome (GOLD analysis project Ga0209487, IMG submission 187524) | Agricultural soil microbial communities from Georgia to study Nitrogen management - Poultry litter 2012 (SPAdes) (version 2) | ecosystem: Environmental > Terrestrial > Soil > Agricultural land... | reverse complement strand
GCATCTCACCTAAATTCTCAGGACGTAGCATCATCGATAACTGCATTCGACCATTCGGCTGTGATAAAAACTTTCTTGAAGCCATTATTTTTTCAATTTGGTCAATAACTTGTTGATCAACTGAAGATGAAGATTGCATTTGATTCACATGTATAACGTATTGCTCTATTTGTGACATAGGCAGGCTTGTTAAGCCAATGCCACTGCTCTGCGTGATGTTGTTTTGATTGGTTGTTGTCTGTTTATTAATTGAATGAGACAACCATTTAGAAATATCACTTGTTTCCACGCTAGCATTTGTTCGATATGTTGAGGCTAGTTCTTTTCGCTTTTGATAGTTTTGAACCAATTCTTGCCAGATGGCTTTTTCTTTTGACGTTGCTTTATCTTCTGATATTTCTGGATTAAGAAGTTTAAGAACACCATCTTTTTTCAAGGATCTATCTAACAGCTGTTCTATATTGAATGTTAATCGGTCGATACTACTTTCACTTAAATTTTGTTGCTTGAGTATGTGTTCTACTTGTGTTTTTAAGTTTTGAAATAGAGTTGCCTGTTCTAATAGATTAATAGGATTATTGTTTAACCAATCAAGTAGATTTTCTAACTGGTCTTCAATATTTTCTAATGGCTTATCATCATCAATTAAGCTGGCTTGAATATTCTCTAGCATTTCTACCAATATCTCACTTGATATAGAGTCCCGATTCGTTTCGTCGGTGGATATAACGAGTTCATCCTCAGGTTTGGCTATACTAGACCACTGTTCTAACAAGTGAAGTAACTGAGCGGAAATTTCCTTAATATCTTCTTCGCCATCCATTCCTGATAAAAGCATTTCAGCTTGTTCTTCCAATTCTTCTAAATTTTCGCCTTCACCTAAAAGTGTATTCATAGTTTCAGAAGGTTGAATAACTCCTCCCAAAAACATTTTAATGAGCTGGCCGGCCTCATTCTCTGTACCTATCCGGTTAGATTGCGATATGTCTTTCATAGGCATAGATCCATTTCCAAGTTGCTCTTCTAAGGAAGCTTCAAACAGTCGATTTGTTTGGCCCTTACTTCCCTTCATGGAATGATTGGAATTTGGAACAGAAACGTTATTCTGTTGAAATAAAAAGTTAACTGTATCCATATTCTCACCTCCCTTCAAGTACATTTATATTTTATTGGTCAGCACGATCGATTAAGGATTGAGTTAGTTCAGCTGCTTTTTCAGGATCCATTTCTTCTAAAATTTTTCCGCGCACCTTATTAGATAAGTTATCTAAGACCGATAATGCAGATTCTTCTTTTAGACGTTGGATAATATGTGCCGCTTGCTCCGGATTCATATCTTTGAATGTTTGTGATGTTTGCTTCAGTGAATCTTTCTCACTATTTTCCTCATCTTCATGATCAGTTTCTTCGTTATCAGCGGATTTTTTTAATTTCAATACTTCTTTTTCTAGTTGGTCGATAACATCTTCTAAGTTATCAACATTCGCAGTAAGTTGTTCTACCTCTGAATCTTTTTCTTCAATAGTAAGTTGCAATTTTTCATTTTTGCTTTGAAGATCTTTATCTTCTTCTGTAGTGACAAGTGAAGAAACCACAGGGACATTGGATGCTTTATCTTTAATCCACCCTGTTGCATCTATACCAGCCATCGAAAAGATGATAAATGCCAATGCAATTGCAAACACAACAGGTATAACAATTGCGATAAGAAACCATATAAGTGGGTTCATTCTATTTTTTTTAATGTTTTTATTATCTGCCATTTGTTTCACCTATTTTACTTGGCTTAAGTACTGCTGAATTGATATTTCATCTAAAAATGCTTCTTCTCGTCTTTTTTCAACTTCTTCTTCTGTTTTACGTCTTGTTTCAATGACTTTTTCAAATTTTTTCACTTCCACATGTGCTGCTGTGAGCTTGCCATGTTGTTGTTCCATCTCGCTTCTAGCCTTTTGGACTTGTTCTTGTAAACTAGCAATCTTATAACTTAAGTTCTCTATATATTCAACTTGTTGTTTTATCATATCGATAGATGTCGGTTCATGAAATGACGCTTCATAGGTTTCTTCCGCTTCTTCTTTCTTTTTTAGCAAAGTGTAAAGGCGTGTTGCAACATCTTCAAACGACTTAATGGATAGATTGTATGCCTTCTGGGCATCAACTTTTTCCCTTTCACGAACAGTTAATACTTTGCCCAGTGCTACCGTGCTCATTGAGCTCCACCTCCATTTAATAACTCTTCCATTTCTTTAATAGACTCATCAAATGTATAAGAGTCATGGACACCTTGTTTTAAAAAATCTTGAATGTTTGTCTGATAGGTAATGGCTTTATCAATTTCTTGGTCAGTACCTCGTTTATAAGCTCCAATTTGTATCAATTCACGGTTTTGTTCATATGTAGCCATAAGTGAACGTATTTGCTGAGCAACATCTTGATGTTTTGAAGAAGCTATTTGCTTCATGACACGGCTGATCGACTTAAGTATATTAATTGCTGGGTACTGTCCTCGTTCAGCTAATTCACGCTCCATTACAAAGTGACCGTCTAATATTCCTCTGACAGTGTCAGCTATCGGTTCATTCATATCATCCCCGTCAACGAGCACTGTATAAAAGGCAGTAATGGATCCCCGTTCGTTCGTTCCTGTTCTCTCTAATAATTTAGGTAACGTTGCAAATACAGACGGTGTATAACCTTTTGTGGTGGGTGGTTCACCTGCTGCAAGGCCCACTTCTCTTTGAGCCATCGCGAATCGAGTGACTGAATCCATCATGAGATTGACTTTGTACCCTAAATCACGAAAATATTCACTTATTGCAGTTGCAGTATAAGCACCCTTAATCCTCATTAATGCTGGTTGATCAGAAGTTGCAACCACAACAATCGATTTCTTCAAGCCTTCCTGACCAAGATCGTTATCAATAAACTCTCTTACTTCCCTACCACGCTCACCGATTAAGGCAATAATATTTATATCTGCTTCACTATTCCTGGCAATCATGCCGAGTAAAGTACTTTTTCCTACTCCAGATCCCGCAAAGATACCGATTCGCTGACCTTTACCTACTGTCAACATAGTGTCAATTGCCTTTACACCTACTTGAATCGGTTCGGAAATAGGTGGTCTTGAAAGTGGGTTTGGCGGTGCTTGTTCAGTGACATAGTTAGATAACCCAGAAGGTAGTGACGATTCATCAAGAGGTTCACCAAGTGAATTAACGACATTACCAATTAGTCCTTTTCCTACCTGTATACTTAGGGGGCGCCCTGTAGCTTCCACTAAACAACCAGGCCCTATTTCAGCCACCTCAGAATATGGCATAAGAATTATTTTTTCATTATTAAAGCCAACAACTTCAGCTATGGTAGGGTTTCTCCCATTTGATTTTGCGTGAATATAACAAACCTCACCTACATTGGCTTCAGGTCCTGCCGATTCAATCATTATCCCGACAACACGCTGGACTTTACCAAAATGTTTGTACGTATTAATTTGGTCAATTTCTGTTAACATCTTTTCTAGATTTAGCATTATTTTCCATCCTCAATTCTTTCAGGATATTTTTTATAGTTGCTAATTGTGTGTCAACACTTGCATCAATTTGTCCTAGCGGATGTTCAATTATACAAGCACCAGGTTTAAGTTCGTAGTCAATAAAAATTAATAAATCAACCTGTTCTCCTAAAACCTGAACCAATTCGGGTTTAAGTTCAATAACTGTTTTATAATTACTTGGGTGTAGATAGATTGAAATAGTCGTTTGTTCTTTGACTTCATTAATAGCTTTAGACACGAGTGACATAAAGGACTCTGGATCTTTTTGTAGTTTTGTATGTAATATTTTTTCTGCGATATGAACTGATAGGGAAAGAATATCCATTTCAGCTTGTTCAATTGATTGCTTATAATCCTCATTGGCTAATGAAATTATTGAATTAGCTTGGGAGAGCAGATCTTCAAATTTTTTTAAGCTTTCTTTCTTCCCCTTTTCAAATCCTGTATTATATCCATCCTCTTCAGCTTTTCTAGTGATTTCAGCTTTCTCTTGTTGCCATTGTTCTTGAAGTATCTTTATCTCTGATTTTGTCTGTTCAATTAAATTAGTTTTTTGTTTTTGTATTGCTTCCAATTCATTGTTCATCAACTCTAATTCTTCATTCGCTTTTTCTACTTCTTCATTAGAAGGTAAAGAGTCCTGTTTAACTGGGTTTGGTGTATCTATCTCAAAGGGTCTAATCTTAATGACACGTCGTCGCTCACTTATATCTGGCTTCGGATGGGAATCAGACAATAATATCATCTCCTCCACCTCGTGCAATCACAATTTCCCCAATATCTTCTAAGCGGCGTATTGTCGAAACAACTCTTGTTTGTGCTTCTTCAACGTCACGTAAACGGACAGGTCCCATATATTCCATTTCTTCTTTAAATGTTTCAGCCATTCGTTGTGACATATTTTTAAAGATAACGTCTTTAACTTCATCACTAGCTACTCGTAAAGATAGGCGTAAGTCTTCATTTTCGACTTCTCGAATGACTCGCTGAATAGCTCGATTGTCCAATATGACAATATCTTCGAAAACAAACATCCGTTTTTTAATTTCTTCAGCTAAGTCAGGGTCTTGAACTTCAAGAGTGTCTAGAATCGTTCGTTCAGTACTTCGGTCTACACCATTAAGAACCTCTACAACTGTCTGAATGCCTCCAGTTTGCGTGTAATCTTCCGCAACAGATGCCGAAACATTCCGCTCTAAAACCTGCTCTACCTGACTAATGATTTCAGGCGAGGTAGAGTCCATTGTTGCAATTCTTTTAGCAACTTCGGCTTGAACTTCTTGATTAAGCTCCGATAATATTTGACCTGATTGTTCAGCATCCAAATAAGAAAGCACGAGTGCGATTGTTTGTGGATGTTCATTTTGTATGAAATTTAACAATTGTTGTGGATCAGCTTTACGGGCAAAATCAAATGGTCTTACTTGTAATGAAGCAGTTAAACGATTAATAATATTACTTGCTTCCTGCTCACCAAATGCTTTTTCAAGTACGGATTTGGCATAGCCTATACCCCCTTGTGAGATGTAGTCTTGCGCTAAAGCGATCTGATGAAATTGGTCTAAGACGTCTTCCTTTAATTCTGAACCCACTTTTTTAACAGAAGAAATTTCTAAGCTTAGTTGTTCAATTTCTTCCTCGGTCAAATGCTTATAAACTTGTGCTGAGACATCGGGTCCTAAAGAGATAAGAAGGATTGCTGCTTTTTGTTTTCCTGTTAGCCCTCTTTTTTGTCTTGCCATGTCAACACCTCCAAATCTAATCTTCTCCGATCCAGCTTCTTAATAATTTGGCAAACTCATCTGGCTTTTCTTGAGCCATTTTTTCTAACTGTTTCCTACGTGTTGTTGATTCCGATTCTTCCTCGTCATCAATATGAGGCATAGCTACACTTTTTTCTATTTCCTCTTCTTCTTCTTCATAGACTTCTTCTTGAGGTTGTTTGCGTCGTAACATTATGATTAGAATCACAATGAGTACTAATAGTGCTCCACCAACAGCGTATAACCAAGTTGGAATACCTGCACTTTTTGTATCTGGGATAGAGAAACTATCCGGGAATTCCTGAAAGACTATTGACACTTTTTCTTCTGGAGTGACTTCTCCGTACTCTTTGTCTATTGAGGTGCTAATAATTGAATTAAGGATAGATTCAATGCCTTGCTCAACGACGTTTTGATCATTTTGGTTCAAGAATTGAACATCATCCCCATCTCTTTCAGTCACATTATTAACAGCAACCTGAATACCCATATCTCTAATCTTATAAGGACTTTCTACTATGTCCTTTTTAATTCTATTAAATTCATTATTGACTGTTTCTTTTACTAGTTCGTAGTCACCGTCATCAGTCTCAACTGCTTCATATCCCGGAATATCTTCTTCTCCAGTGCCAGCAACGCCACCTACTTCTGGGTTACCACTATACGTTTCATGTATACTTTCTATACTTACTGGTAAACCTTCCATATTATCTTCATCAACCGGATCCACAATTTCTTCAACTCTGTTTTCTTGTGTGAAATCAATGTCAGTTGTCACTGAAACAACAACATTTTCCATTCCAATCATCGTTCCGAGTAATTGTTGAGCGCGTCTCTGGATATCTTTTTCAATATCCTTCTTGATTGTTTGTTGATCTGAGTAAGTACTTCCAGCAACAGAACTGTCACTTCCACTTTGATCATAATACTCAAAGTATTGATTCATAATTGCAATATTCTCTGGTGGAAGATTTGGTACTGCTTTTGAAACTAAGTGATATAAGGAGTTAATCTGATTTCCCTCAAACTGATAGCCTGGTTGTGTATTTAAAACAATAGAAGCTGTTGCCGGTTGATTCTCATCACTAACAAAAACCGGATCTTTAGGCATGTTAATCATGACTTTTGCATCTTCTATGCCATCAATGCCTTTCATTAAATTAGCTAACTCTGTTTGCATGGCATCTAATTTCATGATGTCAAACTCATTATCTGTTATTCCCCAAGATGTATTTTCACTAAAAAATGAATAATCAATACTACCACTATTCGGTATACCTTCTCCCGCTAAGTCCACAAGTAATGTGTCCACTTGTTCTTCAGGTACGGTGATGGATTTACCACCTTCTTTTATTTCATAAGGAATACTACGTGTATCAAGTTCTTCTTTAATTTGTGCGACTTCTTGGGTTGATAAATTATTGTATAAAGGAACATAATGATTATTAGATTTAAATAAAAAAGGAAGCGCAATCGCTAATAAAACAATCGCTAAAATCGAACCTAATAATATACCCTTTTGTGTTTTATTTCTTTTTGACCAAAATTGAGTTACTTTATCTTTTATCAAGTTATACTTTTCATTCATAAAATCCCCCGCCACATTACAAAACATTAATAAAAACTATAAGTTATATTTACAAGGTATAAGCTATTAAACTTGCATTCGCATTATTTCGTTATACGCATCAATTACTTTTTTCTGAATTTGTACAGATGTCTCCAGTGTGACACTCGCCTTTTGAGCTGAGATCATAACGTCATGTAAATCATCAATCTGGCCTGAAGCCAATGCTTCTGTCTTTTGATTTGAGATAACTTGTGACTTATTAACATCTGTAATTGCTTTTTCTAAAACATTTGCGAATTTACCTTGGTTATTCTCCTGTTTATTCGCAGGGGAAGATAATTTAATACCGTTATTTACAGCACTAGTTACTTCATTTATGTATGAGTTCATTTACTTTTCTCCCATCTATTTTCCAATCTCCAAAGCTTTCATTAGCATAGTTTTATTAGCATTTAATGCTGTTACATTTGCTTCATAAGAACGTGTTGCACTCATTAAATCGACCATTTCTTTGAGAGGATCAACATTTGGCATATGTACATTTCCGTTTTCATCTGCATCAGGATGTGACGGATTGTAAACTAGTTTGAAAGGTTCTCTATCTTCAACTACACCACTTACTTTCACACCACCACTTTGTTTTGATTGGTTAGTTGCTTGATGTAGAAAAGATTTGAAGTTTCCACTGTTTGGTTGTAGATGTACCATTTTTCTTCGATAAGGCTCATATTGACCTGCCTCATTTGTTGTTGCCCTTGTTGTCTGTGCATTGGCTATATTGGATGAGATAACATCCATTCGAAATCGTTCAGCAGTTAAAGCACTTGCACTAGAATTAAACGAACTGAAGATAGACATTTTTACCTTCCTCCTCTAATCACTGTCTGTAAGTTATTAAACTTATCATTCATACGATCGACTAAACCTTGATAATAGATTTGATTCTTTGCCAACTCAGACATCTCCTTATCAATATCTACATTATTTCCATTGTGATTATAAGAAGTATGACCCTTTGTGAATTCCTGATACGGAAGTCTCATATCGTTATTAAAGGAAATATGCCGGTCGTTAGTTAATTTAGTTGGCATTTTATTTTGAAGAGCTTCGTTCAGTGTCTTTTTAAACATAACGTCTTTCGCTTTATAGTTTGGTGTGTCGACGTTTGATATATTTGTGGATATGACTTTGTTTTTTGCACTAGAGTATTGCAGTGATTGTTCTAAAGTATTAAATGTTTTTCCAAATAGGTCCATTGTTACCCCTCTTTCGTCCCTATAATTCAGTTAACTCGACATAATCCGACGCATTTTTATTTTTCTCTACAGTTAGTTTAAATTAAATCCCGACTAAAGTCTATGGAATTACGAAAATGTACACAATTAAATCTAAAAATAGTTCTAAAGACCCATGAATTTGAATGTATTTATACAAGAATTTAAACATAAGAAGTAAACGTTACAAAAATAATGGTTTGTTTTACCTATCAATCACTAGAGTTAAAGAAATATTCAGCGGGGTGAAAAAAGTGGTAATTAATCCTTAAGGAAAAAATGAAGTTTCCTTTCGATATATGTATTGAGAAGATTGCAACAAAAAACCCTATAACTAAGAAGTTTCTATAATTTCTTAGCTATAGGGCACTTTTTAAATTGGATAATACATTTAAAGCGATTATCTAGAGCGTAACTTATCAAGTTCAACTAAGAACTTATCATTCAATACTTTAATATACGTTCCTTTCATCCCTAATGAACGTGATTCAATCACACCTGCACTCTCCAACTTTCTTAGCGCGTTTACAATAACAGAGCGAGTAATACCAACTCTATCAGCTATCTTACTAGCTACAAGTAATCCTTCGTGACCATCTAATTCTTCAAAAATATGGTCAATGGCTTCAAGTTCACTATAAGACAAGGAGCTGATAGCCATCTGCACAACAGCCTTACTTCTTGCTTCAAGTTCAATTTCTTCAGTTTTCTCATGAAGGATTTCCATACCTACAACAGTTGCACCATATTCTGCAAGTAGTAAATCGTCGTCGTTAAAACTTTCGTCAATACGACCTAAGATAAGTGTTCCTAAACGCTCTCCACCACCGATAATCGGTACAATGGTCGTTAATCCATCTTTAAAAAGCTCACGGTTTTCTTCAGGAAAAACGGTGTAAGTGCTATTGATATCCAGATTAGCTGTTGTCTCATGTATATGGAATAACCCTTGAGTGTACTCTTCTGGAAATTGTCTCTCTTCTAACATGCCTTTCATACGGTCGTTGTCAATTTCCTGGTTGATAGCATAACCAAGAAGCTTACCTCTACGACTTAAAATGAAAATATTTCCTCTAATAACATCTCTTAATGAAGCTGACATATCATTAAAATTCACTGATTTCCCTGTAGCTTTTTGTAACATAGCGTTAATTTTTCTAGCACGATCTAAAAGTTCCATTTCAAATTCCTCCATTTTTTTTGAGTTTTAGTTTATTGTTTACAATATGAATTGGCTTAAGTCTTTGTCTTTAACGATATTACTTAACTTTTCATTGACGTAGTCAGGGGTAATATCAATTTTCTCCATATTAATTTCAGTTGCTTCAAATGATAAATCTTCAAGCAACTTCTCTAATATTGTGTGAAGTCGTCTTGCCCCAATATTATCCGTGTCCTGGTTAACTTGGTAGGCCACTTCAGCTATCCTTGTTACAGCTTCGTCAGTAAAAACAACATCTATACCTTCTGTTTTCAGTAAAGCTTGATATTGTTTTAATAAGGCATTAGATGGTTCTTTCAATATCCGTTCAAAATCTTCAACCGATAATTTCTCAAGTTCAACCCTAATTGGAAATCGACCTTGCAGTTCAGGTATCAAGTCTGATGGCTTAGCCATATGAAATGCACCGGCTGCAATAAAAAGCATATGATCCGTTTTAACGGGGCCATGTTTCGTTACAATTGTTGAACCTTCTACAATCGGGAGAACATCTCTTTGAACGCCCTCTCGAGATACATTAGGAGAGTTATCCTGCTTCCCTGTTACTTTATCGATTTCATCAATAAAAATAATCCCGGATTGTTCAGCACGTTTTATAGCATCTTGAGTAGCTTCTTCAATATCGATCATTTTTTGAGCGTGTTGTTGCGTTAAAACTTTTCTCGCTTCAGAAACGGCAAGTTTTCGTTTTTTCTTCTTTTTCGGCATCAACTGACTAAAAGCGTCTTGCATATTCATGCCCATTTGCTCCATTCCTGAACCTTGTAACATGTCAAACATAGATGGTGTGCCTTCCTCTATTTCAACAGTGACCATTTGATCTTCCAGTTCACCAAGAGCAAGCTGATGGGCTATGCGTTCTCGTTTTGACCTTATTTCATCATGATTTTTATCTTCATTTTCGTCTGGTTCTTCATCATTTCCTTGAGTAGGAAAAAGCATTTCGAAAGGATTTTTCATATTGTTTTGTTTTTTTGCCTGAGGAACGAGTAACTTCACAAGCTCCTTATTAGCTTCTTGTTCCGCTTTTTCTTTTACTTGATCCATCTTTTCTTCTTTAACCATTCGAACTGACATTTCTACTAAATCACGAACCATTGATTCAACATCACGGCCAACATAACCCACTTCTGTGAATTTTGTTGCTTCCACTTTAACAAACGGAGCTGATACGAGTTTTGCCAATCGGCGTGCAACTTCGGTTTTACCGACTCCAGTAGGACCAATCATTAAAATATTTTTAGGTACGATTTCATCTTTTATTTTATCGTCCAAATTCATTCGTCTGTATCGATTGCGCAAGGCGACTGCAACAGACTTTTTTGCTTGCTGTTGTCCGATAATATACTTATCTAACTGGTCAACAATTTGTTTCGGAGTATAATTCATACTCATGTCTTTAACAGGCCTCCCCTATTCAAGTACTTCTGTTGTAACTTGGTCATTTGTAAACACACAAATTTCTCCAGCAATCTCTAAAGCTGCTTGAGCAATTTCTTTAGCTGATAAATGATCAGTGTGTTTC
>Ga0209487_1004341_pt1 | contig 10913 bp, 11 predicted proteins | sample Poulit2012_FD_187524 | JGI IMG/M metagenome (GOLD analysis project Ga0209487, IMG submission 187524) | Agricultural soil microbial communities from Georgia to study Nitrogen management - Poultry litter 2012 (SPAdes) (version 2) | ecosystem: Environmental > Terrestrial > Soil > Agricultural land... | reverse complement strand
CTCTCGCTAGCTTCAGGGCACCTAGTTTTTTATACGTTTCAATTGAATCTTCTATTAATCCAATTCCTTTTTCCTGCTCTCCGCGACGAAATTCAACTAAACCGCGCATAGCGATAAGTTCATTTCTCGCATGTAAATCAAGCTAAAAGATAATAAAATTTATTCATTTCATATCTTCCCTTTGCAAGCCGATGGTGTCGACTAAAACCCGATATCACTATATTGATCAGTCCAAATTGAGTGTTCGAAACATCGATTTACCTATGAAAACAAAACGAGTCCGAGGACATCGCCGGATTCTAGGTAAAGGTATTGCTCAACGTCCAGCAGAAGTTAAAGATAGGATGGAATTCGGTCATTAGGGGATAATTGCATTACTAACACTCGTTGAGCTTAAAACTAGAAAATATTACGCTATCATTTTCTTCTTGACTATGCAATAAAAAAATCACAGCACTCTTTTGGCGAATAAAAAGTATAATGATTATAGTTGCTATTTGGTTCCCTTACATTTATTTCCATGATGTTGTAATCTTAGACATAGATAAGGAGACACTTGAAGTACATTCTGTATCCATACCAGAGTGAAGTGGGAGAGAAGCCGATCCGAGAAGATTCCACTTTAATCCCATCGCTTTTATGAATTAATTCTACTATGAGCAATATATTTCCTTAATAATAGATTCGGAATCTATTATTAAGGAATGGATAATTATCATTCTCCTGGAGAAATACTTTCCTTTTTCAAATTGATTTTTGGATTACCTGATTTTAAGAAAAAGGATAAGACTAAGGCAATTACACCTATTACCGCTACAGCTATAAAAGCCATGTGTAGACCATGCAACATTCCATCCGTACTTGACGAAGCTTCAACACTTTTTGTAGATGCTGTCATGATTGTTATAAGTATCCCGGAACCAACAGCTGCCGCTACCTGACGCAACGTATTATTGATAGATGTTCCTTGAGCAATTTTTTCATTTGGTAGTTGATTAAGTCCAGCTGTTAACACTGGCATAAGAACCAGTGAGTTAATAAGCATCATCATAGCATATACTATCGCAACCCAAATTAACGATGTAGTAATTGATAAATTTGTAAACATCAATGACGTTACTACCAGTGTTGTCAAACCTGTTATCGCCAGCCAACGGGCGCCATATCTATCAAATAACCTTCCAGCTATTGGTGCCATAATAGCCATGACGAGGGCTCCGGGTAAAAATACAATCCCAGAAGCTAGTGATGTAAATCCACGTACATCTATCAGGTAAAAGGGTAAAAGAAGCTGAGCACCAAGCATCGCTATCATTACTACCATACAAATGACTGTTGAAAGTGTGAATGTTATATTTTTAAATAAACGAAGATCCAATAGTGGTGTTGTCATAACTAGCTGTCTCCAAACAAATAAACCTATGGAAATAACACCAATAATCAAGCCGAAAATGACTTCATTACTATTCCACCCACTAGCTCCCACCATACTAAAACCATAGACGATAGCTCCAAATCCTAACGAAGATAGTACGATTGAAAGAATGTCAATATTTGACGTTCTTTGTAGCTCTTCAATGTTGGGAAAGTATTTTATCGCTGCGATTATAACCAATAAAATTATGGGTATAAATATGATCAAAAGTATAGACCATTGAAAGTTAGAAAGGATCCATCCAGCAATAACTGGGGCCAAACCGACACCGAGACCAGTTGCAATTCCAATCATTCCTAAGACCATACCTCTTTTTTCAACTGGAAAGATAACCGCTATAACAGTTTGTGCTATAATCATTATTATTCCGACACTTATTCCTTGCATTAATCGTCCTAACATTAGCACTATAAACTCAGAAGAAAAAGCTGCCATTGTTGTACCAGCCAAAAGAATTATCATGGTTGTTATAAACAACTTTCTAGTCGAGAACCTTGCGATTAAAAAAGCTACAATTGGTGTTGTCACTCCAATAGCAAGTACGAATCCTGTTGTTAACCATTGTGCCATATTGGGAGTAATACCAAGATCCTGAGTAATATAAGGTAGTGCAATATTTAATAAGGTTTGATTCATTAAGCCGATTGTTGCGGCGACAACTAAAATTATACTAACAATAACTGGTTGAATAGTTTGTCCTGACCCCTGATTATTCATAAGCATAAAACCCCTTTTCTAAATAAGATATGGTTGTACATATTTCCGCTTCTAGATTCATTGAACGATCAATGAATGAAAATCAAAAAAATATGACCACATGGTTAATGTAGAGTCAACAAAATGTTTAATATTTTGGTTATCATTTTCAGTATTATAGTCTTCTGTCAATAGCTGTCTTAGTGAATCAAGAAAAAGTTTAGAAAAAAGTTGGAAGCTTGTCATTTCATAGTCTTATTTTATGATTTATCCTAACAGGGCACACTGATCAAAAAGTCGTTCATAGCTTGAAGAACTCCATATACTTCGTTTTTTCAGTGTGCAGATTAAATTACAAAGCATTTTCGCTTAAAAAACTCATTCTAGAAGAGCAACCAGAATAAATTCCTTTTCCCCTTTAACAAAACCATATATCATACGGGAAATTGAAATTAGTGTTTCCCGTATAAGCCAATCACAGTCAAAGATTTCAATGAATTCCCGAAACCTGTTTTCTCTATGTCCTTTCACTTCATTAATAATGATTTGCTTATATTACTTATTTTACATAATTATAAAATATGGCTTTAACTTTTTACCTGTAATTTTCATTCAACGATCAGTGAATGGATCCATAAAAAATACTATGACCACATACTTAATGTGAAATCAACAAATCGGTTAATATAATGACTATCTACATCCGAATTATGGTCTTCTGGCAATACTTTTCTTAGGGAATCAACTAGGATACTGGAAAAAAACTGGGAGATGGCCATCTCATAATCCAACTCTTTGATTTGACCCGATTCTGTACACTTTTGCAGATATTTAATCATAGATTGAAAAAAGAGCCCTATATTCTCCATTGTTTTTTTGGAGGATAGATTAAATTCCTTATCATTTTCTTCTAAAAAGTTTTTTTCCCGAAGAGCGATCAAAATAGACTCTCTTGATTCTATAACAACTCCGTATATCATATGAGATATTGAAAATAAGAATTCTCGAAGAGGCGGGTTATCATCAAAAGCATCAATCATTGTCTGAAGACTATTTTCTCTTTGTTCTATCCCCTCATTAATAATCGTTTGTAGAATTTGAAATTTACCTTTTGGAAAGTAGTGATAAGTCAATCCATCCGCAACCCCAATTGCTTGATTTATTGAACGTATGGATGTTGCATGATATCCTTTTTTTGCAAACAGACTTTCTGCGGCCTTTAGAATTTCCTTTTTTCTTTCTATTGCCTGAGTATCTCTACTTGTTCCACTTTGTTTATCCATACTTTAACATCTCCATAAATTCATTATAAGTTCAACACTCACTCATCAATCGTTCAATGAATTTATCATAACCTTAATACAACCAGAATGTCAAGAGTTATTATAGTCCAGAGTATTATTGATCGCTACTTGTACCCACCTATCATTTACTGCATTTTGTGAAATTACTCTTTGGAATTTCCAGTACCGACAATCAAATTATCTACCGTTCATAGATCCTATTAAATACTACAGTGATATCCACTAATAATAAACGATTTAGATACTTTATCTCGTCTTTTGCGCCTATCACTTTCGAATTATGTCGATGAATAATTACAATCGTATAGAAGTAAATGGGATATCTATTTTTGGCTAAATATGGCCTTGCACAAAGATTAAGTTTGATAATATGTCACCCTTAGCATAGTTAAGGAAAATCGGTGGCACAATTGCGCAAGTGGATGGGTTTGCTAGTATGTTAGATTTTTGTGTTGTTGTTGGAGCAAAAAAGATGTTAATCTCAGCCATATCAGTAATGGATTTACAAACCATTTCACCAGATTTATGAGTCAAGGTCCAGTGTTTTATTCGGATCCGATTGATGCGGTGTTTAAAGTGTTGGGGGGATGGGGGAAAGGTGTAGAATATGATGGTGTTAAATAGATAAGGTCGATTATGTTGTTTTTTTTGCATACAAAACAAGAGCAGTGGCGGGGAGTAAAACTGATGTCTGAAGAAGTCACTAGAGATATAGTTGATGTTTTTAATAATGATAAAGAGGACCTCTATACATAGGTTAACTTGATTATTCAATTAACCTAAATAGCAAGGGGCTTAGAATGCCAATATTACATTTTCTTTACTGGATTGTAAATGTAATATTGTTTACAGCCAGTCAAGTGTACCAGCAGTGACATCCTTTTTTACCACTTCATTATTTCTGGGTGATCAAAGCTAAAAAAAATATACTTGTTGTACTAATTTGATTGATTTTCAATAAGAGCTGTCTGCAACACCCAGACTAGTTTGTGGAGTAAAGATAACCAAATATATTAATGTTCAAACAAAAATAATTAGGAAGTGCTTTCATGGACAGTTCTATACATTACACAACTGAACCTCCCGAAAACTTTAAGAAATTACATACCTTATATGAATCTTTAGAATGGAACTCACTTAAATTAACCGTTAATGATTTAGAAAAAATGTGCAATCAAAGTTGGTATACAATATATGTCTTTGATGGACAACAATTAGTGGGAACAGGACGTGTTATATCAGATGGTGTGATTACTGGAATCATTTGCGGACTGGGTGTTCTATCGAAATATCAATCCAAAGGTATCGGTAAAGAAATGCTGAATCGAATAATTCAACATTGCGAACAGAATGGAGTTATTCCCCAACTTATGTGTGAGGGAAATTTAAAGTCCTACTATGAAGCCTTTGGATTCAAGGAATTTTCGATATTGGTCTGACAGAATAATAAATTATTAATCAAGGACATCTATTAAAGGTGTGAAATTGTCTTGAAGCCAAGTACAATTTTATTTATTACGAAGGGTTCCAGTGGTTCTGTAAAGGAATTTGCAGGAACTACATGCTTATAAAGTTAAGCCAGAAGAGGCATGGCAAACATCGCTAAGCAACCTTCTGATGAGTTAGAACGAGTCACATCAACAAGGAAGAAACAAGGCCAATGACCTGTCACAATGTCATTGGCCTAAACCTGATATGAATGTTTTTTTAGAGCTTGTTTCAACGGAGAAAAAAGAAATCACTTGGTGCTACTGGATATAAACATGGAGGCATCCTGTTTCATAAAAATACGATTTCCGTGATAAAATGTCTTCATTGTAATTGATTTAAATCCAACTTCGGATAATTTTTCTTTCAGTTCTTCATGCGCAAAACCGTTATGAACTTTCGGATGGTATATGTCATCATTTTTATCAAAATCAATAATAATTAGTTTGCCACCATCATTTAAAACGTTGAACAATTCATGTAATATCTTTTTAGTATCCGGAATATGAAGAAGGACGAGTGAGACTAAAATTATGTCTGCCTTAAGTTCAGGGGTTTCATCAGTGAAGTCTGCAAAAAGTACGTTCGAATTCGTAATTCCTTTGTGAGAAATTTTAGCTTTCGCAACCTCCAACATTTGTTTTGATGAATCGACCAACAAAACAGAAGCTGCTAAATCCGCTAACTCTAAACTAATGAGACCTGTACCGCTCCCATAGTCTATTAATGATTTTGATTTACTGTTTCGTAATTCTGGTCTTACTTCCTTCACGATAATATTAGCTAATTCAATTCTTTCTTCTGTATCATATTTTTTGGCCATCTGTTCAAAAACGTTATTTTCCATATTCCACTCCCTATATATTAAAAAGTAAAGTTACGTAGTGGCCATTATATCAAAAATCCAAACCTTAAGACATCATTCAAGCTCATAAACCCTTTTGTATAGTTGGTCAGTAGATAAGGAGTTCATCCATGTTCAACGTCTATTGGGCACTTGCGAATGGGTTAAAAACTATAAATAGGGATTAAAAGGTGACTTATGAAGATAAAGTCAATCTATATTAGGTATATATGATCTAGTGACTATTCATAAGGAACCTTTAATCAAACATTAAACTAGGTAAAATTATATAAAAAGCTACTGGAACTGATATGCGAATATTGATCGCCATTTGGAGTAATCGCTTTTTTGTTCTGTTAATAATTTAATGAAAAGGCTAAATAGAACACTTGATCTATTCATGCGCTTCTGATATAATATAGAAAGACATAACATCTAGGTCCATTCCTTATTATCTTAGAAGGATGTGTTACTATGACAATAATCGGACACGTTAACGAAACACCAATAAACTATACGACTTCCTGCAAAAGCCTACCATTATTTATTAGGGAGAAAGGAGAAGAAAAAGTACGAACGAAACACGATCAATTGTTCAAGGAGTTAATTCATCATTTTTTTGAGGAGTTTTTAGAAGTTTTCTTTCCGGACGTTCATGAACATATTGATTTTCAGTCTATCAAACCGATGTCAGAAGAAATGTTTACCGATCTACTTGATGGTGAAAGTCGAAGAGCTGATATTATTATCGAAGCTCGATTAAAAGATGAAGATACACTTATTATTATCCACGTAGAACCCCAAAGTTCCCCTCATAAACATTTTAATCAACGTATGTACCTTTATTACAGTTTATTATACAATAAATATAGAATGCCAATTTTGCCGATAGCTGTGTTTAGCTACGATGAAAAAAGAATAACTAAAAACCAATTTGCAATTGAGTTTCCATTTTATAAAGTATTAACCTTCAACTTTCTGAAATTGGAATTAAGTAATATGAATTGGCGAAAATATATACAATCAAATAACCCAGTTGCGGCCGCATTATTGAGCAAAATGGGATACAATGAAGATGAAAAGGTACAAGTGAAAAAGGAATTTCTACGGATGATGGTTAAAATGGAGTTAAATCCAGCTGAAACACGATTTATTCTTGGTTTTTTTGAGAAATATTTAATATTAGATAAACGGGAGGAGGCGATACTCATGAAGGAAATCAAGCGGACAAAGGAGTTTGAAGGCTTTACGGAATTACCAATTTCAGAGTTATCCAGTAAATTAATAAAAGACATGGAAAAAGGAAGAAAGAAAGGGATCGAGGTTGGTAAAAAAGAAGTTGCACTTGAATTGATAAAGGAAGGATCGTCAACTGACTTTATTGCCAAAGTAACTCATCTTGATAAAGGTGAAATTGAACGGTTGAAGAATAAACATATTGAATAATGCTAAGAATTAGCCTCACATCTGAATACGATACTCCATTTTGTTTCTGAATTTACCCGCTAACGAAGGATCTAGATAGGCTGATCGCATGACGATGGAAATCGTGAATGTTAACCTTGATGCTGCACGGAATGATATTTATGATGAGGTAATTAATCTTGTCGCCCATCGCTTCAAAGGAGGAATAAAAGGTGCATAACGAAACTTTTTTGATGACTAAAGCAGGACTTGAGAAATTAAAACAGGAATTGAAACAGTTAGAGTCGGTTAATCGAGAGAATACTAAACAACGCATTAAGCATGCACGAAGTTTCTGTGATTTCCGGGAAGACTCGGAATATGACATGGCTGTTAAAGAGATGGAAAATATAGAGACGCGTGTTTCTAGACTCAAATATATGATTCAACAAGCTGAAATCATTGAAAATTCCAATCAATCTCAAGTGGCATTAGGCAGTACCATCTCTTTTAAAACAATCCCTTATGGCGAGATCGAAACGTATATGATCGTCGGTACGGAAGAAGCAGATCCTTTAAAAGGGAAGATTTCCAACAACACTCCAATCGCAAAATCATTGCTCGGTGCTGAAGTAAATGATGAAGTGACAATGAAAACACCAGGCGGGAAGTCGCAAGTGAAAATAGTGAGTATCTCATAATGTACGATTCACTACATTGGATTCTGGGTGGGTTTGCACCTGTTTTTAAGTTGTTGCGATCTGCCTGTATTTTTTCGGGAGGGACAAAGATAATTCCGCCGCTTTTATAGGCAGTGGGATGTCTGCTCTACTATTCCGGACCTTTTGATGCTTGCAGACTTAGAGCTAAATGGTTGATTGAGCATAAGGATAAATTTGTCGAAATGATCCCGGCACATATGATATACTTACTCAGTTATCTGATGATTTACGCTAAGCATATAATAAGACAATTATAGAGGGCTGATACAGTGAGATTACAAGCAATAACGTTAATGGAAGCATACATCATTGAAGACTTGAGAAAACAGGGCATATCTAATGAAGAACTATTACATATTAATGAGCAAGCAATATCAAAATGGCAAGTAGTGGATGACCGTTTTGATTACACGATCTTGTTAAAACTCGCCGAACGAAGTGGTGATCAGTTTTCGTTGATCATCAATGAAGGGTATACGGTAAAGTTTTTAACATTGAATGGATTAATCAACCTGATTCAGCTAAAGTTAGAAAAAAAGTGGGATGCTGATTTTATCGTGCATGAGGATGGGATTAGTAACTTAGTTGTGGATTCGTATGAACATCAAGTCGTTCAACAAATTTTATCACCTAATTGGAAGGTAACCGAACAAAGCAACGGGCTGTCGATTCGTTCTGTAAAGACATCATAAACCATCTCGTAAAAGAGGTTGGTTTATATTGGAAAAGTAAATGTCATATGGTACTTCGAACAGTGAAGAATACACATACCTACATAATTAGCTTTTCATCATTTTCGGTTAAGTTAGATAATGGAAAATATTAAATATGAGCGTTATAGAAGAGTGTAGAGCGCCTACCTATTCAGGAGCGCTTTTTTTTGTGAAAAATAACGATATGCTGTATTTATTCCAATTAAGGAATAAAAGGACGCATCCTTAATGATGGTTTAAGTAGATGGTGTTTGGCTAAGAATCAGGAGGGTTTAAGGTGACTAGAAAAAATGTGTTGTTTTCAGGATTCATGCTCTTTTCTTTGTTTTTTGGAGCTGGTAATCTAATTTTTCCACCATTGCTTGGGTTAGAGTCGGGAAGTAATTTTGGACCAGCGATAATTGGATTTCTCACTACGGGTGTACTGTTACCGTTTATGGCTATCATGGCGGTCGCTTTAGCTGATAATGGATTGATTTCCATTGGTAATCGTGTACATAAAGTGTTTGGTCTTGTTTTTGCGATTATCATTTATCTGTCTATCGGGGCTTTTTATGGGATTCCGAGGGCTGCTAATGTTGCATATGAGCTTGGATTTAGACAAGTGTTTGCAACGGATAACTGGTTTGTATTGCTTGTCTTTTCTTTAGTGTTTTTTGGGGTGACCTATTTTATTAGCTTTAACCCGGAGAAGATTGTCGATCGTATTGGCCAGGTCTTAACTCCGATATTATTGCTCGTATTGTCCGTGCTTTTTGTTCAGGCTTTTGTGAAGTTTGATCTATTCCCATCGGCAGCAGAAGGGAGCTATGCTACAGCGCCATTTGTTACTGGCTTTTTAGAAGGATATTTCACCATGGATGCTGTTGCAGCATTGGCATTTGGGATTGTTGTTATCAATAGCTTGAAAGATAAAGGGGCAAAAACGAAGTCTGAGCTAGTAAGAGGATCGGCAGGCGCAGGTATTTTAGCGGGCCTGGCATTGATTGTTGTTTATTTTTGTCTCGGATGGATCGGGAGAGTTATTCCCGAGGATGTCGCCTTTACAAATGGTGCTGACATTTTAACAGAGGGATCGAACCTCTTATTTGTAAGAGGTGGCAGTTTTCTGTTCGGTGTCATTGTTATTTTGGCGTGTCTGACAACATGTGTTGGATTGATTAATGCTTGTTCGCAATTTTTTAACGAAATATATCCAAAACTTTCATACAAAACATATGTCGCTCTGTTTATATTGATCGGTTTGTTGGTGTCTAACTTAGGATTGGACGTCATTTTGCAATTGGCAACACCTTTATTGGTATTTATTTACCCGATTTCGATTGTGCTTGTGATGCTTTCTTTATTCCAATATGTCGCAGGCGGTGGCAAGATGATGTATCAGCTGTCTGTCATTATAACGTCGATCTATGCCTTATATGAAGTATTGGCAAGCTTCGGTGGCGAAGTTAAAGTATTTGAACAAGTGCTTGGGATTGCGCCATTTTTTCAACATGGGCTTGGTTGGGTCCTGCCAGCATTTATAGCCGCATGTATTGGATATGGAGTGGATAAATTCAAGGTGGGTAGAGACTAGTGGTTGTCATATCCTATTATTTGTCTTGTTTTGTAGAATAAAATACTTAAGTCAAATTCACTGAAAATAGAAAATTAGGCATGATTGATGTAACAAACATGAAGCTATTAGTGGTATAATTAATTTGATTAATCTTGTTTATCCCCTAGTCGATAGGTAAAAAAATACGGATTTCCGTAGGTTTATAATAGATAGAGAATATTTTTTTAAAAATATATGTGTGTGCGAACCTGAAGCGAACATGAAAGCGCAGGGAGGTTCGCACCAAAATTATATTGATTTATTAACAAAAAGGGCCTAAAATTGATGTAATCTACCTTATATTAGGTCTATTACCTATAATACTATGTTAAAAGTCCCTTTATCATGGTGTTTTGTCACTTATTCGCAGTCGCACTCTACATGAGTGCGTGGATTGAAATTATAACATGGTCTTCTTTCATAATAGAGAGATTGCGTCGCACTCTACATGAGTGCGTGGATTGAAATTTTACCTGTTGAACCTTCGACTAACTCCTTTGCCGTCGCACTCTACATGAGTGCGTGGATTGAAATGGCTTTGGATCTAGCATTTAGGCGTTTTTGTTCAACGACACATCCTTCTTGTTTATCCGCTTTTTATTGACTAAAAAGGCGATAATAAAAATAATCACAAAACCAGCCAGTAACCCCGAATAATAAATCGGTAAATATTGAAAGAGGAGTACAAACCAAGCAAAAAATAACGAGGC
>Ga0209487_1004340_pt1 | contig 10916 bp, 6 predicted proteins | sample Poulit2012_FD_187524 | JGI IMG/M metagenome (GOLD analysis project Ga0209487, IMG submission 187524) | Agricultural soil microbial communities from Georgia to study Nitrogen management - Poultry litter 2012 (SPAdes) (version 2) | ecosystem: Environmental > Terrestrial > Soil > Agricultural land... | reverse complement strand
GTTTTCGCATAGAGCATCGGGTCATCAAAGGGATTAAAGTATTTTGCATCTTCTGGAATGTGAATGTTGATCTCTGTTTGATAGCTTTCGTTCGCTTGTAGATCTATTAGATTGTCTTCCTGTTCTATATTCCAATTCTCCGGGCCAATAAGTTCAAAGGATAAATCGTTAATCGGAAGATTTTCCTTGTTTTCGATGGTAACTTCAGCTTTTGTTTCTTGACCTTGGACAAAATTTGCTGTATCAAAATCAATATTTATATCAAGGTTTAAGGCTAAAAAGTTTGCTTTTGTTAATTGTTCTTCTTTGATAGCAAGCTTATGTTGTAGTTCTTCTTTTACTTCAACACTAGAATCTTCTACAACATTTTGAACAGTTACTAATTGTTCCATCGCTTCTTGGCTTGCATGAAATACGTTTGTTCGATCTGGGTAGGCATCAATTGTGCTGTCTAATTTTTCTTGTAAAGCTTCAAGTTCTTCAGAAACTTCTTGGTCCTCAGTGACTTCAGCCCATTCGTTAAAGTCGTAAGGAATACCACTAAAGAAATCCTCAGATTCGTCCGTTGCATTATCAATTAATTCTAGATCAAACTGCCGTGGTTCTACTGGTAAATCCCTTCCCATTCCTTGACTTTTATGAAGGGCCCGGGATTCTTCACCGATTTGCGGATAGGTCATGTCATAGATGGGATCAATGTCTCCGATTTCAAAGGAGTGAGTAATATCATCATTCGCCCCAGAGGGTAAATAAAGCTTTTTTGCTTGCCAAGGTGAAAGACCTTCTTCAGTAATTTGTTCTGGGAACACTTCTGGATTTGCAGCATCTTCAAAGGCGCGTAAACTTAAAATTGTCATTGCTCGATGGTGACCATGTTGTGAATCAACATCTCGGAAGGAAGGCATAATAATATCAGGTTTTACTTCACGGACTAGGCGAATAAACCGTCTGTAGGTTTCTTCCTCTCCCCATATTTCTAGCGTTTCTTCGGGGGTTTTGGAGAAACCAAAATCAGAAATGGAATCTCCTGGTTCATTACTTAGATGGTGCACTTGAACATCTGTTACTTTAGCAGCTTCAGCCATTTCATTCGAACGAATGACTCCTAAGGCATTTCCAAGCTCTTTTCCAATTTGATTTTGTCCACCTTCACCACGAGTCGCTATAATACTATGGGTTTCAATACCATTACCTATTGACAAATAGGCTAAAAAATCACTTCGCTCATCATCTGGATGGGCACCGGTATTAACAAAGGATACCGTTGTGTCTAGGGATTTTAATGCATTCCAAAGCTCAATATCATGATCAGGTTTTGTTTGAGCACTATGAGGTGATAAAATTGCAAAAAATAAAATGAAAGATAGAACTGAAATAATAACTCTTCTCACATTAAATTGAGCAAACAATAGATTACCTCCTAATATTTTAAATTTTTAACTACTAAGATGTAAAGTTTTTCTTTATGTTATGAAATAGATTGCAAATATTCATACCTCCCTATACGTATTTTTTAGAAGAAAAGTTAGTTAGGCTTCATAACTAAGTCTTTTCGATAGGTATAATATCACATTCTCTGGGGTTGTAAACCCTTACATGAGTAAAGATTAAAAATAAATCGTAATGACTATTGATGAAAAAAGCTTTGTTTAAATACTATTACTAATGAATTGGTTAAAAAGATTTAGATGTGAAAAGTGGATTCTCTTGATAGATTGTATTTACTAGTTGAAATAGTATAGGCAGTACTTCATTTTAAATGAGTAAAGTTATTTGACTGTGCTTTCTAATCAACCTATCTTTCTTAATAGGAATAATAGTTTTTTATTTTAGTGTTTTTTGTCATCAAGGCAGGATTTTTGACTTCTATATAGAATGGGTGATTATGAATATCCGTTTTTATATTGTGCATATTTCCATCTGAAACAGTTGCTCAAATATAGTCTTAGCAGGTGGGTATCAATGAGGGTTTCCCAACAGGGATGCAATAGACAAAAGATAGAGTTGTTTTATAATTTTTTTATGTATTACTCGCAAATATAAAAAATTGAATAAATAGAAGCATATAATGTAGGTTCTGTTTTATTAGCTGATTTTCAACAGTTTTTAGGTAAGGATATTTATAGTAAACCTCCCACTTTTTCACAAAATCATTGACAGGAAAGCGCTTTCCCAATATACTGTAAATAGTTAGATAGTTAACCTAACTAACTAAGTTTTGATTTGGGGGGTATGTATATTGAAGTAATTGCATTTTATGTTAGGCAGGGAAATAAAAAAATGGATTGTGATGACATATGAGAAAATCTACACTAAATTTAGTAAAAATGATGAACAGAGAATTAGTTGTTAAAGAATTGCAGAAAAATCCAAATCAATCCCGAGCAGATCTAGCAAAAAAAACAAAGTTGAGCAAACCTACGATTTCAGAAATTGTAAGAGAGCTTATTGATGAAAATATTGTATTAGAAACGGGATATGGTCCATCTACTGGCGGAAAAAAACCAATTTCGTTAGTATATAACGCAAATTTCCGTTACGTCATAGGAATATTAATTGAGAACGATACGATATTCTTTGCTTTAGGAGATATGAATGGAGAAATCATAAAAATTTTTCATGAAAAATTTAAGCCTCTTACACAAGCAGAAGTAATTCTCCAATTAATTGTAGATGGAGTAGGAAGATTAATAAAAGTCGAGAAAATTCCTATGGAAAAAATACTAGGAGTTGTACTTGGTGTATCTGGTATAACTATGGATGATAATGAAATCGTTCAATCATCACCAACAATAAATTGGGGTACCATGAATATAAAAAAGGAATTATCTAGAAGACTTGATAAAGAAGTTGTTATTGAAAATGACGTAAATTTAATGACAATTGGCGAACATTATAAAGGTCAAGCAAAAAATATTAAAGACTTTGTCTACTTTTTCATTGGAAATGGTATTGGAAGTGGATTGTTCTTAGATGGAAGTTTTTATAAAGGTTATCACTCAGCTTCTGGAGAAGTTGGATTTATGATGATTGGTGAAGAAGATATAATAGAGAATGACTTGGGTGTTTTTGAAACAAACTATGGCTTATTTGGGATCTCCCAAAGGCTCAGTGAAAAAAACCACTTTAATAAGATTGAAGACGGGTCCTCTTTATTATTGTTTTTACAAAAACAAAGGGACAATCCAAAAATTAAAAAAATATTAGATGAAGTGATTGATAATTGGGCAAAAGCTACCATAAATATGGTTAGTATAATCGATCCGCAAGCAATCATACTAGCGGGTGAATTGGAACAAATGGATCAATCTTCGTTCAAACAATATGTTAAAAGAATAGAGAAATTTGTTCCAAAAATGCCTGAAATAAGAGTGACCAAGTTAGGATCTAAAGCTGGTATATACGGTGCATTTCATCTAGGGTTAGAACACTTTCATATGAAAGGCTTTAAACATGTAGATTAAAAAAATCATTTGGAGGGTTTTAATTGAAAAGAAAAAGTTTAGTTATTTTGTTTTCATTTGTTTTGATGATACTTTTAGCTGCTTGTGGTGATTCTTCTGACTCAAATAATAATGAGACTAATAACAACAATGGTAATAACAATGATAATACAGAAGAAAATGTAAATGATAGTGACGCTTCTGGAGATCTTGTTGTGTATACCGCTCGTGATCAAGAAGTTGTAGATAAAGTTACAGAGATGTTTAATGAAAAGTATCCTGATGTTAATCTCGAAGTTTTAACAATGGGTGCACAAGAAATCATGGAGCGTGTTCGTGGTGAACAGTCTAATCCAGGCGGTGATTTTTGGTGGGGTGGTACACAGTCAGCATTTATGACTGCAACAGAAGAAGGATTATTAGAATCTTATACACCTAGTTTTGATGATGCTATAGCTGATGAACATAAAGACGCCGAGCACCACTGGTATGGAGAAATGCTTTTACCTGAAGTTATTATGATAAATAGTGATGAATTAACTCCAGAAACAGCCCCACAAGATTGGGATGATTTATTAGATGAAGAATGGAAAGATGAAATCATCATTCGTGGAGTTTTACCTTCCGGTACAATGAGAACGATTTATTCAGCTATGATCTATCGTGAAGATCCAAATGATCCTGAAAAAGGTTATGAGTGGTTAGCGAAATTAGATGCAAATACAAAAGAGTATGCACAAGATCCAACAAACCTATATCTAAAGTTGGCACGTCAAGAAGGTTTAATTTCCCTTTGGAACTTACAGGATATTTTAATTCAAGCTCACGCCAACAACCAACCGTTTGATTATGTAATACCAGAAAGTGGAGCACCAATCTTAGTTGATGGTGTAGGTATTATAAAAGATGCGAAAAATCAAGAGAATGCTAAATTATTCTATGAATTCCTTTTCGATGAAGAAACAGTAATCGAGTTATCTGAAGAAACATATCAAATTCCATCACGTACTGATATTGATGAAGACAATATGCCAGATTGGTATAAAGAATTAGAGTTAAATGAACTAGAGCTCGATTGGGAAGTTCTAAATGAAAATGAAATGGATTGGATGGAGTATTGGGATAACAATATCAAAGGCCAAAACTAATTGATGTAGATGGCTGGGGAAAATCTAAAAGTACTTTTGAGCATTAAAAACAACAGCATTCAGTGGGTATTATCGCACCAAGAAAGAAGAGACATTACACATTTTATGAACCTACTAAGAAAGCGGTCTCTTACTTGTCAATATTTAAACTCATATAGAATGGGTTGCTTATTTACAAGTCGATCAAAGTGCTATATCCCCAGCCTTTTTATTTAGAAGAAAGGTGAACGAAATGAAAAGTGTTAAATTAGAACATGTAACAAAAACCTTTGGGAACGTTACAGCAGTAAAAGATGTAGATGTTCATATAAAAAATGGAGAATTTTTCACTTTTTTAGGTCCAAGTGGCTGTGGTAAAACAACTACACTACGGATGATTGCTGGTTTTTATTTACCTACGAAGGGGAAGGTATTTTTCAATGATGAAGATGTAACAGCGATGAAACCAAATAGACGTAATGTTGGAATGGTCTTTCAAAACTATGCCCTTTTTCCACATATGACGGTGTTTGAGAATATTGCCTTTGGGTTACAAGTGCGAAAGCTTCCTAGAAAAGAAATTGAAGAAAAGGTTAAAAGAGCTCAAGGGTTTGTACATCTAGATGGCTTAGGTGATCGAAAAATCACGGAATTATCAGGAGGACAGCAGCAGAGGGTTGCTTTAGCTCGTTCTTTAGTTATTGAGCCGGATATTTTACTTTTAGATGAGCCTTTATCGAACTTAGATGCTAAATTGCGTGAAGAAACCCGGGTGGAAATCAAAAGACTTCAAGTGGAATTAGGAATTACAACTATTTATGTGACCCACGATCAGCATGAGGCGATGGCTATGTCTGATCGGATTATGGTTATGAAGGATGGTATCGTCCAACAAATTGGAACACCACAGGAAATCTATAACCAACCAGCCAATCATTTTGTCGCGTCTTTTATAGGAGAATCAAATACGTTATCTGGAATTGTAAAAGGTACAGAAGAAGAAGACGTGACGGTTGAAATTGATGATGGTGTTATCGTCCAAGGATTACGAAGCAATAGTACAGAAGGGGTAACTTTCTCTGAAGGTGAAAAGGTACAAATCTCTATACGACCTGAGATGATCGAAGTTGGCGAAGGACAAAATACAATTGAAGGTACGGTTCAACTTACCGAATTCTCCGGAATGAACATTAAATATATCGTTAAAGTAGGAAATTTAGAATTAAATGTAATAGTAGTCAATACAGGAATTAATGTTTTAGAACGTGGTGATGCTATCACTCTGAATATACCTGAGCAGGGCATGTACTTTATGAGGGGCGAGAGGTGATTGCATGAGTCAAGCAACAGTAACAAAAAAGAAGAGTTTATGGGCAAAAATTAGTGAATCTAAATATTTTGTGTATTTATTAATATCACCATTAGTATTAATTTTAATTGCTTATGTACTTTATCCGATGTATAAAACTTTCACGCAAAGTCTATTTGATCAAGAAGGGGCTCTTTCTTTAGGAAATTATTTAAAGTTTTTTACGACAGGAGCTAATCTTGAGTCCCTTTATAATAGTGTTATTATTTCTGTCTTAAGTGTCATTACATGTGCGATTGTCGGTGTGACTATGGCGTTTCTATTAAACAGATATGATTTCCCGGGAAGAAGGATTCTATCTGTTTTAGCTCTTGTGCCTATGGCATTACCACCGCTTATAGGAGCGATATCCTTTTCTTTTTTATATGGAAGTAGTGGAATTTTTCCTCGTTTAATTCAAACAATCTTCCAGTTGGATAGTGTACCTTTTGCGTTAGATGGATTAACAGCTATCGTTGTCGTACACACATTTACAATGTATCCATATTTTTTCTTAAGTGCATCGGCAACGTTTAGGGGATTAGATCTTTCTTTGGAAGAAGCGGCTACAAGTTTAGGAGCTAACAGATTTACGATCTGGAGACGTATTATTATTCCAATGTTAACTCCTGCTATGGTAGCATCGTCTTTACTTGTATTCATGATTTCTATGGCTTCCTATACAGCACCTCTGATGTTTAATGTGGAAAGAATTATGACTATGCAGATCGTATTATCTAGGACGAATGGAAATCTTGACATGGCTGCAACACAATCGACGATTTTATCTCTAGTTTCTATTGCCTTTTTAATCTTAATGACTTGGTATCAAAACAGGCGAAACTATCAAAGTCAAAGCAAAGGGATTGGTGTACATCGAACAGAAGTTAGATCTTCTTTCGTAAAATATTTATTTTTAATTTTTTCAATTATAGGAGTTATTATTTTGTTACTACCTATTTTAGTAATAGGATTAATTTCGTTTTCTGTAGATGGTGAATGGACGACACAAATCATTCCAACATCCTATACCTTTGAGCATTACATAGCACTGTTTACAGATTCAAAAACCTGGGGTCCCATTTGGAATAGTATTAAGATGAGTACGGTTGCAGTTATCGGAAACATTATTTTTGGGGTAGCGGCAGCTTATGCGATGGTTCGCTTCAATTTTCGAGGAAAAATCTTTATGGATATTTTAATCATGGTTCCTTGGGCACTACCAGGAACTGTCGTAGCCGTTAACTTGATTTCAGCATTTAGTGAAGGAAATATTTTTTCATTTAATCAAGTATTAGTTGGAACGTTTTGGATTTTACCATTAGCTTATTTTGTCCGACAGCTCCCATTAGTGTTTCGAAATTCACAAGCTAGTTTAATTCAAATGGATGAATCTGTAGAAGAAGCAGCTCTTAGTTTAGGAGCAAATTGGTGGTATTCATTTAGAAGAGTTGTTCTTCCTGTGATTATGCCTGGAGTATTAGCTGGAACTTTACTAGCTTTTATTCAAGGATTAACAGAGTTTGTCGCATCTATACTTATTTATACACCTGGAAATATTCCATTATCAGTAGGTATTTGGAACAAAATGTATTCTTTCGAATTCGGAACAGCAAGTGCGTATGGAATGTTACAGACTGTCCTAATTATTGCTGTATTATTGATTAATGAACGTATTAAGGGAGATAGTGGGGCAGAAGTAACGATGTAAAATAAACCATAATGAAGAGGATGATTAAACTATGTCAAGGAGAAGTCAAATTATTGAACGTGAAGGGGAAGAGTTTCCCTCTAGAACATATCGGGAACTAGTAATAGAGCCTGCATATAATCAAGCTAAAGTTAATTCAATCCAGCCGATGATCCAAATACATTTAGCACATTTAATTATGTTGGTAGAAGAGGGTTTAGTAGAGAAGGAAGAGGCGCAAAAGATCATTAAAGCGCTTAATAAAATAGATGTCCATCAGATTAAACAAGGAAGTTACAATCCAAAATATGAAGATTTATTTTTTGAGGTAGAGGATTTTTTAATTAAAGAGGCGGGGGATGTGGCTGGTAATCTCCACATCGCGAGAAGTAGAAATGATATGGGAATAGCCCTTTATCGGATGAATGTAAGAAAAAGATTATTAGTATTAGTAAAAGCAGCCCTTGAGTTACGTGAGAGTCTAATCTACATGTCCAAAGAACATATAGATACGATCATGATAGGTTATACACATACACAACAGGCACAACCAACAACATTAGGTCATTATTTAAATGCTTTAACTGATAAACTCACGAGAGATATAAAACGTTTTATGTCAGCCTATCAAACGGTTAATCGTAGTAGTATGGGGGCAGCTGCTTTAACAACTTCTGGATTTTCGATTAGTCGAGAACGTGTTCAAGAATTATTAGGATTCGAGGAAATGATTGAAAACGCTTGGGATGCCGTTTCAGGTGCTGACTATATAGGTGAAGCAGCGACTTCTATTCAATTAGCAGGTATTAATTTAGGACGATCCATTCAAGATTTTCTATTATGGGCTACACAAGAGTTTGATGCCTTTAGACTCGGGGCACCTTATGTCCAAATTAGTTCAATTATGCCTCAGAAACAAAACCCTGTATCTATTGAACATATTCGAGCGCTTTTGTCCAGTGTTGTGGGAGATGCGCAAACCGTATTAATGATGATGCATAATACTCCGTATGGAGACATTGTAGATACAGAAGACGATATGCAACCGTTTATTTGGGATTCTATCGAGCGCTTAGAAAAAATTTATTACTTATTCTCTAGTGTTTTAATGACGATGAAGGTAAATAAAGAGAAATTATATGAAAGGGCGAAAGAAAGTTTTGCTAATGTTACTGAATTAGCGGATACGTTAGTACGTAAGAGCGATTTATCCTTTAGGCAAGCTCATGAAATAGTGAGTTCATCGGTAACAGATTTGATTGCCCAAGGTTATGATACTTTAGATGACTTTACATTAGAGCATTTAAATAAACATGCTATGGATGTAGTTGGTTATCGATTAGATTTAACTGAAAAGGAATTGAAGGAAGCACTAGATCCTGAACATTTCGTTTATATTCGTTCTTTAAAAGGGGGTCCAAGCTCTGAAAGTATGTTAGATATGATCCAACAAAGAAAAACTGAGCAAAAGGATCTTGAAAAATGGCTAAATGAAAAAGAAGACATCTTAAATACATCTCATGAAAGGATCGAAAAGCAGCTAGAAAGCTTGATGCAAAATGGATAAAGAGAGCATGGAAAAATCTTATCATCAAAAAAATAAATATCATAAAGTTCATAGGGATGGAAAGATTTTATATACCCTTAAAAACATGAAAGAAACCTATCAATATCCGATTTTAGCTATAGATGGTGGAGGGACCAAAACAATGGCGGCTATAGCTGAAAAAACGGGTACGATTAAAAAATCCATTATAGTTGGTCCTTCAAATTATCATGTAGTTGGTAGAAGGGATGTAGAAACGACTTTAACATCATTATTTAATCAATTGTGTGATGAAATAGGCGCGGAGCATTGTGTCATCAATGTTGGAGTGTTTGCTTTAGCAGGTATCGATACGGCAAGAGATCAAGAAGTGATAGAAAAAATCATAGACAATGCTTTAGAAAAATCCCCCATTCAATTTAATAAAATTATTATCGAAAATGATGCCCTGTCTGTGATGATCGGTACAACACAAAGTACCCCAGGTTTGATCCTTATTGCTGGCACTGGCTCAATTGCCTTTGCTCATAATGGGAAAGGAAAGCATGCTCGCGTAGGGGGATGGGGCCATGAAGTAGGCGATGAAGGTGGAGGTTTTTGGATAGGTAAAGAAGCTATTCGTGCAACTTTAAGAGCATACGATCGCAGGGGTATGAAGACCGAACTTACTCATGAACTCTTAAAGCATTTATCCTTAGAAAATACTGAAGAACTGTATGATTGGACATATCATCCTAGCCGCTCGATTGACCAAATAGCTGCTTTATCAAGATATGTAGAAGAAGCGGCTAAAAATGGTGATGAAGTTGCTAAAGAAATTATAGAACGTGCGATTGATGAATTATATCAATTACTAGTGACTGCCGCTACCCGTGTTAATATCCATAAAGATGAATTTAAATTGATCCTGCTAGGAGGTATTTTGCAAGAGAATATTTATATAAAAGAGCATTTGTTGAAACGTATAAAACAAAATATTCCTGCAGCAAAATTAATTACTGAACATAAAAAACCTATTGATATTATTGTTCAACGGGGTGTTGGGCAATTACAGCATACGATAAAGTAGATAACTTATTGTAAAGGGGCTATTATGCCAAACAAGGCCCCCTAAAAATTGTTGAAAGACATCCGAGAAGGTGTCTTTGTGAAGTAAGTTACTATTTTATCTTTCGATTTATTTTATAATATCTCATGTCTATTTCTATAATTACTTTCCGTATGTAGGAGACGATCATGTCTATTATTAGTAGGATGATTCCGCCTTTAATGAAAACATACATTTTTGTGGTCGCAATATAGAAGTCACTAGCTCCATGGAGGTTTTGAAATATTTTTGCACTTATTCCATAAATAATAAAGATAATGCTTTAAAATATACGTAATAATGATAGCAATAGTTAGTTTTGTCAAGTTTTTTTCCTCCTTTTAAAATTTATTTCTAGTGTAATACAACTTAAAAATTGGATACAATGTCAATTTTTAAAATAGGTATATCTGAACAACTAAGTAAATACATCACATAAGTTGTTTTGTAATGGTGTATTTGTTTTAAACCTTCGAATGGTGAGTTTTTTGCGGTTCCGATGGGTGATGAAAAGATTTAAAAAGGGATATCCCTTTTTAGGAGATATCCCGAGTTATATGGTTATTGTTTTTTCTTAAGTTGTTGAATTTGTTTGTGCTTAAGTCCTGTAATTTCTTCAATGAGTTGGATATCCATTTCTTTTTCGAGCATGTTGAGGACGATGCGTTCTTTTTC
>Ga0209487_1004339_pt1 | contig 10916 bp, 8 predicted proteins | sample Poulit2012_FD_187524 | JGI IMG/M metagenome (GOLD analysis project Ga0209487, IMG submission 187524) | Agricultural soil microbial communities from Georgia to study Nitrogen management - Poultry litter 2012 (SPAdes) (version 2) | ecosystem: Environmental > Terrestrial > Soil > Agricultural land... | reverse complement strand
ACCCGTCTGCCGGCGGAATTCATACAAGGCCAGAAACTCACCGTTCGGATCGAATAGGGCCACCGGGCCGCTGTCGTCGAGTCCCGCGGCACTGATCCTGGCGCCGTGGCGCACCCTCGCGGCATCATCGGGGTCCAGTGTGCGCCGGGAAAACATCTGGCCGGCGAACTGTCCCACCGGAATGACCGGAAGTAATCGATTGGACGTCTCGAGCGTCGAAATTCCGGTCGCCTGGTCAATATCGAAGGGGCCCACGCGGATACGCCGCAAGGCGGTCAAATGACCGCCCACATTAAGGAAAGCGCCGACGTCGCGGGCCAGCGCGCGCACATACGTACCGCTGCTGCACACCACCCGCACGTCGACGTCGATATATTCGTTCGCGCGTATCGGTGCGACGCGCTGGAAACTCCAGACCGTGACGGGGCGGGCCGCCAATTCCACCTCTTCGCCCGCGCGCACTCGGTCATAGGAACGCCGTCCGCCGACCTTGACGGCCGAGACGCGGGATGGGACCTGGTGAATTTCGCCGCTAAAACCGCTGATCGCCTCGTCGATGGCGTCCTGATGCACCGTTGATGTGTCGGCGGACTCGGTCAGTGCACCCGCGGCGTCGTCGGTGACGGTTGTCTGGCCCAGGCGGATAGTGGCCAGGTATTCTTTATCGCTTGATTGCAAGTGACCCAGCAGTCGGGTTGCGCGGTTGAGGCCGACTACCAGCACGCCGGTGGCCATGGGGTCCAGCGTGCCGCCGTGTCCCACCTTCCTGGTGCCGGCGAGTTTACGGATGCGGCCGACCACATCATGTGAACTGATTCCGGCCGGCTTATCCACGATTAATGCGCCGGCTCGTTGCGCGGAGCTATGGGCGGTCACGGCTCGGTATCGGTGGGCCGTTTCTTGTACGGATCCGGATCGCCGGCGTAATCCGCGCCGGCAGCCTGCGCCGCGACCCGGGCATCGGATTCACGCGCCTGCGCCAGGAGGTCTTCGATGCGACGAGCTGACTCGGGCACCGCGTCGAGAATGAATTCCAAGTCCGGCGTGTGGCGTACACCCAGCTGCTGTCCGACATGGGTGCGTAACATGCCCTTGGCCGATGCCAGCGCCTCGGCTGAGGCGTCGACGGTCTGCTGATCCCCGAAAACGGTATAGAACACCGATGCGTGTTGGTTGTCACCGGACAGCCGCACATCGGTGATGGTGAGCATCCCGAGCCGCGGATCCTTGAGCCGGCGCTCCAGAGCCTGCGCAAGTAACACCTTGATTCGGTCGGCCAATCGTTCATTGCGTTTGCCCGCCATACATCCTCCCCGCAAGCCAATCCTTGTGTGTGACCGGACATGGCCCGGTCACATGTCAATCACGCGATTTTTCCCGCAACTCGAAGGTTTCAATGACGTCACCGATCTTAATGTCGTTGTACCCCTTGAGGGTGGTGCCGCACTCGAATCCATCACGCACCTCGGTGACATCGTCCTTCTCCCGGCGCAGTGACGCGATCGTGAGGTTGTCGGCCACCACCGAACCGTCGCGCACGATGCGGGCATTGGCGTTCCGGCGAAGCACACCGTCGGTGACCATGCAGCCTGCGATATTGCCGACCTTGCTGGAGCGGAATATTTCGCGGATTTCGGCGTGGCCGAGCTGCGCTTCTTCGTATTCGGGTTTGAGCATACCCTTCAGGGCGGCCTCGATCTCTTCAATCGCCTGATAGATCACCGAATAGTATTTGATCTCGACGCCTTCGCGTTCGGCCATCTCGGCGGCTTTGCCCTGTCCTCGGACATTGAAACCGATGATCACGGCGTTAGACGCCGCGGCCAGCATCACGTTTGTTTCGGTAATCGCCCCGACGCCGCGGTCGATGACGCGTAGAGCAACGTTCTCGCCCACTTCGATTTGAGCCAGCGCACTTTCCAGAGCCTCTACCGAGCCCGAGCCGTCACCCTTGATGATGAGTAGCAGCTCGTCGGTATCGCTTTCCTTCATGAAGTCTTCCAGCGTGCGCCGTCCGGTGCGCTGCGCCAGAACCGCATTCCGCTCGCGTGCCTCGCGCTTCTCGGCGATCTGACGCGCCACCCGTTCGTCATCGACCGTCATGAACGTGTCACCGGCACCGGGCACCGCGGTAAGCCCCAAAACCATCGCCGGACGCGACGGCGCTGCGACGTCGATGCTGTTGCCGCGCTCGTCGAGCAGAGCACGCACACGCCCGTGAGCGGGACCGGCAACGAGCGAATCTCCGACATGAAGCGTGCCGCGCTGCACGAGAACCGTGGCCACCGGTCCGCGCCCACGGTCCAGATGCGCTTCAATCGCCAAACCCTCGGCGTTTTGATCCGGGTTTGCGCGCAAATCCAGTGAAGCATCGGCCGTCAGCACAATCGATTCGAGCAGATCGTCCATGCCGGTTTGAGCCTTTGCCGACACGTCCACGAACATGGTGTCTCCGCCGTACTCCTCGGGCACGAGTCCGTACTCGGCGAGTTGGCCGCGCGCCTTTGACGAATCCGCATCAGGCTTATCGACTTTGTTTACCGCGACCACGATCGGCACCTCGGCGGCCCTGGCATGGTTCAGCGCCTCAACCGTCTGAGGCATGACGCCGTCATCGGCGGCGACGACCAACACCGCGATATCGGTGGCCTGCGCACCGCGGGCGCGCATGGCGGTAAATGCCTCGTGCCCCGGCGTATCGATGAAGGTGATCGGCCGGTCGACCGCGTCGACTTCCGTGCTGACCTGATAGGCGCCGATTGTCTGGGTGATGCCGCCCGCCTCTTTGCCGGCGGTATTGCTGTGACGTAACGCGTCCAGCAATTTGGTCTTGCCGTGATCGACATGGCCCATCACCGTCACGACCGGCGGCCGCGCCACCATATCGGCGTCGGCGCCGGCGTCTTCGCCGAATTCGATATCGAACGACTCCAGCAGCTCGCGGTCTTCGTCTTCGGGCGAGACCACTTGCACGTCATAGTTGAGCTCTTGCCCCAAGATCTGCAGCGTATCGTCATTGACCGACTGGGTTGCGGTCACCATTTCGCCCAGGTGGAACAGCACCTGCACCAGCGAAGCGGCATCGGTCCCGATCTTTTCGCCGAAGTCGGTCAGCGAGGCTCCGCGCGCCAGGCGGATCGTCTCGCCGTTGCCCTTGCGCACACGAACGCCGCCGATGCTCGGCGCCTGCATTTGATCGAACTCTTGGCGCTTTGCGCGCTTACTCTTCCGCCCGCGCCGGGTGGGTCCGCCGGGACGGCCGAACGCCCCCTGCGTGCCGCCGCGTCCCCCGCGGCCAGGTCCGGGACGGCCGGGCCGCCCGCGTCCGCCTCCCGGAGGTGCGCCGGCTCCTGACGGTGCGCCCGAAGGTGCGCCGCGGCCACGGGACGGTGCTCCGCGGCCCCCGCCGCGCGATGCTCCGCCGCGGCCCGAACCGCCGTCGCGAGAAGTGAGCTTGGATTGCTTGGGCATCATCGCCGGGTTAGGTCGTGGGATTCCACCGCGATTCCCGCCGCCTTCCCGCGCGGCGGGACGTTGCATACCCTGCGTCGAAGAAAACGGGTTATTACCCGGACGCGCCGATTTCGGACCGGGCTTGGGTCCCGGCTTGGGACCGGGCTTCGGAGCCGGTTTGGCACCCTGATCGGCCGCGTCAGCCCCCTGCGAGCTCTGCGCGTCGGCATCGGAGCGGCGGGCCGATTTTGACTTGGCCGCCTCGGCATTGGTGGACGCCTTGGGGCCGGGCCTGGGACCGGGTTTCGGGCCGGGCTTGGGCGGTTGCTTCTCGGTGTCTACGCCGCTGGCAGCCGCGGCAATATCGGCTCTATTGTCGGCCCTGTCATCAGCCCTGTCATCAGGCCTGTCATCGGCCCTATCATCGATTGGGGCGTCGGCAGCGCCGTCGGCGTGATCGACTGCACTGCTGACCGGACTGTCGGCCGGACTATCTATTGGGCTGTCGACTGAACCGGGGGCGTCCTGCGGTGCTTTCGTCGCCACGGTCGCACCTTCATCAGCCGCCGAGCCGGCTTGAGCAGATGTAGCCTCTTTCGATTTCTGGGCCGATTTCTGACCCGACTTCTGGGCCGACTTCTGGGCCGAGCCGGCCTTATTGCTCGACTTTTTCTTTTTCGCCGCATTCTCTTCCGCCTTCTGGCGCAGCGCTTCGCCGAACTCCTCGTTCAGGCGGCGCACCACGGGCGGTTCAACCGTCGACGACGCGGATTTCACATATTCACCCATGTCCTTCAACGTGGACAGGATGTCTTTGCTTTGTACTCCGAACTCGCGGGCGAGTTCATGGACTCGTACAGCCACTCTTCTCCTTCAGGGGTCTGGCCCCAAAGGAGGGCACAGACCAATCAGATGTACAGGCTCATTGGAAAGTACTCATCGAGTGCTCATGAGCGTGTGCTCCAGCTTCTGTTCGCGGCCCGGCGGGCCGATCGGTTAGGTCGGTCTGGATCGTACGTACTCGCAGTTCGGCGAACGTCGGCGCACTGACCGGGCCCTGCACTCGCAGTGCCCTACCGAACGCCCGGCGCCGAACGGCCAGTTGTAGACATTCCGGGTCGGGGTGAATATGCGCACCTCTGCCCGGCAATGTACCGTCGTGGTCGACAACGACCCGCCAGTTGCGGCCGCGGTCGCCCGCTACGGTTCGAACCAGTGTCTTGGCATCCACCCGCTGTCGACAGCCGATGCACGTGCGGATAACCGTACTCAAGTCTATGACCTCATCCAAAACGGGCCGCCGCCGGGTCGACTCCGGCTAACGGCTAGCGTCGACTTCGTTATCGGGACGAATGTCGATACGCCATCCGGTCAGGCGTGCGGCCAGACGAGCGTTCTGTCCTTCTTTGCCGATCGCCAGCGACAACTGGAAGTCCGGCACCACGACCCGGGCGGCCTTGCCATCCGGATCGGTAACCGTCACGTCCTTGACCTGGGACGGCGACAACGCATTGGCAATGAACACCGCCGGATCGTCACTATAATCTATGATATCGATTTTCTCGCCGCGCAACTCGTTCATGACGTTACGCACTCGCTGGCCCATGGGGCCGATACACGAACCCTTGGCGTTCACGCCGGTCAGATTCGATCGAACCGCGATTTTGCTGCGGTGCCCGGCTTCGCGGGCGATCCCCACGATCTCCACGCTTGCATCGGCAATCTCCGGCACCTCGAGAGCGAACAATTGTTGCACCAATTGCGGATGCGTACGAGATACTTTCACCCGCGGTCCCCGCATCCCGCGCTCCACCTGGTACACGAATGCCTTGATCCGTTCACCGTGAGGATACATCTCTCGCGGAACACGTTCGGTAGCCGGCATCACCGCCTCTAGATCACCCAGATCAATAAATACGTCGTGGGGGTTACTGCCCTGCTGCACTACACCGGATACGATATCGCCCACTTTCCCGGTGAATTCTCCGAACCGGCGCTCATCATCGGCGGCACGCAGCCGCTGGGTAATCAACTGCCGCAGATTATCGGCGGCAAAACGCCCGAAGTCTTCCGGTGTGTGATCAAACTCCGGTCCGTAGCCGGCCTCCGTATCAGTCGATAAGGGTTCGCGGGCCCACACCGTGATCCGACCGGATGTCCGATCAAGCTCGACGCGTGCTTGAGCATAGGCATCGGTGGTTTTCTGGTAAGCCGATAACAGTGCTTGCTCAACGGTGTCGATCACGGTGTCCAGTGGCAGTTCCTTTTCACGCTCCAGCGCACGCAGGGCGGCCATATCGATGTCCATATCAGGCGTCCTTCCGATTCAGTTCGACCTGAATCTGGGCACGCGATACATCCGCGTACTCGATGCGACGGTGAGCTCCCTTCACCTCGAGATCGGCGCCGGTCTCATCGCTATTGCGAATCCGTCCGGCAATCTGCTGGCTATCGCGTGTTTGCACCTGCACCAACCGACCAATATTGCGGCGCCAATGCCGCGGTAACGTCAGTGGCTGGTCGATTCCGCGCGAGGTGACCTCCAATGTGTATGGAGCAGACCCCAGGACGTCGACGCGGTCAAGAGCCTTGGACAGTTCCCGCGACGCATCGGCGATGTCGTCGATGCTCAACCCGCCGGTCTTATCGACGGCCACCTTCAATACGCGATGCTTTGCCGGGCCGGTGACGCTGACGTCCTCCAGATCCATGCCCAATGCGGTAACTTCCGGTTCAATCACCTCGTGCAGGCGATCGGGTGCCGTACTCATGGCGGGCCTTTCAATTGTGCGTGCGGTTGGAAAACGTGGCGTAGAAACCAGCCTATCTGGTCGTCTCGGCGGAACGGACCGTAACCGGTCACCGGCCGGCGCGCTGACCTTCCACGCACGCATCCAGACCGGGCACGGTAGCCTGCATTGCGTGGTTTCGCGTCGAATTGTGATCGCCGGTAGCGCCGCTACCGTCGTGGCCGGCGCGACAGTGGGATTGCAGCGGGCCGGCGCACTCGATGGGGTGCTATCGGTCATACCTCCGGCGCGTGAACCCGACCACGACGATACCGCCATTCTGACCGCGGTGCGACGTCGGCACACGGCACTAATCGATCTGGCCGCCCAACACGATGTTCCCGTGGTCACGCGAACGCTCACCTCGGCGTTGAATTCCCTCGGCGGCCGCACCGGCAGTCCCGCCGGCGAGCCGGACTCTCCTGGCAATAACTCGGAGCCCGATTCACTTGTGGCGGCGTTAAAAGAAGCGTCGGCCGAATGCGCCGATGACGCCGTCCGGGCGCATTCGGCCGCACTGGTGCGCACGCTGGCCAGCCTGTCGGCCGGGCTCGCCCAACTCACCGCGATCATGGAGCCCGCCGATGAGTGACACGGCTGGAAATACGGGTGGCGACACTACTGAAGACCAAATTTCGGCACTACGCCGTTGCCTGGCTCTCCACGACGAATTGCTGTGGATCCTCGGCCAGGTCGGCGGTCGCTTCACCGGCGTGAAAAAACTGGCACGCAATACCTATATCGGTCAGCGCCGGGCCCGCGATGAGGTGCGGGCTGCCTTGGACGATCGTGAGGCGGCTGCACCGCCTCCGGCATACGAGATTCGGCGGCCTGCCGACCCCGACGATGCCCGACGACTCGTGCGCGATACGTTAGACCGCCAGCACGAGGCATATCTGGTTCTCATCGGCAATTCAGATGGCAAGGCGCGTTCGCGTTGGATCCGGGCACTACAGTCCGGCGCGGTTACTCAAATGCAATGGGGCGGCCATCCGCTGGCGTTTCCGGGCCTAGACCGGCAGCCCGGCCAAGACGGTCAGTGACGGGTTACAGCGCGGCGACGTGCGTCACGACCTCATCGACGGGCACATCCCGCCGGTGTCCGCTAGCCCGGTCACGAACCTCAACGACGCCGTCGGCCAGGTTTCTGCCGATGATCACGATCGTAGGCATGCCCAGCAGCTCGGCATCCTTAAACTTGACCCCCGGCGAGGTCTTGGACCGGTCATCGAACAGAGTCGGCACCCCCTCCTCCAGTAATTCGTGATACACGCGTTCGGCGGTCTGGTACACGTGCTCGTCTTTTCCGGTGGCAACCAGATGCACATCGTAGGGTGCCACCTCTCGCGGCCAGACAATACCGAGTTCGTCGTGGGATCCTTCGACAATTGCGGCAACCGCGCGCGAAACACCCACGCCATAGGATCCCATCGTCACGGTGACTAACCGACCGTGAGCGTCGAGGACTTGCAGGCCCAACGCATCCGCGTATTTGCGGCCGAGCTGGAAGATGTGTCCCATTTCGATGCCGCGCGCCAGCGTTAACGACCCCGAGCCGTCCGGAGCGGGATCGCCATCACACACTTCGGCGGCCTCGATCGTGCCGTCGGCGCGAAAGTCTCGGCCCGCGACCAGATCGAGGACGTGATGACCGGGTTTATCGGCACCGGTAACCCAGCGGGTGCCGTTGACGATCCGCGGGTCGAGAAGGTAGCGAATGCCCTTGTTTTCGCCGAGGGAGCCCGGTCCGATATAGCCGCGCGCCAGCTGCGGAAGCGCCGCGAAGTCTTCTTCGGTAAAGGGGACGGCTTCGGCGGGGCTGACCTGTGCTTCGAGGCGGGTGAAATCTACATCACGGTCTCCGGGGACGCCGATGGCTAACGGCTCACTCGTGCCGTCGGGATACCGCAGCATCACGAGCACGTTTTTGAGCGTATCGGCGGCGTGCCATGGCCGGTCGTCACGGGCAAACGCCACATTCAAATGGGCCACCAGCGACTCGATGGTGTCGGTGCCGGGTGTGGATTCGACATGGGCCGGCGGCAGGTCCGCCGCGTCGCGTTCGGGCGGAACCGGTGTGGTGACAGCTTCGACATTGGCCGCGAACCCCCCGGGCGAATATACGAAAGTATCTTCCCCCGTATCGGAGACCGCTAAGAATTCCTCGCTGCGCGAGCCTCCCATTGCGCCGGATTCGGCGTGCACGATGACATATTCCAGGCCCAGGCGGTCAAAGATGCGGATATAAGCCCGTCGGTGTGCTTCATATGACCGTGCCAGTCCGTCGTCGTCGACATCAAAGGAATAGGAGTCCTTCATAATGAACTCGCGACCCCGCAGGATTCCGGCACGGGGCCGGGCCTCATCACGGTATTTGGTCTGGATCTGGTACAGGGACAACGGCAAGTCTTTATACGAGGAATACATATCCTTCACCATGAGCGTGAACATTTCCTCGTGAGTGGGACCGAGCAGATAGTCCGCATCGCGGCGGTCGCGCAGCCGGAATAATGTTTCCCCGTATTCGTGCCAGCGTCCGGTTTGATCATAGGGTTCGCGCGGGAGCAGCGCCGGAAGCCGCACCTCTTGCGCCCCGATCGCGCTCATCTCTTCGCGCACAATGGTCTCGACTCGGTGCAACACACGCAGGCCTAGCGGCAACCAACTGTAGACGCCCGGTGCCACCCTGCGAACGTACCCGGCGCGCGCCAAAAGCCGGTGGCTGACAACATCGGCGTCGGCAGGATCTTCTCGCAACGTGCGTACAAAAAGTTCAGACATCCGCATGCCGGTCAGCCTATCGGCGTTGCCGTCCGGCCCGGCAGCCAGTCGGCTTGCGGTCACAGCAAAACCGTGGCGAACCGCGAGTGTTCGTGGAAGCCCACGCGTTCATACAACCGTCGGGCGGGGGCATTGTGCGCGTTGACGTATAGCGTTACTACCGGGGCGATACGTCGTTGCACCTGCACGATCATCCCGGCCAGGGCCGCCGCCGAGATCCCCCGGCCCCGCAGACGGGGCGTGACCCAGACGCCCTGTATTTGACACGCGTGGCCGGTTTGTGAGCCGACTTCGGCCTTGAATATCACCTCGTCGTCCTCGACGATGGCATAAGCACAGTTCTGTGCGATCAACTGCCGCACGCGGGCGCGGTAACCGCTCGGGTTATCGGCTTCCGGGTCGACGCCGACTTCTTCGGTGAACATGGCCACGCTGGCCGGATATAAGATATCGAACTCGTCCAGGAGCACCGGTCGCACGCGCGGATCCGCCTGGACCGCCGGCGGCGAGTCCAAGACCAGGAACGGCTGATCATCGCGCACCGCGCGCGCCGGGCCCCACGACGTTTTCAATACGTCCCACATGGTCAGAACCGCATCATGTGGTCCCACCAGGGAGCTACTGCGGATCCGTCGGGATAAGGCGTACTCTGCGAACCGGCGCGCCTGCGGCACACCCGCGCCCACGGGTATCAGATTAGCGCCGGCATGACAGGCCGCCTCGAGTCCGCAATCGGTGAATATTCCCCAAATCTGCCCGCCTACCCACCGGCCGTCCAATCCCGTGACGTTGACGCGGTGCTCGACGAACACGTTAACCCAGCGATCGCGGTTGAATAATGCCTGCAACGCGGAGCGATCCGCCGGACCGAGGACCCGCAGCATGCCGAATCGTCTTCGTCAGCCGACAGAAACCGTCGGTGCTCCACCGGCGGGCGTCTCCAACGTCTCGGCGATGCGCATCGCTTCGTCGATAAGCGTCTCCACGATCTGGGACTCGGGCACCGTTTTAATGACCTCACCCTTGACGAAGATCTGGCCCTTCCCGTTGCCGGACGCCACACCCAAATCGGCTTCCCGCGCTTCGCCGGGTCCGTTGACCACGCAGCCCATCACGGCCACACGCAGCGGTACTTCCAGTCCGCTCAGACCCGCGGTCACCTCATCGGCGAGCTTGTACACATCGACTTGGGCCCGTCCGCAGGACGGGCAGGAAACGATTTCGAGCTTACGGGGCCGCAGGTTCAGCGATTGCAGAATCTGGATGCCTACCTTGACCTCTTCGACCGGCGGTGCCGACAGAGATACCCGGATCGTGTCCCCGATGCCCTGGCTCAGCAGCGCACCGAAGGCGGTTGCGCTCTTAACGGTGCCCTGAAACGCGGGGCCCGCTTCGGTCACACCCAGGTGCAGGGGCCAGTCTCCACGCTGGGCCAGCAGTTCATATGCCTGCACCATAACGACCGGATCGTGATGTTTGACCGAAATCTTGAAATCGTGGAAATCGTGTTCTTCGAACAGCGAGGCTTCCCATTCCGCCGACTCGGTGAGTGCTTCGGGAGTCGCCGACCCGTGTTTGGCCAGGAGACGCTTATCCAAAGAGCCCGCATTCACTCCGATACGAAGCGATATACCTGCCTGGCGCGCGGCAGCCGCGATCTCGCCGACCTTATCATCGAATTTGCGGATATTGCCGGGATTTACTCGGACCGCCGCACATCCCGCGTCGATGGCGGCGAACACGTAGCGGGGCTGGAAATGAATATCGGCGATCACGGGAATCTGCGATTTCTGGGCGATCGCCGGTAATGCGTCCGCGTCATCCTGGGTAGGACACGCGACCCGTACGATGTCACAACCGGCGGCGGTTAATTCGGCGATCTGCTGCAGGGTG
>Ga0209487_1004338_pt1 | contig 10917 bp, 8 predicted proteins | sample Poulit2012_FD_187524 | JGI IMG/M metagenome (GOLD analysis project Ga0209487, IMG submission 187524) | Agricultural soil microbial communities from Georgia to study Nitrogen management - Poultry litter 2012 (SPAdes) (version 2) | ecosystem: Environmental > Terrestrial > Soil > Agricultural land... | reverse complement strand
GACGACCTGGCGGCCACGCGCGGCGCGGACATCGCGGGCCTGGTCGCCGAGCTGGAGGAACGGGCCGGGGCCCAGCACGCCCCAGCGATCTCCGGGGTCACGCTCGCCTCGCTGCACGCCGCCAAGGGCCTGGAGTGGGACGCCGTCTTCCTCATCGGGGTGAGCGAGGGGCTGCTGCCGATCTCGCTGGCCGAGGGGGACGCGGCGATCGCCGAGGAGCGCCGGCTGCTGTACGTCGGCATCACGCGGGCCCGCGAGCACCTCATGCTGTCCTACGGCAAGGCCCGGACCGTGGGCGGGCGAGCCACCCGCAAGCCCTCCCGGTTCCTCGACGGCCTGTGGCCCGAGGAGGGAGCCGCGACCGCCCGCCGCACCCGGCCACCCCGCCGGGACCGGGCGGCCGAGCTCAGCGACGACCCGGAGGCGGCCGAGCTGTTCGCACGCCTGCAGGCCTGGCGCAGTGAGGTGGCCGCCGCGATGGGCAAGCCGGCCTACACCGTGCTGCACGACACCACCCTCGCGGCCGTGGCCAGCGCCCGGCCCAAGGACCTGCGTCAGTTGGGGATCTTGCGCGGGATCGGCTCCGCGAAGCTCGCTGCCTACGGGCCGGCGGTGCTGGCGATCGTGCGCGGGGACGAGGTTGTCGTGGAGCCTCCCGGAGCCTGACCGACCAGGCGCGGAAGCACGCCGAAAGAACCCGGAAAAATTGTCGCGATAAATCGGTTGCCCGGCCAGAAGAGCCGGGCGTAGGCTCGGTCGAGTCCGTGATCAACAGGAGCTCGTGCCTAGCCAGCACATGCGAGTTCCCCGTGCGAGAGGGAGGTGAACCGTTGTGATGATGAATCGAACTTCCGCCATCGGCGGGATCGACGTCGGCGCGGTTCAGACCCGGTTCACCGGAAAGCCCCGCCCTCGCTTCGCGCCCGGCGGCACCGCCGCGGGTAGCGCGATCCGGATGCAGTAGAACCACACTCGTTCTCCGCCGGACCGCGGTGCCCCTGGCCCGCGGTCCGTCCCTCTGCGGACACCGCCGGTCATGTCCAGACCCGGCTTCGCACTCACGGAGACACTTGTGCAACTCACCACTCTGCTCGACCACCTCACCCAGGGGTCCTCACAGTCGTGGCCGCTACCCGCGGAGGCTGGCGTCGGCACCGAGCTGGACGAGCTCGCGCCCTGCCAGGAGTCCGACGACCCGGACCTGTGGTTCGCCGAACGCCAGGCCGACGTCGAGTTCGCCAAGGCGCTGTGCCGCACCTGCCCGGTGCGCTCCGCCTGCCTCACAGGGGCGCTCGACCGCGAGGAGCCGTGGGGCGTCTGGGGCGGCGAGGTCTTCATCGGGGGACAGGTCGTGGCCACCAAGCGTGGCCGGGGCCGGCCCCGCAAGCACCACCCGGCGGCCTGAACGCCCCGTCGCTCCGGCGCCCCGGGCGATACCCGCCGCGGGCTACGCGCGCGGTAGATCGCACTCGGCGTACCCGGTCCGCGGACTACCAGCGGGCCGGGCTCGTCGCGTGCTGCCCCACCGGCTCGACCGCCGTCGGCAGGCCGGTGCATCCGCACTCCGGATGCACCGGCCACTGCTGTGTCCGCGGCGCCGCGTGCCGCGGGTCGTGCACCAGGGCGGCGCCGGTCGTGGCCACCGGCCGCCCATCGAGGTGTGCCAGCACCTGACCCACCGCACTAGCGGCCGCGGCCATCGCGACGCTCGCCTCCACGCCCCGCACCGGGCTGCCGAGTAGCTGGGTGGCCAGGGCGGGCCACCGATCGTCGCCGTCGGTGCGGTGCAGCTCGAGGCAGCGCCCGCACGGGCCGACGCCGGGGCGGATCAGCGGACCGACCACCACGTCGAGCTCGCGGGCCACCACGAGCAGGTGGGCGATGTCCTCACGCAGCAGGGGGCGCAGCCGTAGCGGGTTGCTCACGTCCTGGTCGACGAGCACGACGAGGTCCGGCCGGGTGCGCGCCGGGGCCGAGGTGCGCAGGTGCGGGTAGGTCAGCCGCAGCAGCGCACGGGCACGCTCGCCGCGAGCGGCGCCCACGTCACCGAGCGAGTAACCGCCCGGGCCGACGTCCTCTCGGCGGACGCGCACCCTGTCCTCGGTGAGCACCGTGCCCACGCCGGCCGCGGCCAGCCCAGAGGCCAGCAACAGGCCGATGCGCCCGAGCCCCAGCACCCCGACCACGCTGCGGCGGCGGGCGGTCAGGACATCGTGCGCATCGCGGCGCAGCGCGCGGGACCAGTGGTCCACCTCGGCGCCCAGGCCGTCGTGGTCCAGCCGTGGGTCGCGGTGGTGCTCCAGCGCCCCGCACTCGTCCAGCACGCCGAGCAGCTCATCGACCCGAGCGTTGCTCAGCCCCAGTGCGCGCGCCCGGGCACGCACGGTGGACTCGCTGGCGTCCTTCTCGAGCGAGTCGAGGAACTCCTGCTCCTCGGCGCTGAGGTCGCCGAGGACGACGGCGGCATCCGGATCGGTATACACCTGGCTGCTGCCCGGTTCCCGCCACAGCATGTGGGTCCGCAATCGCATGTGCCCCCTCCTGTGCCGTTCACAGTGCCACCGCAGCGGTCGCTGCGGCACCCGCTCTGCCCCGGCTGTGGACAACGGACGCACTGTGGACGGTGATGACCAGGAGCTGCGGCAGGGCGCATCATCGTTGTCATGGACGAACAGGTCGAGGTCCGGCGCAGCCGGCGGCGCACCAAGACGGTGTCGGCCTTCTACGAGGGCCCGCGGGTCGTGGTGTCGATCCCCGCCCGCTTCACCCGCGCCGAGGAGGAGGAGTGGGTCACGCGGATGGTGGCCCGGCTGCAGCGCGGGCAGCGGCGGCGGCGCCCCTCGGACGTCGAGCTGGCCGCCCGCGCCGCCCGGCTCTCCGAGCGCTACCTCGAGGGCCGCGCCCGGCCGGAGTCGGTCTCGTGGGTGAGCAACCAGCGTCGCCGCTGGGGCTCGTGCACCCCGGCCACCCGCACCATCCGCATCTCCGACCAGGTGCGCGGGATGCCGTCGTGGGTGATCGACTACGTTCTGGTCCACGAGCTCGCCCACCTGCTGGTGGGTGGGCACGGCCCCGACTTCTGGGCCCTGGTGGAGCGCTACCCCCACACTGAGAAGGCGCGCGGGTTCCTCGACGGCGTCTCCTATGCCCTCGGGAGCCCCGACGAGGAGCCGGCTACTCGACGCTCCCCGTCGTAGTGGTTCCCTGACGCTCCCGTCGTCGGGCTGCCTAACGCTCGCCGTCGTAGGGCTCGCTAGCGCTCGCCGCCCGCTGGGCTGCTTAGCGCTCGCCGTCGCTGGGCTGCCTAACGTTCGCCGTCGCTGCCCGCGTCTGCGTCGTCGTCTGCCTCCTCGGGCGCGGGCTGCTCGCCAGCATTCCGCTGCTCTCCCGAGGCGCCCTCGTCGGGAACGTCTCGAGACTGCTCGCGTTCCCCGGCGGCTGAGTCGGAGCCGTCCTCGGTGGCTGACGTTTTCTCGGCCTCGGCGAAGATGCTGGCCAGCGCGGCGTCGACGTCCTCCTCGGACGATGCGGTGGCCTCGCGACCCGCAATGAAACCGGCGGGGTCGTCCAGCTCCTCCGCGGTCGGCATGAGGTCGGGGTGGGACCACAGTGCGTCGCGACCCTGGGGCCCGCGCGCCTCCTCGACGTGCGCCCACAAGGCCGCTGCCTCCCGCAGTCGGCGAGGGCGCAGCTCCAGCCCGACCAGCGAGGCGAAGGTGTGCTCGGCGGGGCCGCCGGCGGCGCGACGGCGGCGCAGCATCTCGCGCAGCGGCACCGCGTGGGGCAGGTGCGGGGCCACCGCCTGCCCGGCCACCACCTCGACCCAGCCCTCGACCAGCGCAAGTGCGGTCTCCAGGCGGATGAGGGCGGCCTCCTGGGCGGGCGTCTGCTCGAGGGCGAACACGCCACCGGAGAAGGCCTCGCGCAGGGCCTCGGGGTCGGTGGGATCCAGCGAACGCACCGCCTCCTCCATCGCCGCGGTGTCGATGATGATCTCTCGGGCGTAGGCCTCGACCGCGCCCAGCAGGTGGGCGCGCAGCCACGGGACCCGGGCGAACAGGCGGACGTGGGCAGCCTCGCGTACCGCGAGGAACAGGCGCACCTCCTCCTCGGGAGCATCCAGCCCCTCGGCGAAGGCCGCGACATTGGCCGGGACGAGTGCGGCCCTGGGCTCGTCGACGAGCGGGAGGCCGGTGTCGGACGTGCCGAAGGCCTCACCGGCGAGGGTTCCCACCGCCTGGCCCACCTGCATCCCGAACACCGCGCCGCCGAGCTGGCGGATCATGCCTTCGGCGCCCTGCAACATCGGGTGGTCCCCGATGTCGGCCGCCTGCTGGCGCATCGCGTCCTCCAGGGCTCGCGCCACGGAGGTGGCCACCGGCTCGGCCAGACCTCGCCAGGTCGGCAGCGTGTGCTTGGCCCAGTCCCCCCGCGACCACGCCTGCCCTGCGCCCCCGCTGGGGCTGAGGTCGGTCGCGGCATCGAGCCACAGGTCGGCGACCTGCAGCGCCTGGGTCACCTCGGCAGCCTGGGCGGCGGTGACGGTCGGGTCACCGCCCTGGGCGACCACCTGGCGCGACACGTCCCCGGCCAGGCGCCAGTTGACCGGGTCCTGACCGCCGGATGCCAGCACGTGCTGCATCTGGCTGAGCATCAGCGTCAGCTGGTTGGGGTCCTGGGGCAAGCCGGCTGCCTGAGCCATTGCCTCGGGGTCGAGTCCGGCGGCGCGCATCGCGGACATCGCTTCCTCGGCGGCCTGCGGACCCAGCATCGACCGCAGCAAGGCCTCCCAGCTGTCATCGCCCTCGCGGCTGATGTCATCGCTCATCTCGGCTGCTCCGATCCTCGGGGGGATTCCCACGGTAACCCCCGCGAGCGGAGGGGTCAGCACTGCAATGGTGCCGTTTCGCCCAGGGCGTGACCGGTCGGCTTCGGCGCGCGGGGCTCACCGGGTGATGATGTCTCGGTGCGACTTCGACGACGCCCGGCAGCTGACCGCCGCGACCGGCTCCCCGACGACGAGCCGGACCTGCCGCTGCTCACCCCACGGGTGGTGACCGCCGCAGTGGCCTCGGGCGTCGCCTTCGTCCTGGCGCTGGCGATGGTGCTGATCTCCCCGCCCTACGCGATCCAGAGCCCCGGACCCACCATCGACACGCTCGGCGAGGTCGAGGACGTCCCGCTCATCACTATCGAGGGCACTGAGACCTTCCCGCCCGAGGGCGAGCTGCGCCTCACCACCGTCTCCACCCGCGGGGGGCCCGGCTATCCGGCGACCACTGCCCAGGTGGTGCGGGGGTGGCTGTCCTCGACCACCACGGTGGTCCCCCGGGAGGTGGCATTCGACCCTGACCAGACCCAGGACGAGGTGAGTCGTGAGTCGAACCTGCAGATGAGCTCGTCCCAGGTGAACGCCTCGGTCGCGGCGCTCACCGCGCTGGGCCAGGACGTGCCGACCGAGCTGTGGGTGGCCGGCACGGCGCCACATGGTGCGTCGGCCGGGGTGTTGGAGGAGGGCGACCGCCTGCGGTGGATCGCTGACGGGCCGGATGCCGAGCCGGTGGAGCTCACTTCCTTCGCGGTGCTCTCCACCGAGCTGGCCGGCACCCCGCCGGCCTCCGAGGTCGTCCTGGGTGTCCAGCGCGGTGGTGAGGAGCTCGAGCTGGCCGTCGTCACCAGCGATGACGGCGATGGCGGCAGCCTGCTCGGGGTGTACATCGAGCCGGAGGTGGACCTGCCGATCGACGTGGAGTTCGCGATCGAGAACATCGGCGGCCCCAGCGCTGGACTCATGCTCGCGCTCGGCATCGTCGACCTGCTCACCCCCGGCGACCTGTCCGGCGGTGAGGTCGTGGCCGGGACCGGCACGATCGACCTGGCCGGCGACGTGGGCCCGATCGGCGGCGTGCAGCAGAAGATGGCCGGTGCGGTGCGCGACGGAGCGAGCTGGTTCCTTGCGCCGGTGGAGAACTGCGACGAGGTGGTGGGAGCGGTGCCCGGCGGGTTGGAGGTCGTGGCTGTGGACACCCTCGAGGACGCCGTCAGCTCCCTGGAACAGATCGCAGCGGACCAGACCTCCGACCTGCCCCGCTGCCCCTCACCCGACAGAAATTGAGCTCTGGCGACAGAGGTGGGCGCGCTACGCGGCCTGCCCCTCCGCCGTCTCGGAGGTCGACAGCTCAATTCCTGCCGGCCTGCCCCTCCCCCGTTCTCGTCGTCGACAGCTCAATTCCTGCCCGGTCCGGACGTCGGTCAGGAGAAGGTGGCTCGCAGGGCCTCGACCAGGCCGGGTACGGCGTCGGGGGAGCCGCCCACGGCGTCGTCGGAGTCGTGGGCGCGGGATCGCAGCGCGCACCAGGCCTCCCCGGAACGCAGCACCCCGACCGCCAGTCGCACGTCCTCACGCTGCGGGTGGTCCTGGAGGTACTGGACCGCCTGCTCGGGGTCCTCGGGCATACCGACCTCCGCCTCGGGCGGCACCACCATGCGCTCGACGACGATCGCGGCGCCGTCGACCTCGTCCGGCCAGGCGAGCTGGGCGAGGAGCTCCTCGAGGGAGTCGGCCTGCGGCAGCCCGTCCTGCTCGATGGACAGCAGATGCTCCGGGTCCACCTCCGCCGACTCCGCAGCTCCTTCCGGGAGCTCGCTGAGCATGCCCGGGTTGGTCTGCAGCGCTGCGGCCGTGCGCACCAGGGAGAAGACCAGCACGGGGGAGTCCCAGCCGAGGGAACCCGCATGCTTCTCGATGTCGAGGACAGCGGTGGTGAGTGCGCGCTGACGGGCGGTGGGCTGCTCCGGGGAGGTGGTCATGGCTCTCATGATCCAACACCGGCCGCGGCCGGTGCGACTTCACCCGGTAGAAATATGGGAACCTAGAACCTGAGCCCGGCGTTGCCCATGCAGGGCAGGCGCCAACCTGCCGACCGTACTCCGACCGAAGGTGCCACCACGTGACGACTGCTTCCGCCCAGCCCAGGCCCGCCGGGCAGCGACGCCGCGGAGCCCTCGTGCCCACGCTCATCGTGCTCGCCGTGCTCGCGGTGCTGCTGATGATCACTGCGCAGTTCTGGACGGAGGTGTTGTGGTTCTCCCACCTCGGGTTCGAGCAGGTGCTCTGGCAGGAGTGGGGCACCCGCGCGGTGCTGTTCGTCCTGGGCTTCCTCGTGATGGCCGTGCCCGTGTGGCTGATGCTGCGCATCGCCTACCGGTCGCGCCCGATCTACGCCCCGGTGACCCCGGAGCAGCAGAACCTGGACCGCTACCGCGAGAGCATCGAGCCGCTGCGCCGGCTCGTGATGATCGGCGCGCCGATCGTCCTGGGTGTGTTCGCCGGCATGTCGGTGAGCGGCTGGTGGCGCAACGTGCTCATGTGGCTCAACCGCGAGCCCTTCGGCACCGCTGACCCCGAGTTCGGGATCGACATCGGCTTCTTCGTCTTCACCCTGCCGGTGCTGCGCAGCGTGGTGTCCTTCCTCATGACGGTCGTGCTCATCTCGCTCGTGGCGGCGCTGGTGACCCACTACCTCTACGGCGGCGTCCAGATCAGCGGCCGGTCCCAGCGCATCACCCGCGCCGCCCGGATCCAGCTGTCGGTGCTCGCCGCGCTGTTCGTCCTGCTCATCGGCGCCAACTACTGGCTGGACCGCTACTCGCTCATGGTGGGGGAGAACGAACGCTTCGCCGGGGCGTCCTTCGCCGACATCAACGCCAACCTGCCAGCCCGCACCATCCTGGCGATCATCGCCGTCATCATCGCGGTGCTGTTCATCGTCGCCGCGTTCCGCGGCAGCTGGCTGCTGCCCGCGGTCGGAGTCGGAGTGATGATCCTGTCCGGTGTCGTCATCGGCGGGATCTACCCCGCGATCGTCCAGCGCTTCCAGGTGGCGCCCAACGCCGTCGAGGCGGAGTCCCCGTTCATCCAGCGCAACATCGACGCGACCCTGGCCGCCTACGGGCTGGAGGGCCTGGAGACCCAGACCTACGACGCCGTCACCGAGACCGAGGCCGGTCAGCTGCGCGACGACTCCGAGTCCACCGCGAGCATCCGGCTGCTGGACCCCAACATCGTCAGCCCCACCTTCCGTCAGCTCCAGCAGAACCGGCAGTACTACGACTTCGCGACCACCCTGGCAGTGGACCGCTACGAGATCGACGGCGAGAAGCGCGACACCGTCATCGCCGTCCGCGAGCTCAACCAGGACGGTCTGGGCCCCGACCAGCGCACCTGGGTCAACGACCACACCGTCTACACCCACGGCTTCGGTGCCGTGGCCGCCTACGGCAACACGGTCTCCCGCGACGGTCAGCCCGGCTTCTTCGAGTACGGCATCCCGAGCATCGGGGAGATCGGGGAGTACGAGGAGCGGGTGTACTTCGGGCAGAACACCCCGAGCTACTCGATCGTCGGCGCCCCGGAGGGCACCGACCCCTGGGAGCTGGACTACCCGGACGACTCGGCCGAGCAGGGCCAGGTCAACACCACCTACGAGGGGGACGGCGGCCCGGAGGTGAACAACCTGTGGCGCAAGCTGCTGTTCGCCATCCGGATGGGCTCGGAGCAGATCCTGTTCTCCGACCGGGTCAACGAGGAGTCCCAGATCCTCTACGACCGCGACCCACACGAGCGGGTGAGCAAGGTCGCGCCCTACCTCACGCTCGACGCCCGGGCCTACCCGGCGATCGTCGACATGGACGGCGACGAGTCCACGCCGAAGGACCTCGTGTGGATCGTCGACGCCTACACCACGACCAACGAGTACCCCTACTCCGCCCGTGAGTCCCTCGAGGACGCCACGACCGACGCGCTGACCGACGAGCTCGGCGGCGTCGTGGTCGGCCCCGCACCGGAGCAGGTCAACTACATCCGCAACTCGGTCAAGGCCGTGGTCAACGCCTACGACGGTGAGGTCACGCTGTACGAGTGGGACCAGGAGGACCCGATCCTTCAGACGTGGAAGAACGTCTTCCCCGACCACATCTCCCCGATGGAGGAGATCAGCGGCGACCTGATGTCCCACCTGCGCTACCCCGAGGACCTGTTCAAGGTGCAGCGCGAGCTGCTCAGCCGCTACCACGTGACCGACGCGGCCTCGTTCTACTCCGGCGGTAACTTCTGGAACATCCCGAACGACCCGACCGCGGGCAGCGCCAACGTGCCGCAGCCGCCCTACTACCTGACGATGCAGATGCCGGAGCAGGAGAGCGCCGAGTTCTCCCTGACATCGAGCTTCATCCCGGGTGGTCAGACCGACCGGAACATCCTCACCGGGTTCCTCGCGGTGGACTCGGAGACCGGGAACGAACCCGGGCAGGTGAGGGAGGGCTACGGGCAGCTCAGGCTGCTCGAGCTGCCCTCGGACGTCACCGTGCCCGGTCCAGGCCAGGTGCAGAACACCTTCAACTCCAACCCGACGATCTCCACCGAGCTCAACCTGCTCCAGCAGGGTGGCTCCCAGGTGCTGCACGGCAACCTGCTGACGCTGCCGGTCGGTGGCGGTCTGCTCTACGTGCAGCCGGTGTACGTCCAGGCCTCGGCCGGTACCCAGTACCCGTTGCTCCAGTACGTGCTGGTGGCCTTCGGTGAGGAGATCGGCTTCGCCCCGACGCTCACCGAGGCGCTGGACCAGGTGTTCGGCGGTGACTCAGGTGCCGAGGGCGGGGACGCCGACATCGCCGAGGAGGTTCCGCCGGAGCCGGCACCGGACGGTGACGGCGCCGAGCAGCCCGACGACGGCGCCACCCCGGACGCCCCGGCCACGCCGGACAGCCCGGACACCGAGGAGCCCGGCGGCCTCGAGGCCGCGCAGCGACTCAACGCCTCGCTGCGGGAGGCCGAGCAGGCCATGCAGGACGCGCAGGAGGCGATGTCCGCCGGCGACTGGGCCGGTTACGGTGAGGCTCAGGAGCGGCTCACCGAGGCGCTGAACGACGCGGTCGCCGCCCAGCGGGAGATCTCCGGACAGCCCGAGTCCGGGCCGATCGACCCGCCGGATCCGGGCGACACCGCTACCGAGGCGCCCGACGACGGCAGTTGACGGGAGCTCCGGCGGGGCGGTGAGTGGACTCACAGCCCCGCCGGATTGCTCCTCGGGTGCACCGCAGCGTAAGGTGGTGTTCACCGACGCGGGGTGGAGCAGTTCGGTAGCTCGCCGGGCTCATAACCCGGAGGTCGGAGGTTCAAATCCTCCCCCCGCTACCACGTGAGAAGGCCCCTGGTCCCCGGACCAGGGGCCTTCTCGTATCTCAGCCCATGCGCCGCGCGTCTACGCCCGGCCGAGATGTGCGACAAGCAGCGTTCGCCGACGCGGGGGAAGCGTGTTCCGTCGGCATGTTGCCGGCGTGTCACGCCAATCACGGTGCGCTTGTAGCACATCTCGGCCGGGCCGTGTCGGCCGGGCCGCGCCGGCCGGGAAGCAGCAGTCTCCGAGAGCCCCTGCAGACGCCGGGACCTCACGGCCCGGACTTAGAACCTCTTGCGCTGCCCGCCCGCCCGCCCGCGGGCGAGCTGGGTGGTGAGCAGCGCCGTCACGGCCGCCAGGCCCACCAAGCCGGCTACCAGCAGCCACGGCACGGGCGCCGCACCGCCCAGCAGCTGCGCCAGCGCGCCGGCCGCCTGCCCGGCGAGCTGGATGAGCAGGAACGCGGGGAGCGCAGCGCGCAGGACCGCGAGCTCCACCCGGGTGTCCCACGCGGCCGGCTCGGCAAGCGCGGCGAGCCACAGCAGTCCATGGCTCGCGAGCACGAGCAGCGGCAGCCGCCACCAGCCGGCCGGCTCGGCGAACACGAGAATGACCCCGACGCCGGCGATGGCCAGCGCCACCAGGGCGCCGTGCGGACGTACCGCTAACCCCGCCCCGACGGTGGCGAGCACCAGCCACTGCGCCCCTTCGGGGGACAGCGCCACCCCGGCCAGCAGCA
>Ga0209487_1004337_pt1 | contig 10919 bp, 9 predicted proteins | sample Poulit2012_FD_187524 | JGI IMG/M metagenome (GOLD analysis project Ga0209487, IMG submission 187524) | Agricultural soil microbial communities from Georgia to study Nitrogen management - Poultry litter 2012 (SPAdes) (version 2) | ecosystem: Environmental > Terrestrial > Soil > Agricultural land... | reverse complement strand
GTAAACGCTATAATTTATAACATGATGTAAGTAGGTGAGCAGATGTTGATTAAAAATCAAGACTATTTAAGACGAAGGAATCAAAGTCTTGTTTTGAAAATGGTCTTAGAACATGGTCCTATATCACGTGCAGAAATTGCAAAGAAAACGATGATGAGTCCGACTTCTGCTTCTCGGATCGTGACTTCCTTGCTGAAGGAGGGTTTGATTCGGGAAAAGAAAATTTCGACATCTCAAGTAGGTAGAAAAGCGATTTATTTTGTTCCGAATGAAGATTATTTTATTTCATTTGGTGTAGAAATAGATGTTAATCGCATAAGTATTGGAATGATAAATTTTGTTGGTGAATGGTTAGAGGCAAAATCTTTTTACTGTGATACGGCATCCAGTGAAAGTGTTATAAACGTCATTTCAGATACGATACATGATATGTTGAAAAGGCAAAAATTTAGTGAAAGTAAAATTATTCGTATTTGTGTTGGGCTCCCGGGTATTATCGATATTGAAAGCGGTGTCGTACAAGCCTCTGCTCAATTAAATTGGCGTGATATTCCACTTAAAAAGTTGTTAGAGGCGCGTTTACCGTACGAAGTTCAAATTGAAAATGAACTGAATTTAAAGGCACTTGCAGAGTATGAGGCATTTCAATCAACATATGGGACTGTGGCAATTATCGGATTTGGCAAAGGGGTTGGATCTTCTGTAATCGTCAATGGTGATATTTTTCGCGGAGCACATAACTATTCTGGGGAGATTGGTCATACAACCGTTGATCCTTATGGAGTGTATTGTCCTTGTGGGAACTTCGGTTGTTTACAAACATATATCGCTGAGCAATTTTTAATTAGTGAAGCGTCTAAAACGCGAACTATTAATAGTGTTAATGAAATTATTCGTTATTATGAACGGGATGAAAAATGGGCACAAAACATCATCGATAAAGCGTTAATATATATGGGTGTTGCCATTAATAATGTTGTTTGTACATATAACCCGGAGGTTGTTGTGTTGTCCGGTAGTTTAATAGAAAACTATTCGACGATACGTGATCTCATTTTAGAGACATATAAGGAAAATATTTGGAAACCTTTACTTGATTCTTTTGAGCTTAAGATAACAAATACGAGGAATAAAGGGGTTGTGATGGGGGCTGCATTAAACTTACAACAACATTTTATCGATAATTTTGATGAGAAGGGAGATTAGATATGAGTCATCCAGTGATTGCTGAAGAATACCGGGGAGATGTGTTAGAAAATATCCACCAAGGTATTTATTGTATCATCGATAAAGATAAACAGGTGATTCATCAAAAAGGGAATGTTAATCATCCGACGCTATATCGGTCTGCGATGAAACCTTTACAAGCGATTCCTTTTTTTACAACGGATATTCAAAGTAAGTACCAATTAAGCTCTGAAGAAGTCGCTTTATTAACGGCTTCTCAAAGGGGAGAAATATATCATGAAGAAGCATTAACGCGTTTGATAGACAAATTGAATTTTGAAGAGGATATGCTTGTTTGTGGAAGTAGTTACCCTTTAAATGAAGAGCCAAAAATGGAATATATTTTAGAAGGTAAGGAAAAGCGTAAATTAATGCATAATTGTGCTGGAAAACATTTAGGTTTTTTAGCTTATGCAAGGGAGAAGGGGTATGAAACAAAAGGGTATACCGATTATGATCACCCTCTTCAACAGGAAATTCGCCAATACATATCGCTATTAAGTGAAACACCGATTGAAGAGATGCGAACAGGTGTAGATGGATGTGGGGCACCGATTTATGCGGTTCCGCTAAAAAATATGGCGATTTCTTATTTGAAATATGCTAAACCTGAGCTTGTTGAGGATGAAAAAATAAGAAAAGCTGTTATAAATATAGGTCATGTCATGAATGAAAATCCAAACATTGTAGCGTCTCATGATTTTGTATGTAGTGTGTTATTAGATGATTCGAACATCATTGCTAAAGGAGGTGCTCAAGGTGTTTATTGCTTAAGTTTAAGGGAAGAAAAATTAAGTATTGCTTTAAAAGTTCTTAGCGGTACTGAATTGCTTTGGCCTTTAATTGTTGCTGAGCTTTTAGAAAAAATAAATTATAAAAATAAAGAAACAATTCAAAGGCTTTTAGAACTAAGAACAGACAAGATCACAAATGATGCAGGAAAAGTTATAGGTGAAACAAAAGTTTTACTTTAACATCATGAGGAGGATACAGAAATGAGAAAAATATTAACAAGTGTAACTATTTTGCTTTTTGTTTTAGTACTTTCAGCATGTGGTGGGGAAAATGTCGATAATCATAATGAAAATAATAACGGTAATGAAAATGCCGCAACATCAAGTGGAGATCATGAAATAACGATTGCGATTGATCAAAATTTCGTTACTTTAGATCCACATGATGCGGGAGATACAGTATCGATTTTCGGTACGATGTCTATGTATGAAGGATTAGTCGGTTTTGATGAAAATATGGAAATTGTTCCAGTATTAGCTGAAGATTATGAGATTAGTGATGATGGTCTAACGTATACATTTAAACTTAGAGAAGATGTCAAATTCCATGACGGGGCCGAGTTTAATGCTGAAGCTGTTGAAGCTAATTATGAACGAATTATGAGTGACGATGAAAACTTAAGTGCAAAGCGTAATTTCCAATTTATTGATTCTTTTGAGATTATCGATGATTATGAAGTGGAATTTACATTAGATACTCCTTTTAGCCCAATGATTAATAAGTTTGCAATGGTTCCAATGGTTAGTCCTGACGCCATTGAAGAAGGTACAAGTTTTGTAGAGATGAACCCAGTAGGTACAGGTCAGTTTAAATTTGTTGAATGGCGACAAGGGACAACGCTAGAGTTGGAAAGGTTTGATGATTATTGGAGCGATGAACAATCTAACGTTGAAAAGGTATTCTTTGAACCTGTTCCAGAAAACGGTTCGAGAGTTGCAATGTTAAAAACAGGTGAAGCTGATTTTATTTACCCTGTCCCGCAACAAAACGTCGAAGAGTTAAAAGGTGATGATAGTATTGTCGTCAATGAAACACCTTCTACGATTGCCCGTTACGTATCTATTAATACGTCTAAAGAACCTTTAAATGATGAACGAGTCAGAAAAGCGATGAACTATGCGGTTGATAAAGATGCTTACATTCAAGTTGTTAAAGATGGTTATGGAAATCTATTAGATTCAACAATGTCTACAGAAGTTCAACATTATGCAGAACAAGAAACCTATGATTTTGATCTTGATAAGGCTAACGAATTAATGGCTGAAGCTGGTTATGAATCTGGTTTTGAAGTCGAGATTTGGGGAAATACAACATCTGAAACTGTTAAGGGAATGGAGTTTATTAAACAGCAACTCGAGCAAATTAATATCGATGTAAAAATTCAATCAATGGAAGAAGGAACCTTGTCTGATGAGATTTACACACCTGAAACACCGGAAGAATCTAAAGTACAGTTATGGTATGTAAGCTGGTCACCTTCCTCTGGTGATGCAGATGGTGCAACACGAAGTCTCTTTAGTAACGAGTACTTCCCACCAAATGGCTCTAACTCCGCTTACTATGATAATGATGACGTAACTAAGTGGATTAATGATGCTAATGAGGCTATTGATGTTGAAGAACAAAAAGAACTATATGAAAAAATTCAAGAAACAGTTTACGAAGATGCACCATGGATTTTCTTAGCAACGGATGTTAATTTATCAGCACAACAGGATCACTTAGAAGGGGTCTATGTTTTACCAGATGGTTCAGTCGTCATTTCAGATGCCCAAGTGAAATAAACGATAAAGGGCTTATGTCACATAAGCCCTTTATTTAATGGAGGTGTTTATGTGTGTGGCAATACATAACTAAGCGGGTATTAGGTTTAATACCTTTATTGCTTCTTGTTTCTTTTGTCGTCTTTATGTTTATCCATTTAATTCCGGGAGATCCGGCAAGGCTTTTAGCGGGAAAAGAAGCAACCCACGAAGAAATTCAAATGGTTAGGGAAGAACTCGGTTTAAATCAACCTTTATATAAGCAATACTTTGATTATTTAACAGGATTACTCCAAGGGGACTTAGGACATTCATTAAAATCTGGAGCCCCTGTTAGCAAGTTAATTGGTGATAGGATTTTACCAACGCTTGGTTTAACATTTATGAGTATTATTTGGGCACTTGTGATTGGGATATTAATTGGAATGGTTTCAGCGATCTTTAGAAATAGATGGCCAGATCATATCGGAATGTTTACCGCAGTATCTGGTATTTCTTTACCAAATTTTTGGCTAGGATTAGTGTTCATTCAATTATTTTCCGTTCAGCTCGGTATATTTCCAACGGGTGGAGCTAGTGGCTGGAAAAGTTATATCATGCCATCCTTCGCCTTAGGGGCTGGGATTATGGCGATGATTGCTCGATTTACTCGTTCCTCTTTAGTCGACAGTATGAAACAAGACTATATAAGGATGGGGCGCTCAAAAGGGTTAGGAAATAGAGCGATTGTTTTTGGCCATGCGCTCAAAAATTCATTGATACCAGTTGTAACGGTAGCAGGTTTACAATTTGGTTTCCTACTTGGAGGTTCCGTTGTTGTGGAAACGGTTTTTAGTTTCCCAGGTTTAGGGACGTTATTAATCGATTCGATAGAATTTAGAGATTATCCTGTCATCCAAGCAGAAATCCTTCTGTTTGCAGTGCAATTTATTTTAGTTAATTTACTTATTGATATCGTTTATAGTTTCTTAAATCCAAGGATTCGGTATGAATAGATTTAGAAAGAAGGAGGGGTAGACATGAGTCAACACTCTCAAGTTGCCACCGAGCAGCCGGAGGTAGAAGAAAGTGAAGGTTATTTAAAAAATTATTGGAAAGTATTTAAACGAAAAAAACCTGCTCTTTTTTCTTTTTATTTTATATTGTTTTTACTTTTATTAGTTGTTTTAGGACCGTACATTGTTCCATATAATCCATCGGAACCGGATTATGGTAATGTCTTAGATACGCCATCTTGGCAGCATATTTTTGGGACGGATGAGTATGGGAGGGATATTTTAAGTCGAATTATTGTAGGGGCTAGAATTTCTCTTTCTGTAAGTGTTTCAGCTGTCTCTCTAGGGGCCATTATTGGGACTATTTTAGGTCTTGTCAGTGGTTTTTACGGTGGTTGGATCGATCGTATTATTATGCGTTTTTGTGATGTGCTTTTTGCTTTCCCAGATTTAATTTTAGCTATTGGGATTGTTGCGATTTTAGGGCCAGGCTTAAAAAACGTTGTTATAGCTGTAGCCTTCTTTGGAATACCTTCCTTTGCTCGAATTGTCAGGGGCGCAACTTTAGAAACGAAGGAAATGTTGTTTGTTGAAGCAGCTCAGTCGATTGGAGCGAGTCGTGCGAGAATTATTTTTAAACATATTTTACCAGAGACAATTCCAACGGTTATCGTTTACTTTACGATGAATGTCGGGACGGCTATTTTATCTGCGGCCAGTTTAAGTTTCTTAGGTTTAGGGGCAGAGCCATCTTCACCAGATTGGGGAGCAATGTTAAGTGTATCCCGTGATTATATCGGTACGGCATTCCACTTAGTATTTTTCCCAGGTTTAATTATCTTTTTAACAGTTTTAGCTTTTAATATTTTTGGAGATGGATTGCGAGAAACCCTCGATCCAAAAATGAATGATTAGGAGGGTATAGGATGAGTCATTTATTAGAAGTAAAAAACTTAGAAACAGGCTTTCAAATCGATGATGATCTTTTACAAGTATTACATGGTGTTAGTTTTCATGTTGATCGTGGAGAAATTGTCGGTGTCGTTGGTGAATCGGGTAGTGGAAAAAGTGTGACGGCTTTATCGATTATGCAGTTATTTCACGATACACCAGGTCGCATTAGCGGAGGAGAAGTCCTTTACGAAGGGGAAAATTTATTAGATTTGTCCGAACGAGACATGAGAAAAATTCGTGGAAAAGAAATTTCAATGATTTTTCAAGATCCGATGACATCTTTAAATCCTGTACTAAGAATCGGTCGACAAATGCGTGAGGTACTTCAACTTCATTTAAATATGTCAAAGGAAGAAGCCCATGAACATGCGATTAAGATGTTGCGTTCTGTGGGAATTCCCCGGCCTGAATCAATTATGGAGGATTATCCACACCAATTATCTGGAGGGATGAGGCAACGGGTAATTATCGCCATGCAAGTCTCTTGTAATCCGTCACTTCTTATAGCAGATGAACCGACGACAGCATTAGATGTAACGATTCAAGATCAAATTTTAAAATTAATTAAACAAATCCAGCAAGATACGAATATGGGTGTCCTATTTATTACTCACGATTTAGGCGTTGTTTCTGAACTATGTGATCGCGTGATCGTGATGTATGCGGGACGAATTGTAGAAGAGGCAACCGTTAAGGAGTTATTTAACAATCCGAAACATCCATACACAAAAGGATTAATTGATTCAGTACCTAAAATCGGTGCTAATCAAGGAAAATTATATTCGATTCCAGGAACTGTGCCAAACCCAACGGACATTCCACAAGGATGTAAATTTGCACCAAGATGTGCTCAAGCAATGGATATTTGTTTTCAAAAGGAGCCTGAATTATTCGCCTTAGATGGACGTCATTCAAGGTGCTGGCTTCATGATCAGACATTAGAAAAGGGGGGAGATAAAACATGAGTAGTGAAAACTTACTCGAAGTTAAAGATTTAAAGAAATTTTTTCAATTAAAAACGGGTTGGTTTGAAGAAAAGCAATTCGTTCAAGCGGTCAATAAACTAAATTTCACCATTAAAAAAGGTGAAACTTTCGGACTTGTTGGGGAATCCGGTTGTGGAAAGTCAACGACAGGTAAGCTTATCAATGGTTTACTAGAGGCAGATGCCGGTGAAGTTTTATTTAATGGCGAACAATTACCAATCAAATCCTTAAATAAATGGAAAGAATATCGAAAGAAAATGCAAATGATTTTTCAAGATCCTTATGCCTCATTAAGTCCGAGAATGAAAGTAAAAGATATTTTAAAAGAACCATTAGATATCCATTTTAAACAAATGCCTGAAAAGGAAAAAAATGAACGGGTCGCTGAACTTTTAGAAAGATGTGGAATTAGTAAATACCATCATAATAAATATCCTCATGAATTTAGCGGGGGACAGCGCCAGCGAATCGGAATTGCCCGAGCACTTATTTTACAGCCTGAATTTATTATTGCTGATGAACCGGTGTCTGCCTTAGACGTTTCGATTCAGTCACAAGTATTAAATTTAATGCAGGAACTTCAAGAGGAATATGATTTAACCTATTTATTTATCTCCCATGATTTAAGTGTCGTGGAGTATATAAGTGATCGGGTTGGGGTGATGTATTTAGGTGAAATCGTTGAAGTATCTTCAAAGGAAAAGATATTCTCTGATCCGAAACATCCGTATACCAAAGCGTTACTATCTGCTATTCCACAAATAGGAGAGACGCCGGAACGGGAAAGAATCGAATTAAAGGGTGAGATTCCAAGCGCAACAAATCCACCATCTGGTTGTAAATTCCATACCCGATGTCCGTTTGCGATGGATATTTGTAAAACAAAAGTACCAGTTCACCGAAATTTATCCAACGATCAAATGGTTGCTTGTCATCTATATAATGAGGAAGTGAAGACATCATGAAAACCGTCCTTTATATGAACAACAAATCTAAGAAAGGTCCGACATCAGTATTCGAAGATGCCCATACATTTGGTAAAGTAAGATACCTTTATCAAGATGAAAATCTTTTGATTAGTATTGGGGTAGAAAAGGAAAGCATCTCTCATGAAGACCTACGCCGTTTAGGTGGCGAATGCCGAAAAACGGTTCGTGATTTAAAACTTAAAGAAGTGATGATTGATTTTTCCACGTTAGTAGAAACAGTGGAAGAAATTGATGAAAAAGAGATTATTGAACTGTTTATGTTTGGTTGGTATTCCATTGATTATCAATTTTTAACATACAAAAAGAAAGAAACCCTAGATCAGGTTGATGTGACCTTTACTCATAAGTATTATGAACCGTATGCAGAGAAGGCAAAGGTAAAAGTTGATGCCTTAAATGTTGCTCGTGATTTATGTAATGAGCCTGCTAATCAATTAACACCTGAAATGTATGCTGAAAAGTTAGTCGACTTATTTAAAGGTACAGATGTAGAGGTGGAGGTCATTCCTTATGAGCAACTTAAGGAGAAGGGGTTTACAGCGATACATACGGTCGGTCAAGGAAGTGCGAATAAACCCGTATTAGTTATGTTAACGCTCAATCGTGATTCTTCGATGAAAAGAATCGGCCTAGTCGGAAAGGGAATTACTTTCGACACGGGCGGTACAAATGTGAAAACGATGAATGATATTGGCGAAATGAAAATGGATATGGGTGGTTCTGCGGCTGTTGTTGGTGCGATAAAATTACTTGCGGACACAAAGGCAGACGTAAATGTCGTTGGAATTTTACCTTTAGCTGAAAATGTCTCAAGTGGAAGGGCTTTTTTACCGTCGGATGTTATTACGTATCGAAATGGATTGACCGTTGAAGTAGGAAATACTGATGCGGAAGGGCGCCTAGTGTTAGCCGATGGAATTTTATATGCTCAAAAGTTAGGAGCAAAAACCGTCATCGATATTGCAACATTGACAGGTACAATAGGACAGGCCCTAGGTTTGAAAATGGCAGGTATTTTTAGTAATGAAGAAGAGGATTTATGGTCTTACCGAGAACTCGGTCAGTTAACGGGAGATTATGTCTGGCCAATGCCAGTGGACGATGATTATAAGACGTATATTGAAAGTGATACGGCGGATATAAACAATATGAGTTCTTCCCCCTTTGGAGGAGCGATTACTGCTGCGTTATTTTTAAAGCAATTTGTTCAAAAGAATACGCACTGGATACATGTTGATATGGCTAATACTGTTCGGCCATGGAAACAAGAGGGTTATTATGGACCTGGAGCATCAGGCTTTGGTGTTCGATTACTATCAGAACTTGTTAAAAATGAATCAAAGAAATAGAAATAAAAGGAGAGATGTTCGTTGACCGTCTGGATACCTGGAGAAGTTCAACCTTTAAAAGAGGAACCATTAAATCATTGGCAACAACTACAATATGGTATGTTTATTCATTTTGGGCTTTATTCTGTCCTTGGCGGAGAGTGGAAAGGAGAGCCGGTTAAAAAAGGATATAGTGAGCAGATCCAAATGTGGGCTAATATCCCTACTGAAGAATACGAAGGAATTGCAAAGGAATTTTCGATTGAAAACTTTGATCCCGATGAAATTTGCTCCTTAGCAAAGGATGCCGGAATGAATTACATCGTCATCACAACAAAACACCATGATGGGTTTTGTCTGTTTGATACGAAAACAACGGATTACAATATTGTACAAGCAACACCTTTTAAACAAGATGTCATCAAATTACTATCAGAAGCCTGCGAAAGACATGATCTAGGCTTTGGTATTTATTATTCTTTAGTCGATTGGCATTTAGGGCACTCCTTTGATTATGACAACAATAATCCGATCCCTGCTCATATTGAAAGTAAAATCGAAGAGCAACTGACAGAATTAATGACGAACTACGGGCCAATTGTCGAAGTTTGGTTTGATATGTCCTCACCAACAGAGGAACAAAGTGAATTATTTAAAAATATCGTTCGTCAATATCAACCAAAGGCTGCGATTAATGGACGTATTTGGAATAATCGGGGCGATTTTAGAACATTAAATGATAATCAAATTCCAGATAAAAGTTTATCAGGACCATGGCAAACACCAGCTTCGATTTATCAAGAAACATGGGGCTACCGTAAGTGGCAAGAACGAACAGATGTAAATGAAAAAGCCTTACATTTACTGCAAAGTCTTATTTCTGTTCGTGCTCGTGGTGGAAATTATTTATTAAATATCGGTCCGCGTGGTGATGGTTCGATTGTCGAGTTTGAGGCTGATGTGTTAAAGAAAATTGGAAAGTGGTTAAAACGACATCCCAAAGCTGTTTTAGGCACCCATTCAACACAACTACCTAAACAGTCTTGGGGAGAGATGACTGTTAATCATGATCAGTTATATTTACATGTATTTCATTGGCCTGAATCAAAAGAGATAACCGTTTCACATCTTATAACAGATGTCCTTGACGTAAAAATCGATAATAGTAAACAAAGCCTTTCCTGGTCAAAGGATGGACAGGAACTAAAGGTAACTTTACCAGAAGAAAAGTCAGATGAATTAATAACTACGATTAAAGTCGTTTTAGCGGATGAATTACGTGTTATTCCTGAAAAGATAGTTCCTCTTACTCATGATGGTTGTGAAATTGACTCTGAGCAATTAGAGCGAGAGTATAATTATGAAGAAAAAGGAAATTATACAAGTTTAGTAGAAACAAACTTTAAAAAACTTGCGTATTTACACCGTAAAGATTTCGCTAAAGATGAAATGACACTTACAATAGAAGGAGATGCAAGCCAACATGTAAATTACCGCATTCGTTTAAACGGATTCGAAAAAGTTGTCAATGGAAAAGATGTCATTGGTAAACCGATCGGACCATTTACGCTTTCTAAGGATGACGATCTGTTTACCTTAGAAATCGCTTTACACAACCCTATCCATTTGTATCAGGATTTACAAATGACAATTGATCGAATTCAAATAAAATAACAATTTGCATGATTAAAAACTATCCCTAAAAAAGGGATAGTTTTTTCCTTTAATACAGTGTTATTGGAGGGTGTGTCTATTTTTAGGTAAGCACCTTTTGATAAAATATGGAATAAGAAAGTTAGTTTAAGAAAATCGCCCGGCTTAAGGGATAGGTAGGGATTATTGTTAGCGGAAGATAAAACTTAAAGATTTGTTTGAAGATGTT
>Ga0209487_1004336_pt1 | contig 10919 bp, 11 predicted proteins | sample Poulit2012_FD_187524 | JGI IMG/M metagenome (GOLD analysis project Ga0209487, IMG submission 187524) | Agricultural soil microbial communities from Georgia to study Nitrogen management - Poultry litter 2012 (SPAdes) (version 2) | ecosystem: Environmental > Terrestrial > Soil > Agricultural land... | reverse complement strand
CGCATGCCAGTATCTTTTGGCAGTTGGTCCATGGCAACATTTTGCATAATACGCTCTTCAAGATTATCGAAATAATCCTGTGGAACTTTAAAGCCGTGTATGTGTTTTTTGTCCTTCATCTGTAATTTAGACTATAGAAATGTCAAAAGGTTTCATTGTCTTCTAAAAATACTTTAATTTTTTGAGATGCGATGTGGTAGGTACTCTTTAATCCGCCAACGGTAACCCCGAGAATTTCCGACATTTCCTTGTATGGCATCTCATCGAAATACCGCATGTTGAACACCATACGCTGTCTTTCTGGCAAGGTAGCAATGGCTTTTTGCAGTTTTAATTGTATGGCGTCGCCTTCAAAATAAACATCGCTTTCCAAATTTTCCAATGCCAATTCATTATACTCAGCATCGGTAATTTTATTTTTACGCTTTACTTTATTAATATGCGTAATCGATTCGTTGGTAGCTATTCGATACATCCAAGTAAAAAGACTGCTGTTGCCTTTAAACGATTCTAGGTTTCGGAACACTTTTATAAACGTGTTCTGCAGTACATCGTCTGCATCTTCGTGATTTAGCACGATTTTCCGAATATGCCAATACAATCGCTCTTGGTACGTACGCACCAATTCTCGAAAAGCTTCTTCCTTGCTAGAAGGGTCTAACAAGGCCTTAATAAGAGCTTTTTCTTCACTGTCTTTCACGATAACTGTATTCGAAATTTATATAGATCTTTTAATGTTCTGTTTCTTACACTTAACTAGTTATTCAACATAGTTATAATCTTATCCGATGTTTTGCATTTTTACAAGATTGTAATACATGCCTTTCTGTGCTAGTAAATCGTCGTGCTTACCTTGCTCTACAATCTCTCCTTTGGAAAGGACTACAATATTATTTGCATTTTTAATGGTGGATAAACGGTGAGCGATTACTATGGATGTTCTGTTTTCCATCATTCTGTCAAGTGCATCTTGTACCAAGCGTTCGCTTTCTGTGTCTAATGCTGAGGTTGCTTCATCTAATATCATGATAGGTGGATTTTTTAACACCGCACGAGCAATACTGATGCGCTGTTTTTGTCCACCACTTAATTTATTTCCGCTGTCGCCGATATTGGTTTCAATACCCTCCGGCATGTCTTCTATAAACTCCCATGCATTAGCAATTTGTAAGGCTCGAACGATCTCTTCGTCGGTAGCATCTTCTTTAGCTACTAATAAATTTCCTTTTATAGAGTCGTTAAACAGGATGGAGTCTTGTGTAACCAAACCGATTAAGCTTCTTAAGTCATGCTGGGTAACATCCTTTATATCGGTTCCATCAATGCGGATGGCGCCTTTGTTTACATCGTAAAAACGAGTTAATAGGTTGGCTAAGGTACTTTTTCCACTTCCGCTTTGTCCTACAATAGCTACGGTATGACCTTTAGGAACGTCTAGGTTAAAATTACTTAGCACATATTCCTCTTGGTATTTGAACGAGATATGGTCGAATTGGATTTTTTCGTTTAAATCGGATAGTTTCTTTGGATTTTCTGGGTCTTTGATCGTATTTTCTGTTTCTAGTATTTCAATAACACGCTCCGCTGCAGCATCCCCTTTCTTAACAGAATAGCTAGCTTTACTTATAGCTTTTGCAGGAGTTAGAATGTTATAGGCCAGTCCCATGTATACGATAAAGGCATCTGGGGCTAAAGTTTTGTCGACCAATACCAATGACCCTCCGTACCATAACAAAATAGCGATAACCAAAATTCCTAAAAACTCACTAGTAGGCGAGGCTAGGTTTTGGCGGTTTAAAAGACGATTAGAGAAATTAAAGAACCTACCTGTCGAGGCTTGGAACTTTTTATTGAACACTCCTTCTGCATTAAAACCTTTTATAATTTTTAATCCACCTAAGGTTTCTTCCAAAATCGATAAAAAGTAGGCTTGTTCCTTTTGGACTTTATCCGATTGACTCTTTAAGCTTTTTCCGATTAGGGAAATAATGAATCCGGAAACGGGAATAAATATAAAAACAAAAATGGTGAGCTTAGGGCTTATGGCCAGCATAGCACCTATAGTAAATAGTATGGTGAGTGGTTCACGAACGATTAATTCTAAGATAGATAAGAAGGAATGTTGGATTTCTAACACATCACTACTTAACCTAGCTATGGTATCGCCTTTTCGTTTTTCCGAGTAAAAAGCAATTGGTAAACGGATTACTTTGTTGTAAAGTGCGTTTCTTAAATCTTTCAATACACCATTTCGCAAGAAGGTGATAAAGAACATGGCGAGGTAATTAAAAATATTCTTTAGTAAGAAGGTTCCAATTACCAAACCTATCATTAGCATAAGAGCGTTTAATTCGCCTACCTCTTCGATTTTATCGGTAATGATATAGTTCATATAATTTTCGAAATAGCTTCCTATATCGGCAATACCAGTATAGACTGGTTTATCGTAAACTTCCACCGTAGTGCTAAACAAAACCTTTAGCATAGGCATAAGCGAGACAAATGCCAAGGTGCCAAATAGGGCATAAAAAATATTCGAAATAATATTTAACCATGCATACGCCTGATATGGTTTTGCAAAACGGAGTATTTTTTTGAAATATTTCATGTAATGGGTCTTAAGCTTTATCTACATCCAAAAACTGGACAATAGCATCTATCTTTTGGTTTAATAATTTCTCAGGCGACTTGGTATCTTTTGGCACGTTAACGCTTACATAGAATTTTATTTTTGGCTCGGTACCACTTGGTCTTGCCGCTATTTTACTGCCTTGGTCTGTATAGTAAATCAATACGTTGGAAGCAGGAATAGTTAGCTTTTCTTTTTTGTTGGTAAGCAGATTGGTCGCTTCTTGCACTGCATAATCCTCTACGCGAATCACTTTTTCTCCAGCGATTTCACTAAACGGATTGGAGCGCCAATCTTCCATGGTTTGCTTTATTTCTTTGGCACCCTTTAAGCCTTTCTTTACCAAAGAAATCAGATGCTCTTTATAAAAACCTAACTCCAAGTGGATTTCGTTTAAGTAGGCCAACAAATTACTGTTTTTAGCTTTTTGTGTAGCACCTATTTCAGCGATGAGTAGGGCAGCGCTTATCGCATCTTTATCACGAACAAAATCTCCGACCATATAACCAAAGCTCTCTTCACCACCACCAATGAACTGCAATTCTGGGTGGTCCTTCACCATTTTTGCAATCCACTTAAATCCGGTAAGGCCCTCCATATACTTCACATTAAAATGATCGGCAATCTTGCGTATCAAAGGAGTAGAAACAATGGTAGAGGCAACAAATTCATTGCCCTTTGTTTTGTTTTTCTTTTTTAATTGATCTAGTAGGAAATAGGTTTTAATTGCCATGGCTTGGTTACCATTTAGAAGCACCATTTTACCATCTTCATCTCGAACGGCTATCCCAATCCTATCGGAATCTGGATCGGTTCCCATCACCACATCAGCTTGGGTTTTATTTGCCAGATCGATAGCCATTTTTAAAGCGGCTGGTTCTTCTGGGTTTGGCGATTGTACCGTTGGAAAATCCCCATCGGGTGTTTCTTGTTCCTTAACTAATTGTACTTGCGAATACCCAGCTCGCTTTAGCACCTCTGGCAAAATAGTGATAGAGGTTCCGTGTAAAGAAGTGAATACAATTTTTAGATTGTCTTTTGCTTCTTGCGCTACTTGAAAATCTACTTTCTTGATTACGGTATTTATATATGCTTCGTCTACTTCTTTGTCTATATAAGTAAGAAGCTCTTTTTTTGCATGGAAGTTTACATCTTGGTATTGTAAAGTATTTATTTCTTCGATTACTCCAGCGTCCTGTGGAGGTACCAATTGCCCTCCGTCTTGCCAATACACTTTATATCCGTTGTATTCTGGTGGATTGTGCGAAGCAGTTAAAACAATTCCTGCATGGCATTCCAAGTGTTTTACAGAGAAAGACAGTTCTGGCGTTGGTCGTAAATCCGAAAACAAATAGGTTTGAATATCGTTTGCAGTGGCTACATCGGCTACTAACTTTGCAAACTCTTTACTATTATGCCTGCAATCGTGGGCAATGGCTAATTTTATAGTTTCGCCTGGGAATTGTTTTTTTAGATAATTAGCTAAGCCTTGGGTGTTTTTGCCTAGGGTATATTTATTAATCCTATTATCGCCTGGTCCCATAATGCCACGCATACCGCCGGTACCAAAGGCTAAACGTTTGTAAAAGCTATCGGCAAGCTTTGTTGGATTATTTTTAATTAAATCTTCTACTTTTTCTCTTGTCTCGGTATCGAAAAATGGATCTAGCCATTTCTCTGCATTCTTTTTAATTTCTTTATTGGATATGCTCATATTCTATGCTACATTTTAGTGATCGTGTTCCCGTGAATATTTCGGGTGTCTTTAATGTTATACGTCACTTTATTTTCATTTGTTCGTAATATAATTTCCCCTAAAAATCCAGCTAGGAATAATTGACTTCCTAGCACCATACTGGTTAAGGTGATATAAAATTGTGGCCTCTCGGTTATCAATCGCCCATGTGGATTGATGAATAGTTTGTCTATTCCTAAATATAGTGCAAAGCTAAAGCTTATCAGCAACATTACTGCGCCCCATGCGCCGAATAAATGCATAGGCCGTCGTCCGAATCGAGTGAGAAACCAAATGGTTATCAAATCAAAGAATCCTCTAAAAAACCGTTCGGATCCAAACTTTGTTTCCCCATGTTTTCGTGCTTGGTGTTGTACTACTTTCTCTCCGATGTTCGAAAAGCCAGCGTGCTTGGCCAATACTGGGATATAACGATGCATGTCGCCTGTTACCTCAATGTTTTTAACCACGTTTTTGTTATAGGCTTTTAACCCACAATTAAAATCGTGGAGCTTTACACCAGAGGTAGTCCGTGCGGCAAAGTTAAATAACTTGGAAGGGAGGTTTTTTCGCAATTTATCGTCGTAGCGTTTCTTCTTCCATCCCGATACCAAGTCGTACTTATCGTCTACAATCATGTTATAAAGCGCTGGAATTTCCTCTGGACTGTCTTGTAAATCTGCATCCATGGTGACTACCACATGACCACTAGCCAATCGGAATCCAGCATGCAAGGCTTGGGACTTGCCATAGTTTCGTAGGAAACGTATGCCTTTTACTCTAGGATCTCGTTTTCCCATATCACTTATAATATCCCATGAATCGTCGGTACTCCCATCGTCGATAAATAGAATCTCATAGGTATAGCTATTCTCTTCCATCACTTGTGCTATCCATCGATATAGCTCAGGTAAAGATTCGGCTTCATTGAGTAAAGGAATAACTATAGATAATTGCATAAATAGGTATTTCTAAAGTTTAAGCTATTGGTTTTTTCTTTTGTAAAATAAGACCGGCTACTAGTGAGTAGATTACTCCCATAAATACTGAGGCAATAACGCCCATAGCGGCCATAATCCATGGTTGCATAAACTTTCTACTCATCTCTAAGCTCATCTCAATTTGTTCATCGCTTAAGCCGTTGCCACTTTCTTCTAGGTTTCGTCTGCCTAATTCTATCATTTGATCTACAAGGTCTGGTTCGATGTACGTCATGAAAATGTAATTAGATAAGGAAGCAATAACACCAGCAATTAAGGCAATGGCTACCCCCAATTTCATGGCTTGTCCAAGAGTGAGATAGCCACCCAATTGGCTTCGATATTGAATAAAAGCATAATAGGTGATTCCAAATCCTACTAAAGTAATCAGCACTGTGGACCACCAGGGCTTTTCCAGATAAACGCCCATTACATACACAATTACGGATAAAAGAATGGAGAATAACCCGGTTAATACTCCGAAATTTAAAGCTAATTTTTGAAATGCTTTTTTACTTGTAGTTTCCATGTCAATAGTTTGGTTTTTAGTCATAGCTACTCGTTAAAGCGGCCTATGTGGTTTTATAATTTTAAGTTTGAGTTTTTTTATAGTATATCCAGCACTTGTTTTGGTGGTCGTCCGATAGCAGCTTTGTTGTTTTTTATAACAATGGGCCGTTCTATCAGCCGTGGATGTTCTAGCATAGTTTCTATAACTTCCTTGTCGGATAAGTCTTTATCTTTATATTTTTCTTTCCAAATGGCTTCTTTGGTTCGAACTAACTCTATCGGTTTAATTTTAAGAAGGCTTAGAATATTTTCTAGTTCTTCGCGTGTTGGGATATCGTCTAAATATTTTACAATTTCTATTTCTTCTCCATGTTCTTCTAAAAGTTGAAGTGTTTCGCGGCTTTTGCTACATCTTGGATTATGTAATATAGTTGTCTTCATTTTTAATTATTCTTTTTTATATTCGATAGGTTGGGTAGCGTTACTTGCTTGGGGTTTCCAGAAATAATCTCTGCTAAAAATTGTGTTTTGGGAAATTGTTCTAAGATGATTTTTATAAAAACAGTCAATGGAATGGACATAATCAATCCAGGCACACCCCAAATATATCCCCAGAACATGAGCATCACCAAAACAGTAATTACGTTTATCGAGAAAGATTTACCCATAAAAATCGGCTCTAAGATTGTTCCAAAAACAACTTGTACAGAAGCTAAGGCTACGATATAAAAGAATAGACTTGCGCCAATTTCTAATTCAATTACACCAAAAAGACCTGCGGCTATTACTGCAATAAACGATCCTACCATTTGCACATAATTGATTAAAAATGCAAATAAACCCCAGAACACCGGAAAGCTTACATCGAATATATAGCAAACTAACCCAGTACCAATTCCAGTAGCTAGACTCACTAAGGTTTTTACGATTATAAATTTGATGAGTTCTTTTTCTATTTTTATAAAGGTTTTTACCGAAGTATACTTTCTTTTTAAAAGTACTTTGTGCAGGATTCGTTCAATGTTGATAGATTCTGTTAACCATAAAACTGAAAAGAAGATGGTCATGATTAACATAGTAATCGTGCTATTGATAAAGCTAAGCGTAGGCCCTACGTTTTTTAAAAGACTCGTTTTTTGGACTAATTGCTGTGTAAGTGATTCGCCCTCAGTTAGGTTTAAACCTACGGCATCATCAATGAACTGTACAATATAAATAAGCTTAGCTTCGGCCATCTCAATGAAATTAGCATCGGCGCTTGCAATTTCTTTTGTAGAAAGTTTAATCAATTGAACCCCAATGGTAATTATTCCAACCATAATGGCTATAACTATAAAAAGACTTAGCGTTTGTCCTACACCTCGTCTCTTCAAGCCTCTCATTATGGGAAGAAAAAGCAAAGCAATAAACATAGAAAACACCAAAGGAATAAAAATAAAACTCAATGTTTTCAATAAATAAAATATAACAGGTATTGCTAAGATGAGTAATAGCCCATTGGTTGTTCTTAATTTATCCATAAGTATCTGTATTGCACCTTAGTTTTAAACAGGTCTTCTACCAACTGTCAAATATAATGTAATTTAACCTAAGTAGATTTGGGTTTAGGGTTTTTCTGTTTTCATTACTTGGAAATTGAGAAGTTATAATTGAGAATGATATTATTTTGCCCCCACCGGCACGAAAATCTTTCTCGTGAAAAATATCAAAGAAGGTTATTCATTCAAATTTGATGAATCGGTGAATCGTTTAGTCGCTCGCGGGCTCGCTAGTTTAGATAAATTTATCTTAGCTGTTATTCAGAACGAAGTTTCAAAGTGCGTGCGCTTATAAACGATTATTTCTGGTTATAACTTTAGTTAGTGATCGTTATGAACTACGCTATGTATCGCGAATTACGAGTCATGGCTGCTGACCGCTGATAATAAGTGACTTAACGAATATTCGAATTAGCGATTTTGCAACTATGAATCGTAGATTTAGTAGTTTGAAGTTAGTTTTGCTGATAGCTGATAGCTGATAGCTGGGCAAGTATTCATTTCAATCCGTGGATGTGATTGGGCATGATCATATATAGTCCCAACCCTCAATTCTCCCCCTAATCCACTTCTAATATTTCTAGCGCCATCTTATAATCATACTGCAAATCAGGATGAAGTTTCTCTATCCGATTGGTTACCAGTTTGTACTCACGGTGGTACATGTTGTTTAGGATTTTGTCTTTTAGTAAATCGGGTTCGTAGGCTGTGAACTTCTTTAGGAAGTAGAGTAGGAGATGGACTTCTATTTCTGGGTTCTTGGCTATGCGGATAAATTTTTTTACGTGACGGTTTATTTTCTGAACACCTTTCTTTAGGTAGAAGTAACTTTTATCATTCAAGCCATCAAATTCTTTGTCGATATGGGCTTCTATCTCCGATAAGTAAAGGTCTTTGTTATTTTTATAAAACAGTTCGTAGGTAAGCAGTTCTTTGTTTTCTAGCTTGAACCTTGCCAGTTGTAAACAGAAATCAACTAAGTCTTGTTTCTCGGCATAGACCAACTCTTCTCGTAACTCTCTTAGACTTTTTGCTTTCATAAAAATTAAACTATTTCATTCTCTATCTCTACCAGTAGTTGGTAGAGTAGGTGGGTAGGCAAGCCCATTACATTGTAAAACGAGCCTTCCATTTTCTCGACACCTATCATGCCTATCCATTCTTGAATACCGTAAGCTCCGGCCTTGTCGAACGGTTTAAAGGTTTTTACATAATATAGCAATTCTTCTTCGCTAAATTCCTTAAACCACACTTTGGTAACACAGGTTTCGGTTTTTTGAAAATCTTTTCCTGTAACGCAAACCGAGCTTATTGTTTCATGCATTTTTCCCGATAAACTCCGTAAGATAGCCAAAGCTTCTTCTTCATTTTTAGGTTTTCCCAACGCTTTCTCGCCATCCCACACTATGGTATCACTAGTTATTATTAGTGTATCCGATGGTAAATCCCCGTAAGGTTCCGCTTTTTTTCGAACAAGATAGTCCGTTATCTCACTCGCTTTTAAATCGGACGGATAGGATTCGTCTACCTCTCGGCTATCTATTTTGTGTGGTAGCCCTAAGTCTTTTAAAAACTGCTGACGTCTAGGCGATTTGGAGGCTAGCACAATTTTGTAATGGTTGAGTAGGTTTTGAAACATAGGTCAATTTAAAAATAATATAACAGCACTAAACTTATTACTCCAGCAGTATAAACAATTTTTAAGATGTTTTGCAGGATGTTTATCTGATGCACCATGGTTTCCTTTTTCAGATAAATCAGCTGAATAATAAAATAGATGTATGGTGCCATGACAGCAAATGCGAAGTAAGTAAGAAGTTTATTGTTGTCTACATACTTATACACTGCGAAGACCAAAACCACCCATACCATTATAGAAGAGATGACCGCTACCTTTTTTGCCATGTCAAACCCAAGCTGAGCGGCTAAAGACTTTACTCCAACGCGCCTGTCACCTGGAAGACTTCGCAAATTAGCAATGATGGTTTCTATATACGTAAGGGCAAATCCAAAACCACCATAAAGCATCAAGATTTTGAACACCATGGCTTGGTTTACCTTGTTGACTTCGGTTATAGCAGGCATTAAATCTAGAATACCTAGGATTATAAAGCTAATAAAGGCCAAACTAGCTAAGAGGAAGTTTCCTAATGCTCCTGTGTTTTTCAATCCTGTAGCATATAGGTAAGGAATAGCAGCAAGGGCAATAAAGAGCATTCCATAATTGGTATAGTCAATGCTGTAGCTAACAAAAATCCCTAAAGCAATACCTATAGAAGTGAAAATCATATAGAGTCTATAAGCATCTTTAAGTGAAATGGTGCCATCTGCTAAGGGCTTTTCGGGAAAATTTACTCTATCGGAACCTACCGCATGAATATCGCAAATAAGATAGCCCCCAACTCCTATGAATACTAACGAAAGCGCTAGAAGCATAAAGTTACCCACTTCTAATGTAGTGGCTACGCCGGTACTTGGGAATAAAGCGAATTTTGTTAGAAAAAGAACCCCAATCAGATAACTAGGAACCTTTAGGAGCTTGTAATAATTTTTTAGGTTTTCCATTTTAAGCTATTTGTGCGTCGGTATTCCCAACACCCCATTTATTATGTACTTTCATTACTTGTTCTATAATATCTCTAACGGCACCTTCGCCACCATTTTTATGAGAGATATATTTAGATATCGATTTTATTTCTGCCACAGCGTCTTGTGGACAGCAAGGCATTCCTACTTTTTGCATTACGTGATAATCAGGAATATCATCGCCCATATAAACTATTTGCTCTGGTAGTAAATTATGGGTTTCCATATAGTTTTCTAAAACTTCTGTTTTCTGACTTACGCCTAAGTGGATGTCCTCTAGCCCCAAACCTTTTAAGCGCTTTCTTACTCCTTCATTGCTTCCTCCAGAAATAATACATACATGATATCCAGCGTCTACCGCTGTTTTCAATGCATAACCATCTTTTATATTCATACTTCGCTCTTGATCGCCATTGGTTCGTACTAGGACTTTTCCATCGGTTAAAACTCCGTCCACGTCAAAAATAAAAGTGTTGATTTTATGTAAGTACTCTTTATAGCTTTTCTCTTCCATACTGATTTAATATTGCGTTGGTTATCGTTTTATAAATGTTTTTCTGCTCGTTGTTTGTCAACTGACTTAAGTGCTTTTTAATAGTACCCTTATCATCTCTTTTTGCAGGTCCAGTTTGCAGATGTTTTGGTGATTCTCTTAAAGCGTTTTGCACTGTCTTTTCGATTAGCGGATGCAACATAGAAAAATCCATTTGATTTTCTTCCATTATCGTCTCACCAATCTGAAAAAGATAGTTTACAAAGTTGTTCACATACACTGCAGCCACATGTATTGCCGCTCGTTGTTCAGAATTTATTTCCTGTACACTTTCGCTGATTTCTTTTCCCAATTCTAACAAGAGTTGTGTGTCCTCGGTGTTCGTTGCTTCCACACAAATAGGAATACCACTAAAATCGGCTTCAGCAGTTTTTAAAAAGGTTTGTAG
>Ga0209487_1004335_pt1 | contig 10922 bp, 8 predicted proteins | sample Poulit2012_FD_187524 | JGI IMG/M metagenome (GOLD analysis project Ga0209487, IMG submission 187524) | Agricultural soil microbial communities from Georgia to study Nitrogen management - Poultry litter 2012 (SPAdes) (version 2) | ecosystem: Environmental > Terrestrial > Soil > Agricultural land... | reverse complement strand
GTGCCGCGTTTGGTGCAGCAGCCGGATGGCATCAAGGATGAGAAAACCGGTGACGCCTGCCGCAACCACGGCGACAGGGAGCCCAGCGGCCCGCCAGACGAAAAACGGACCCAGCCCCCACAGGAAAGTAAATATCGCCATCACCAGCATGCCGATGGCAACGCTGGTGAACACAGCACGCGGGATACTGGCCGGTGCTTTCACCGATCAGCCCTCCTGACAGCGGCACCAACGATTAGGCCCACGACTGCTCCGATACCGTGAGCATCACCCACAGACACGAGCACAAGCGTGCCCGCCATGATGACAAGGGGATAGACCCACTGCAGGTCCGACGTGGGGCGAACACCCGGCTTACGATCAGGGTTGGCAGAATGATCGAACCGATCCACGCAGCAACAACCGAACCGGTGAGCGCTAGTAGCGTGAGATAGACAATAAAAAAGCGCTGTATAAGTACGCCGCCCACCCGGGCAGCGTGTGACGACGCAAACTGTTGACGCACAGTGCACCGATGAGTCCGGCCACCGCCGCTGAGGACCCAGAATCAATGTCGTTTGGGAACAGGATAGATGTCACCATGATCGCAACGACACCTGCGAGCACATACAGTCCCATCCACCGTCCCCACTCAAAGTAGGTTTCCACGGCCGCGCCGATGAAAATGATCCCCAGCATGTTGAACAGAAACTGTCCAAGCCCGTATCCCTGGACCAGCACTGGAGATAGTAGTCGCCACACCTCTCCGTCGGCGAGCTGTGCTGGATCCTGCTGAAAGGCTGTGGTGATAGCGGGAAACCGAAGCGCCAAAAGACCAATGACACCGGTGACCGTCGCCGTCCCCACGGTCGCCGGATACGCTGTAATTATTCGGAAGTCACGGCTCATAAGGGAGCTCGCCTCCAAGCGAACCTCAGACGCTTGGCAGTCCCCGGGTGCACAATGTATCAAACACGGTCCATGGATGACGGCGCATCACGACAAGACGCCACAGTTCGATGGAGGGCACTTTCTCTGGAGATCACCAATACGATATCTCTCACATCTACCGCTTCTGATGTGAGTCATCGAGTCATGTCACCATAATGCGCCCGTGGCAGGAGCGTGTCAATAGCCGGATTTGGCGTCGAACATGAACTTTCATCCAGTGCCGAGTCCTGAAGCATGCCTCGGATAGACTCAGAACGCATGAGCAAACTGTTGCACCCGCCCAAGGCACATCCGGGAGATAAGGTAGCAATCCTTTCGCCATCATTTGCCGCCCCGGCCGTCGCTCCTGCCGTGCACGAGCAGGCTCTGCGGCGACTCAAGCAACTGACCGGCTTCGTGCCGGTGGAGTTCCCGACCACGCGAACACTGCACGCCTCACCAATGGAACGTGCGGCTGATTTCAATGCTGCGCTCGCTGATCCAGAGATTCGTGCGATCCTCTCCACCATCGGAGGCTCCGACCAAATGACCGTCGTACCGCATCTCAACGCTCAGTTGCTTCGTGCCGACCCCAAACCGTTTCTTGGCTACAGTGACAACACCAATATTTTGAACTGGATGTGGCACCACGGTGTAACAGGGTTCTACGGTGGCGCGACACAAGTACACCTCGGCCCCGGCCCCTCCGTGGACGCTGAACACCTGGCATCACTCACCGCCGCTCTACGGGGAGGCACCGAGCTAGAAATCACCGAGCCGGGCGAATCTGAGGACTTCGGCATCGATTGGGCAGACCCGCGGGCACGGGTCGCATTCGGCGAGCGCGAGCCTACTGAACCTTGGACCTGGACGGGTCCGGCACGGTCGGTAACCGGCCGCACTTGGGGCGGCTGCCTCGAGGTGCTGGCATTACTCGGGTTGGCCGATCGACTACCCGCCAATGACGCGCTTACAGGCGCAATCCTCATATTGGAAACGAGCGAAGAATTGCCATCAGCACAGACCGTACGCGGATGGATGCGGGCGCTGGGCGAGCGCGGAACTCTCAGCGCAGTGGCCGGCGTCCTGGTGAGTAGACCACCGGCCAGCGCCATTGGCTCCCCGCGACCGGATGCCCACACTCGCGCTGCATGGCGGGCTGCACAACGAGACGCCATCATCGATGAGGTCAGCCGTTATAATCCCAGCGCTGTGATTTGCGTGGGACCACCGTTTGGACATACTCGGCCACAATGGATTCTGCCGTATGGCGGTGCGATCACGTTGACAGCGGATCGCCGAATTCTTGCCTCCTACCGCTAACGATGCCACGGCTAACAGGCTCTCACTTGGCAGCTTGGTTCTCAACGGTCACGTAAGTTTCAATACCCGCATAACAAACACCAGTAGACTGCCCACCATGATGGCCTCGTCACACTCACACACTTTCACACGTCGCCCAACTTCGAAACCGATCCGCCGTCCAGTTCTGAAACTCACCGGGGTGATTGCAGCGTTCACGCTCACCGCTTGCGGGTCAAATATCCCCGACCCCGGTGATGCTGCAGCAGATTTCGCCGAACAACTGGCATCCGAAGAACTCCAAGAGCTACAAGACACCACGCTTACGGCAGGTTCCGTCGACCCGGCAGCCATGGCGGAAGCGACAGCTGCACTTGCCAACTACCCGGTGACCGTCACCCTCGATTCGACAGAAATCAACGACGACGATGACACGCTGGAACAATCCGCTGTACCACAGGACGCTGAAGACCAGGTTACTGCTACAGCCAATTACACTGTCACCTGGGATCTCTCCGGGGGCGACACATCTGAGGCAACGGATGATTCCACCGACGAACCAACTGACGACGCCACGGCGGACACTACCCACGATGATGCCTGGTCGTACTCCACCCAAGCCACACTCATCTGGGATGCCGAAAATGAAACCTGGGTCCCACACTTGGCATCAGATACGCTCGTCCCTGGACTCGCCGAAGCGGGCACCGTGGAGGTGAAAACCGACAGCGCTGAACGCGGCGAAATCCTCGACGGCCGGGATGAACCGCTGGTCACCGATCGTCCCGTGCATCACGTTGGGATAGATAAATCCCAGCTGTTGGATGAGCTGGCGGTGGACGGCGATGACCCCACGGAATCGGAAATCAGCGCGGCACTGACAGATGCGGCTACCGAACTGGCGGAAGTTCTCGACCTGGATGCAGACACGTTTGTGGATCGCACCCTGGCGGCCGGGGAGCGGGCCTGGGTTGAGTTTATTGTGTTGCGTGATGACGACGACACCGAGCTTCCCTTCAATGACATCGGTGAGATCCCCGGTGCCATCGCACGGGAAGACACCATGGTGTTAGGCCCAACTCGCACCTTCGCCCGTTCACTGCTGGGCACCTACGGTGAACCGACCGCGGAGCAAATTGAAAACTCCGACGGTCAACTGACCGCAGGAGTACCCACCGGGCTCACCGGCCTACAGCTTAGATATAACGCTGAGCTCGCCGGCACCGACGGGCTGACGATCAGCATCGACAATTCAGCGGCAACCAGCGAAGATCGCCCGACCAGTGATCCGGTGGAATTTACTCGTGACGCCACCGACGGCACCTCGATCACCGCGACCTTAGATACCCGCGTGCAAGAGCTGGCAGAAGACACCATCGCAGACTCTGACGTACCCGCCGGACTTGCGGTGATTCGCCCCTCGGACGGCCATATTCTGGCTGCCGCCGACGGTCCTGCCGACGGCAGCCTGCCCGTTGCAATCGCTGGGTCATATCCACCCGGTTCGACCTTCAAAGTCATCACCGCATTGGCCATGCTGCGCAATGGTCTGACCGCGGACTCAACGGTAAACTGCCCGGAGACCCTGAACATTGACGGTAGCGAAATCGCAAACTTCGACGGCTACCCGGCTGACCACCTGGGAGAGATCACCCTGGCAGACGCCATCGCTCAATCGTGCAACACCGCGTTTGTGGGGCAATACGAGGACATCACACCCGAACAGGAACACGACGCCGCCGTGGCACTGGGGCTGGTACCAGAACCCATTACCGGATTTGACGGGGCGTTTCTTGGTTCGGTACCAACCGACGTCGAAGGGGCAGAACACGCCGCCGGACTCTTCGGCCAAGGCGTCGTAGAAACCTCACCCCTGGGCATGGCCACCGTGGCTGCATCAGTGGCAGCTGGCGAAACAGTGACGCCGATGCTCATCAGTGAGCCGGCCGTTGACCCCACCCAGAACGAGAACCTGCCCGGTAATACACCGCTGACCGAAGACGAAGCCGCCGACCTGCGCGAGCTCATGTCCGGGCCCGTCGAAAACGGGACGGTACCGATCCTGCAGGATGTTCCGGGTGCACCAGTACTAGCAAAAACTGGTACCGCACAGTTCGTTGACGACGGGGAGACCCTGGCCCACACCTGGATCATGGCCATCCACGGCGATCTTGCGGTGGCACTGTTCTTCCACGAGGGGTTCGCCGGCGGTCAAACCAACGGACCGGTACTGCAAGAATTCCTCACCGAGCTGGAAGACATCATCCCATCAGAGTGATCCCGCAGGGGAGTTCTGGGTCTCGGAGTGCATCCGGGTAGCAATAATTTCTCGTACTCGCGGCAGCACATATTGCCCGAGTTCGATATTGACGGCGTTCCAGTCGTCATAGCCACGCAGTGAAAAGCTGCGGAAGCCCAGATCATAATACGAGACCAGGGCTTGGGCGACGCGTTCATAACTGCCGACCAGTACCGCCGAGGAACCAATCGCCCCGGTGGTTTGTGCAAGTCTGGTCCACAGGACACCGTCGTGGAGTTCTTCACGCTCAGCAATCTTGAGAATACGTTGGGACGCCTCCGCACCCGGTTTTCCAACGTGTGCTGCCACTTCGCTCGCACTGCGGGTGCGAGCTTTCCAGGCGCCCAAATTCTCGTGGATGCGATGCGCACGCTCCCAGGCCAGTTCATCAGTGGGAGCGGTGATCACCCGTGAATCCAGCATGAGCCCCAGAGGCCGGGTCCTGCCCACCTCCTCGCCAAGGTCGCGGAGCGCATCCAATTGCTCACGGGTATCGGCAAGCGGCTCCGTGAACGTCGAGAAGATATCAGCACCCGCCGCACCAACCCGAAGGGCCGCCGCAGAAGCACCACCCATCGAAATGGGCAGCGGCTTGCCCGAAGACGGCTTGATCCTCGGGGTGTAATCACGAATCGAATAGAATTCTCCCGCGTAATCGAAGGACGCCTCTTCAGTCCACGCCCGCCGCAAAATCTCAATGTATTCGCTCATCCGGCGATAGCGATCATCCTTGGAGACAAAATCGCCCTCCCGCTCCTGATCAGCGTCCAGCCCGCCAGCGATCAAATGCACTTGCGTACGTCCAGCATTAATCTGGTCGATGGTGGCATACATCCGAGCTGCCATGGTCGGGGCCAAAACGTTCGGGCGCAACGCTATAATAGATCCCAAAGTGTCTGTGTGCTGACTAATCGTGGAAGCGACGGTAAATGGATCAATCGAGTACGACGAGTAGATAATAATGGTCTTGTCGAATCCGCTGGCCTCCATCAACTGTGCCGAGGCGATGGTGCGTTTGACATCGATCCGATCGACATCGACCCCGTTCCAACCACCCGCTGTGCTCAGCGTTGCAACGAACTCGACCTGATCACCTAGTATCACGGTGGCATTTCTCCTTCGGTTCCGAAACGCGAAGCAAGTGTTACTAGCGTTACGAACCTTAATCATTGATAGCGTGATTATGCGAACCTGATACATTATGGCATTAATCATTTATGAGTCTTTTGCCCCGCGTTAACTGCTTCATAGAGCCAATCCCTGGCATATTGAACGGGCAATATTGAGGAGTTGTGTGACCGAAGCATCAGGCGAAGGACCCTTCGCATTGATCACCCCGGCTGTGAACCCGACCGCTTTGCACGACCTAACCGAAACGCTGGCAGCCTCTGCCGCCGCAGCCGATATAACCGGTCAGCTCTCGTTGCCCTCCATGACGGCGGTCAACAACGCGGGATTATTGACCGCCACGGTTGCCCAACGTTTCGGTGGCCCTGACATCAGGGCAGGAGCCTATGTCGATGCCTTTGCCGCCATGGGGGAGGGCGATCCGTCAGTGGCCCTGGTTGCACTCATGACCTCCATGCAGCACTCGGTGGTGGCCCACGGTGTGCAGTGGCCCACCGAAATGTATCACCGCATACTCCACGAATCTACGACACGGCCCGTGCTGATCAATACCGCACGTTCCGAACCCGCATTGGGCGCCAGTGAACGCGGCGGCCAGCTGGCAACCACCGCACGCCGCACCGCAACCGGCTGGGTTATCAACGGGCAGAAAGCGTTTGTCACCGGCGCGGAAAACCTGGATTACCATGTCGTGTTAGTCGCACTGGAGGGCGAAGACCGGTTGGCGCGAGCCTTCATTGCGGGCGATAGCCCCGGGGTCAGCGTCCAGCGCACCTGGGACGGCATCGGTATGCGCGCTTCCAGCACCCACGAAGTGACCTACGACGACGTAGAAATCTCCGATGACGCCCTCCTGATTTCTGACGGCAGCACCGGGCCGCCAATCATTGGCGCAATGTTTGGTCTGGGACTCAGCGCAATCTATCTCGGCGTGGCACGATCGGCACGCGATGCCCTGGTAAAATTCCTCAACGACCGGGTTCCCACCTCGCTGGGTGCACCACTGGCTACCGTAGATCGGCTCCAAGATGCCACCGGTGAAGTCACGGCACAGCTCATGATCGCCGAAGAAGTCGTCCATTCCCTGGCCGCCAGACTCGAAGCGGGTGAACAGCCCGACGACCCGCGGATCACAGCCGTGAAATTACTCAGCACCCGGGCCTCCATCAACACCGTGCAAGAAGCAGTCCGTATCGCCGGAAGTTATGGACTCAGCGGTAGTGGACCGTTGGAACGCCACCTGCGCGACGTCTTATGCGCCAGACCGAACCCACCACAAGAAGATGTTGCTATCCGGCGTCTAGGTGTTGCTTCACTGCAACAACAGCACTGGCGCTCCCACAGCTACGGCATAACAGAAGAGCAGGCATGACAGCACGTTATCAACCAACTGGCCTCCGAGACCGCCTTTTTCACCGTCCAAGACGACGACATCTGCTAGCCCTCATGGCTGCCGGATCGGCGATGCTGATGAGCGCCTGTGGCGGCACCGACGGCGCCTCGCCAGGTTCCACCACGCCGGTCGACGGCGGCACACTGCGCATTGACGGCCCCGCAGATGCCGGAGCGAACCCCTGCTTGGACCCGTTTCAAGGTTGGGGCAGTGACTGGACAATGCTAACCTCCAATATCGCAGAGCGCCTGGTAGATCAGGACCCAGAAACCGGCGAAATCGTCCCCTGGCTCGCCACCGACTGGACCGTCAGCGATGACGGACTAGACTACACGTTCCAGCTCCGCGATGACGTGACCTTTAGCGACGGAAGCGATTTCAACGCTGCAGCAGTCAAAACCGCCTATGACACCAACCTGGAAGTCGCCGAAGAGAACCCAGGAGTGCTGGGTTCCGATGATATTGCCGGACTGGTAGAGATCACCGCGGAGGATGAACACACCGTTACGCTCACACTCGAGGAGCCCAATAGTTCCTTCCTCAACCGCCTGTCGTGGAACCGACTAGGGATCCTGTCGCCTGCATCCTATGAGCTGTCCACCCAAGACCGTTGCCGCCCGGGGATCGCCAGCACCGCCGCCTTCGAAGTGACCGATTTTACGCCGTATGAGTCGATCGTATTGAGCGCACGCGAAGACTACACACCAACCTCTGCGTTGGCATCCCACGACGGTCCCGCCCACCTGGAGACCGTTGAATATAATTTCGTGGCAGAAGACAACGTCCGCGTCGGCAACCTACTGAGCAATGCCAGTGATATTGCCTGGAAAGTCAACCCATATTCGCCATCTGATCTTGAACAATTCGCCAACGCCGGCATCACCGTTGAGCAGCGCTCTATGCCCGGAACCACGTATTTCTACTGGGCCAACACATCTTCCGATCGGCCGCTGCATGACCGCGACGTGCGGGTCGCAATGCTGCACGCCATCGATCACGAAACCTATGTAGACGTCCTCTACGGCCAAGACTATCCGGATCTGCACGGTGCCTACGATAGTTCTACCGTTCTGACCGACGCCGTTGATCCTGCATTATTGGAATACAATCCAGAACGTGCCAATGCATTGCTCTCGGATGCCGGATGGGAACTAGACGACGACGGCTACCGCACCAAAGACGGCGAACGGCTGGTGGTCGAAGCCCTCAGCTATGGCACGAACTCGGCCGGTGAAGAGCTGCTGCAGGCCCAGCTCAAAGATGTCGGCATCGATCTGCAACTCGTAGAAGTTCCTGCCGCCGAGCTGACGAGTCTGGAAAGCGCCGGCGAATTCGACATTTCCTACGGCTACTTCAACGGTAATGACCCGATCACGTTATACCGGTTTTATAATACGCCGGGAGCAGGCGGGTTACGTGGACTCGACGAAGCGACCTCGACAGCAATCACCGATCTGATGGATGCGAATCTGCAGGCAGAAGATCCCGAGGAACGACTCGAGCTGAGCGATCAGCTGCAAACATTGCTGTTTGAGGAGGGACTGATTTTCCCAATCTTTGACCGAATGCAACAGGCCGCGGTAGGGGAGACGGTGGGCGGTTTTGAATTTACCGCAGAATCCGCGATCCGTTTCCACGACCTTTGGGTCGGTTCCTAAACGGAACCGTCACGTCTGCGATGGTGCGTTCATTACTGCTCCGAATAGGACAAGCGGTCGTCGTCTTGCTTGCCGCCTACACCGTCACCTTCGGTGTCCTACGGCTCGTGCCCGGCGACCCGGTATCAGTGATGCTGACATCGGGTGGCCATGAAATCAATACGGCCGCCCCGGAACAAATCGCCACCCTCACCGCAAAATTTGGCCTCGACAAGTCGATCCCGGAACAATATATCTCCCAGCTGGTGGGAATGCTGCGCGGCGACTTTGGCTTCTCCTACACCACCGGCAACCCCGTGCTTGGTGAAATCGCAGCACGCGCCGGCGGTACCCTGGCCCTGAGCGGCCTCGCATTACTCCTCGCCGTCTGTTTCGGCCTGCTCTTAGCCTGCATCGCAGCCCTGACCCAGTGGCAACTGCTAAGACAATTGCTGCGCAGATTACCGGCCGTTGGCGTATCGGTTCCCGCATTTCTGGGTGGGCTGCTACTGATACAACTCTTCGCGTTCACCCTGGCTTGGCTGCCCTCGGGTGGCAACCGCGGGCCTGCCAGTCTTGTATTACCCGCACTGACCCTGGCCATCCCCGCCGCAGCAGTCTTGGCACAGGTGCTGATGAAAGGCTTCGACGAAGTCCTGGCAGAACCCTATATTGACACCGCCCGGATGAAAGGACTCTCCCGGGTACGCGTACTATTGCGTCACGGCCTACCAAACGCGGCCGCACCCGCTGTCACCATGCTGGCGCTGATCATCGGCAATATGGTGACCGGCACCGTCGTGGTGGAAACCCTGTTTTCGCGCAACGGGCTGGGAAAATATTTACAAGACGCCGTGTTGCACCAGGACTTTCCGGTGGTTCAAGGGATTGCCATGTTTGCCGCACTGCTGTTCGTCGTCATCAATCTCCTGACTGATCTGGTCTATCCGTTCTTGGATCCACGTCAACAGCGGGCCGTCGAACCACAGGAGGTGCAATTATGAGCGCTTCGTCACGGGTAGCAGCCCAGACCGAGGCCAAACATCGGGTGTGGTCGCTGCTGCGCAAACCGGGAGTCCTGGTTGCCGCGATATTTCTGCTCGGCGTGCTTGTGGCGGCATTCTGGCCAACCCTGCTGACCAGCACGGATCCGGCAGCTACGAATTCCGGGGCGCTGTTAGAATCCCCGCGGCCAGGCGCAATTTTTGGCACGGATGAACTGGGTCGCGACCTGTATGCACGCGTCATACACGGGGCCGGGCTGACCGTCCAAGCCGCGGTTGGTGCCATCGTCATTGCCGCGATGATTGGACTGGTGATTGGTGTCGTGGCAGGTGCCTACGGTGGGCTGGTCGATACGGTGCTGATGCGCATTGTGGACGTGAAGCTTGCGATTCCGGGGCTGCTGCTGGCCCTGATTATTATTTCTGCCCTGGGATTTAGCGCTACCAATGTGGCCATTGCCGTGGGGATCGGGTTCATTCCAAGTTTTGCCCGCACGACTCGGGCTCGGGTGCTCAGTGTGCGAGCTACCGACTTTGTGGAAGCGGCTGCGGTGAATGGCATGCGGCCTTCGGCCATACTGTTCCACCATATTCTGCCCAACGCCTCCGGCCCCGTGGCAGTATTGGCCATACTCGATTTTGGTGGCGCCATTATTGCCGTGGCCACCCTGAACTTCTTGGGCTTCGGTGCGGCTGCCCCGCTAGCAGACTGGGGCTCACTCATTTCCGACGGTCGCAGTTTTCTCACCACGGCACCCTGGCTTTCCCTGGTGCCGGGCCTGGTGGTTGCCTGCACCGTATTCGCGCTGAACCACATTGCGAAAACCATTGAGGAAACCACGCTATGAGCCAGGCAACCCAAACCGGCCCGTCAACTGCACCTGTCGTTGACGTTCGCGGACTGCGCGTGACGTATCGACAGCACGGGGGTGCGCTGGAAGCCGTGCGCGGAGTGGATTTTCAACTTCGGGCGGGCGAGATTCTGTCCATCGTGGGGGAGTCCGGCTCCGGCAAGAGCAGCATTGCCTCGGCGTTGTTGGGCCTGCACACCGGCAATACCACGGTCCAGGCAGATAGCCTGCGGCTGATGGACACTGATGTGGCGCATGCCAGCCAGCGGCGCTGGCAACAACTGCGACGCAGCGTCATTTCGCTGGTACCCCAAGACCCGCTGGTGAGCCTGAACCCGGCGATGCGCATCGGCCAGCAAGTACGCGAAGCACTGCGATTTGCGGCAGTATCAAACGACG
>Ga0209487_1004334_pt1 | contig 10922 bp, 10 predicted proteins | sample Poulit2012_FD_187524 | JGI IMG/M metagenome (GOLD analysis project Ga0209487, IMG submission 187524) | Agricultural soil microbial communities from Georgia to study Nitrogen management - Poultry litter 2012 (SPAdes) (version 2) | ecosystem: Environmental > Terrestrial > Soil > Agricultural land... | reverse complement strand
TACTAACAACAATCGTACCATGTATTTTTGTTGCATATAAGTCAGTTCCTCTTTGATTAAATCGATCAACGACTGACTTGCTTGGATGATTGTATTTACTTTTTGCTGCAACTGAAATAATGGCTATTTTTGGATCTACTTTATCTACAAAAGCTTGAGTACTAGAAGTGTCTGAACCATGATGACCTACTTTTAATATCGTTGAATCTAAATTTTGACCACTGCTTACCATTTTATTTTCGGCTGGTGTTTCAGCATCACCAGTGAATAAAAATGAAATCTCCCCATAAGTAAGTTTCATGACAATGGAATCATCATTTAAATTACCTGTTATCGATGTTGGGCTTAAAATATGTATTTTTAAATCTCCAATTTTGAAAGAATCTCCTGCTCTTGGCTCATCATATCCGATATTGTTTTGATCAATAGCCTTCAACACTCTTTGAAAAACTTGAGATGTCGTTGTTCCACCTGACATCCATACTTCGTCAACTTCAACTTCGTTAATAACTTTATCTATTTGTCCAATATGATCAGCATGTGGGTGTGAACCGACAATTAAATCTAACTTTTTTACACCTAAGTCATTTAAATAATTAACTGTTTGATTGCCATTCCAATCACCACTATCAATAAGAATGGCTCTATCATCATATTGAATTAATGCTGCATCAGCTTGACCAACATCGATAAAATGGACTTTCATTCCTGACAAATTTTTATTAGATTGCTTTTCTCCAGTCTTTTCTGTTAATATAACTTTGTCATTTGTTGGCTCTTTAGACTTTTCTGAAACCTCTTTATTTTCGTCATTTAAATTGTTTGTATCATTTTCTACTTCTTGTGCACTAGCATTATTTTCTATTGACTCAGTATCATTATTATTAATACCGCAAGCTGCAACTAAAGTGACAATCATAAGTAGGATAATAATCTGTAGTTGACGTCTCATTGCTTTTCTCCCTAAATTTTGAATTTCCATATTTACTTGTTATTTAATAAACGGCCATATCATAATGAATTGGCGCAGTTTGAGTTATTTGCTTTTTCATCATTGGGTGCGGAAAACTTATTTCCGAACAATGTAAAGCTGTTCGTTGTATTTCTGTTTGTTTCTTTTCAAGGCCGTATAAACTATCGCCAAGTAACGGATGACCGATATGAGAAAAATGGACTCGTATTTGATGAGTTCGACCTGTTTCTAATTCGACCTCCACAACACTGAACTTACCCGTTCTTTCCAACACTTTGAAATGAGTTACAGCTCTCTTTCCCTCTTCGGAAACTTCTCTTTCGATGATCGACTCTTTCTTCCTACCTATAGAAGCATCGATTGTCCCTTCATCTTGACGTAAATTTCCATGAACAATCGCAACATATTTTCTCTTTACTAAAAACTGTTTTTGTAACCGGGACAAAATGGAATGACTATACTGATGTTTTGCGACAAGTAAAGCACCTGAAGTATCTTTATCTAGTCTAGTGACAACATGAATGGTTGACTGAAGTCCAATTTGATCATAATAATACAGTAATCCATTAGCTATCGTTTTATCCGGATGAAGATGCGAAGGAATCGTTGGCATTCCCGCCTGTTTATCGATAATAATAATATCATCATCTTCATACAGTATTTTTAATGGAATATCACTTTTTATAAAAGAGTCGCTCACTTGTTCAGGTGGAAAAGTAATTTGTAATATGTCCCCAGCTTTTAATTGATAACGTACTGTTTTTTTTACATTATTTATTAAAATTTGACCCTTTTCCGATTTAGCCTTTTTCACTAAATTATTCGATAATGATAAATGGTCAAATAAATAATCCCTCAATAGCATTCCATCAAATGAGGGATCAATGTTAATTTTAATCATTTGTTATGCATCCTTTTCCACTTCAGATACGAATGAATCACGTACCCGATTCCAAAAAGGAAATGGTCGATAACGAGCAAAACGAACCCTTTCTTTTGCCACACGACATTCAATTGACTTCACATTTGTATATGTTTTTGTCATATGATCAATTGCAATGATAAAACTTTTATCCCGAAGTGGTCGTAAAATACAATGATGATGTTTTGGTAAAATTAGTGGTGACCCAATTGTTCTAAAAACCCGATTATTAATCGAAGCCATTTCTGTTACTTGTATCGCCTCTAATGATGGATGAATGATGCCACCACCTAGTGCTTTATTGTATGCTGTACTTCCTGATGGGGTTGAAATACAAAGGCCATCCCCACGGAAAGTTTCAAAATGCTCCCCACGAATTTGCACATCAAAAACAACGGAACCTTCCATCGTTTTAATAGTCGACTCATTTAATGCTAACCCTTCAACTGGAGGTTGCTCACCATTAAACTCTATCGTAATTGTCAAAAGTGGATATTCTACAATTTGAAATGGGGTTTTCGCAATTTCTATGACTAATTTTTCAATTTCATTTGCAGTCCAATCAGCATAGAATCCTAAATGTCCTGTATGTACCCCAATAAAGGCAGTTTTATTTAACATATGTCGATAAGTATGAAATGCTTCCAAAAATGTGCCATCCCCACCAACAGAAATGACTAATTCGGGATCTTCTGCATCATATGTTAACGAAAAATCTACTAAATGAGAAATCATTTTTTCTTTAATTTTATTTGACCGTTCATCTCCACGAGATACAATTGCAAATTTCATGTAATTCCCTCTTTTCAATAGGCTGTAAATTATTATCCGATACATTTTCACTACTTTTATCATACTACAAATGGGACAATCTTTGCATCTATGTTTCATTTTTTAGATAATAACGATAAGTCAAATGGATAAAGGTGATTTTATTGAAACAAGAAATAGAAATAGAATTTAAAGCGATGTTAACTAAGGAAAAATTTGAATTATTAGAAAGAGAGCTAGCTTTTCCAAAGAAACCAATAACACAAACAAATCATTATTTTGATACGAAAGATTTTTATTTAAGACATAAACGATGTAGTGTACGATTGAGAGAAATAGACGAAGAATATACGTTTACATTAAAACAAGCAAAGGAAAACCATGTGTTAGAATCTAATAAAAAATTAGCATTCAATGATTCGAACGCTTTGTTACAAGGTCATTATCGTAAAATAGATGATGTTGAAGAAACTTTGCAGTCTGTAGGAATATCTGGTGGGGATCTTATTTATTATGGGGCACTTAAAACAGAACGGAAACATTTTTCGGAAGGACAGATTATTTATTTTTTAGATAAAAGTTTTTATAACGGTAAGAAAGATTTCGAATTAGAAATTGAAGCTCCTACATATAAGCTAGGACTTAAAGTTTTCCAAGATATTTTAAAAAAATATAATATAACGCCATCCCGACCTATGACAAAAATTGAACGATTTTTCCAGTCAATGTTAGATTGAGCAAATTTTGTTAAAGAATGGGTGATATTTTTGAAAAATTATATTATGTTGATTACTGGAACATTTTTAATTTTTATTTTTACTAGTTGTTCTTATTTTACGGATGATACACCGTTTAAAAAATATGATTTACTATCAACAGATGAAGAGAAATTTTCATTATTAGTCGTTGCTAACGAAGACGAAACAGAGTGGAAGGAATTTTTAGATGAAAATACAATCTTAAATGTCGGAGTTATCCAACATCAATATTCACTAGAAAAAAACCCTGACTTTCTTTTATTTGACCAAACAAACATGGTTTATCAAACTTATGATGAACAAGATTTAATTGATTTTCTAGTAACTAACTAGATATTTAACCGTTTCGTTTTTTTAATCAATATTTTTAGTTTTACTTAACAATTCCTTGCATAGCATAATAGTAAGACATCGTTTATTGGAGGTTGATGATCATCAATAAAAACTTACTACATCCAATCATTTTCTTGTTATTGACTGTTATTTTGGTTTTTGTCAATATACTCGGTTTAATGAGATTAATCCCCTATTTAATCACACTTCCACTTTTGTTTTTTTCAATCTATTTAACTATTTATTCTTTTACGTATCGCAATGTATACCGTCATCGAAATTACAAATAAATGGCTTGTTATGTTCAGTCATCATAAAAAAGCACTGCTATTTAGCAATGCCATTTAAATATAAAGTCATTTATTTTTTTCTATTTTGGAAATAATTTTTTCGTAAACTTCATCACTTGGTTGAACAGTCTCTTTTTTGACAGTAGTGACCACTTCTCCTTTACTCAAAGTTTTTGAGCTACTTAGCAAATGGCCACTTGGCGTCTGTTTAACTGTCGTAAATTTTTGATAAGTGATAAAAACAAAAATAATAACAGCACACACTAGAACAAACAGGGACAAATAAATCCATAATAGATTATTTTGCGCAGAAAATGGTTGTATCTCTTCTCTCACCATATCGTCAGCAAATGTCACAAACTCACCACTCTCAACATAAACCTTCTCTCCATAAACGGATGAAAATTTTTCTTTATATTCATCATAAACACTTTCATCAACAGTAACAATGACCCGAAATTCCTTTCCACTATCACCGAATCCGGATACTTTCCCATCTATTGTTGTCCAACCGACGGCAACACCGTTAATTCCTTCTTCATCATTAGAGCTTTTCGCTAAGTCCTCTGAAATTGATTCCTGAATTTCTAATAAGTCATTATATGCAAATGCTGCTGTCTCTATTTCAATACTATCTAAATCATCTAATGAAGCAATCAATTCTTCAGCCTCAGGATCTTCCATATCAACTAAACCTAATTTGAATTTATTTATATCTTGGTCATAATAAACATGACCAACAAAATCTGGATAGCCATTTTTCTCCCATTCGGCATTTAGCTCTTCTATGACTGCAAAGTCATCAGTTTCAAATGCATCTCCTACGGGTACTTCTTCGTTAATTAACTCAATTTCTTCACTTTCAATATCTTCAGCTGGTTCAGACTCATCCGCAAAAACAGTTACTGGTACAATGATGAAAAAAAACATTATCATCGTCATGACTCTTTTTCCCATTAAACTTCACCTCCAGATAATAAAGCTTGTAACTTTTTTATCGTTTGTTGATACTTCCATATTACCGTTCCAATAGGTTTATTTAATATTTTGGCAATTTCACGAAATTTCAAATCAGCATTCAATCTTAATGTCATCAATTCTCTTTCTTCCAACGGTAATTTTTTCATAGCCAATTCTATATCTATTTTTGTACTTACAACATAATCAATAGAATTTTTGAATGATACTAATTCATGAGTCAATGGACTACTCTCCTTAAATCTCCTGCGTTCATCAATTGCAAGATTGCGCGCCATCTGGAAAATTAATGCACGAGGATTTTTCATTTGAAGGGAAGGGATTTTTTTATATAATCTTAAAAATAACTCTTGCATCACATCTTCTGCCATCATATGATCATATAAAATTCGATAAATAATCGTATAAACTGGTATTTTTAATTCTTCATATACTACTTTAAAAGCAACCATATCTCCTTGCTGAAATTTTTTTAGTTGTAATTTTATTTGCTCATTGTCCATTGCTCCTACCCCCTTCATATACGATAACGTTTTAAAAGTGGCTTTTATTGGTAAAATTTAAATGATATCACCAACATAATTTTATCATAATGAAGAAAATGGAATAAAAAAATAGACATATGAACTCAATCATATATCTATTCCACAATTTATTTTTATATTCGTTAACGGAAATCTCTAGTTTCTTCCATCATTCGAGTAGCTATCACATAACCTGACAAAGTTGCAAGTATGAATAACAAAGTGTAGCTTAAACTCCTCATGATAATAATTGCCCCCTTTTTCTAACTCATCGATTTAAAATGGACGGATTTTTCCTTTTTTCAGTAAAATTTTCGTGCCACCTAACAAAAATATTGAGCGATTATCAACTACTTTCTTCATTGCAGCGGCAGGTTTCCCACGTAATTGCTTTCCTGAAAAGATGTTTCCGATACCATCTGTCACTCCTAATGATGCCACAGTTCCTTTGTCATCAAATATAAATGATTGTAATGGTTCATTACGGAGTAAAGCAATTAAATTGTTTACACATGTTTCTGCATGTTGCATCGCAGCCTGAGCAGTCGGAGGGAACGGTCTTCCCGCTTCTTCATCCATCACCCAAGCACAGTCACCTAGTATAAAAATGTTATCGTGACCAGGTGCTCTTAAATCTGATTCAACTGTCACTTTTCCACGAGTCAGTTCAAATCCAGATTTGGATAGTACAGAGCTACCAGTTACACCACCAGTCCACACAATTGAACCCGCCTTAATTTCTTCATTATCTTCCCCTACAATAAAGCTATCCTCTGTACATTCATTAATAGCAGTACCTAGGCGGAATTCTACACCACGATTTTCCAAAGAAGCCATCGCATAACGGACAAGTTCTTTATCGAACATTGGTAAGATTGAAGGCATCGCCTCAACATTAATAATGCGTGCTTTCGAACGATCAATATCATACTTTTTACAAAGCTTTGGTACTTGTTCAGCTAATTCACCAACAAGTTCAATCCCTGTAAATCCTGCTCCACCAACTAAAATTGTTAAATCAGATTCATCTGCATCTTCTTTCGTATTATATTCAGCGAACTTCAATTCAATGTGTTCACGAATGAGTCGACTTGAATCAATATCTAAAATGGCATGTGCATGCTCTTCCATCCCTTTAATACCAAATGTATTCGATTCAAATCCAAGAGCAATGACTAAATAATCATATGTAATTTCACCATTTTCTAATACTACTTTTTTATCTGAGTCTTTTACTTCAACAACTGTGTCGTAAATAAGGCGAACACGATTTGGATTAATGACATCACTAATCATAAATCTTGCCTGATTTGGATTAATCGTCCCTGCTGCCACCTCATGGAGCCACGTTGTTTCATAGTGATAGTTATGTTTGTTTACTAATACAATTTCAGCTTCATCTGAAGATAAACGTTTCATTAACTCACGTGCTGTTTTTAAACCTGCATAACCCGCACCAAGTACAACAATCTTTGGTTTGTTACTCATGTTAAAAATCCACCTTCCATTTCATAAATATTATGGTCATTATATAGTAAAGAAATGATTTGATTCACATTTGCATCTCAATTTAATAAAAATTCCGATGGCTTGTGATTTGTTGCATATCATCGTAATTTACTATCCATATTCATTTAAAATCATAACAAATAATGGCTTGTATTGCTAATGATAGAGTGCATAATCAAGATTAATTTTTATAAATGTTATACAACAAAATTTACATTAAAAAATTAATCAATAATTTCATTCTAATCAAAATTTTACTTTAACATTTCAATTCTTACTATACTGGCCTGACTGTTACTTCGTTGACATTCACGTAATTAGGTTGGGTTAAGGCAAAATAAACAGCATTAGCAATATCTTCAGGCTGTAAAATTTTTCGGTCAACATTCACTCTTGCAGATAAATCCGTATCAACCATTCCTGGTGAAATATTAGTCACTCTCACTCCTGTACGGGCTAATTCTTTTTCCAAACCGATAGAAATCGCACGTACAGCAAATTTTGTCGCTGAATAAACTGTACTCCGTTTTGTAACTTCGAACCCTGATACAGATGCCACATTGACAATATGCCCAGAGCCTTTATCCTTCATCCTTGGTAACGCTCCATGAGTACAATAGAGTAACCCTTTAACATTCACATCAATCATATTTTCCCAATCTGTCACTTCACCTTCTGTGACACGTCCGTTTAACATTAAGCCAGCATTATTAATGACAAAATCGACAGTACCAAATTCATTAAATACTTTTTCATACATTTTATTAACATCATTTCGTACAGAAACATCAGTTTTAACCGCTAAAGCTTTACCCGTTCCACTTTTATTAATTTCATTAACTAACTCAGTCAACTTTTTTTCCCTTCTTGCAACTAAAACAACATTCATTCCTTCTGAACTTAATTTCTTAGCAATCGCTCTACCAATTCCACTACTTGCCCCTGTCACTACTGCTGTTTTTGTCAAAAAAATCCCATCCTCCTATAAATGTTATTATGTTCATCTTACTTCAAAAATAAAGATTGGTAAACAATGACAACAGAGTTTTCATAACAAAAAAGCATGTTTCCATGCCCTTTTATCTGTTAAAATATTTTACCCTTCATAGGCTTCTTCATCAATAAATAACGTTTGAACAAAATAAAGTAGAATACAAAATGCAATTAGTAGAAATCCCCAACCTAACGTTCTTTGTTCTACAATTAAATAATTATTACACAATTGATCCGGTGAAAAAATGTAAAGACCGGCCATACCGATATATACAACAGATAACACAATATACACTGTATTTTTTACAGCCTTTGACAACTTCGGCCAACTATCACGTAAAGGAACTCCTATTAAAAATGTCCAGCTAAAAAACTTAAATATTTCTACAGGGATAGACATTAAAGCATCATCCATCGCACGAGGGATCAACCAATAGAAAACGACGATAAGAAATAATATTATTCCAGGAACCCCATTTGCATTCCATTTTTCAAAAAATGACTTGAATTTTTGTTGTAAGAATGGTGTCATTAACATTCCTGCTACTGCGAGTAATGGCATTTGCATGTGCATATGGATACTCATAATTGATTCTGCTAAATCAATGACAGGTGGTAGTGATAAAAATACGAGCAAAATTAAACCATATATAGCTTGTTTCATCACTTATCCCTCCATTCCTTCAAGAATGTTTAATACTTGTTCCGTCGCTCCTTCTATATCGGTAAAATCCATCACATCTACTAAATATCCTTCAGGATCTACTAAATAAAATGCGACATTATGTGCGAAGTCTCCTTCCCCATCAGGAATAACAATGACCCCAATTTCATCTAACAAATAATCTAACTCTTGTTGATCAGGTATCCTAGCCATTCTCCACGTTTCACCATCACTACCAAAATAAGTTCGGTATCGATCTAAAATTTCTGGTGTATCACGCTCCGGATCAAAACTCACACTTAAAAATGTAATATCTTCTCCTAAATATTTTTCAGGAATTGCTTCATAAACTTCTGCTAAATTTTTCTCTAATTGTGGACATACTGTTGAACATCTCGTATAAATGTAAGTCATCATTAAATATTGTCCATCAAACTCTGAAAAGTCATATTCTCTACCTTTACTATCTTCCAATATCACTTCTGGCATTTGTGGTTGTTCTGAAATTAATTGTTTTGTCCTTGCTGTTTCAGCAGTAAATGCTTGAAAACCATCTGTTCCAATATAAAATAATAAAAATCCAAATATACTAATAATAGCTATTGCAATAAACTGACGATTTTTAAACATACTCACCACATCCTTTCATTGTCATTTTGGAAGATAATATGAAGACATTAACATTTTGTTGCTAACTTTGAGTTTTCACTTGGAGTTAGAAACGATTACCAGTATTTTGTTGCTAACTTTATGTGTTCTCTTACAATTAGAAAACATCATCAATATTTTGTTGCTAATTTTAAATTCTCTCCCAGAATTAGAAACAGGACATTATGAAAAAGGGAAATTTTTAAAAATTCAATTAAGTTAAAAGTCTATTTCTATTAATAAAGGAGATAGTCGCGTTCGATGTTCAATTGTCAAACTGACTATCTCCTTCTTTATCTTTTTTTAATTACCAAGTTTTAAAAGGTGGTGACCCCGGAGGTGCGTTCATAATGATATCAACTAACGGGATAACATAACCCATTGAAATAACTGCTATCATTAATACGACCCATAGGCTCCAGCGCTCTGTCCATTTCGGTGTTGGTGATGCATCGTCTTCCTCTTCTGCAATTGGGAATTCTGTTTCCCCTTTTGGTGCTCTGAACATTAAGTGGAATACGATATAGACCATTAGGATAACGCCAATGATTAATAATGTTCCGCCAACAGCTAGTAACAATAAATATGGACTCCAACTAGCTGCAACTTCACTACCGAAGTAGTCACTGAATGATGTTCTTCTCGGTGCACCAAACAGTCCAACAGTATGCATCGCTCCTGACATGAAGAACATACCAGTCATCCAAGTGATAATTTGCCAAATCATTAATTTATTCATTGCAGGTGTAATAATTCGTTTTGATAAATGTGGTACGAGCCAGAATGCTACACCAAAGAAAGTTAATGCTACAGATACTCCAACTGTTAGGTGGAAGTGTCCCGTAATAAATAACGTATTATGAACTACTTGGTTTAATTGAAAGTTCGTTTGCGCAATACCTCCAGCACCTGCTGGGATAAATGTTGCCATTGCTAAGAATAATGATAGGAATCGAGCATCTTTCCAAGGTAACTTCTTAAACCATCCTAATAAACCTGTGCCACCTTTTTTCCTACCTGCACGTTCCATAATCGCGAACATTGCAAATGCCGTTAAAATTGAAGGGAAAGCGATTGACAGACTCATAAATACGTGCATATACTTTAATCCTTCTGAAAATCCAGGGTCAATAATTTGGTGGTGAAATCCGCCAGGTACGTTTAAAATAACAATTAAAATTGCTACTAATCTTGCTAATGTATCACTGAACGTGCGTCCTCCAATAATCTTCGGAAATGCGACATACCAGGCTGAAACAGCTGTGAAATACCAAACGTTAACAAGTGTGTGACCAAAACTCCAAAATAGTGTACGACTTAGTAAAACATTAATGCCATCCGTCCATCCAAAAGCCCAAGGAATAATCGTTAACACTTCATATGTTACTCCAAGAGTAGCTGTAAATAAAAGAACGAAAATTCCTGTTCCAAAGAAAGCAAGTAATGGTAAATGTTTTCCACGATTATTTTTACGCCAGTTTGCAACGTTAATAAATGCCCCAAATGCGGCTGTCCAAATTCCAAGTACAACTAGAACTAATCCGATGTAAAACCAAGGT
>Ga0209487_1004333_pt1 | contig 10924 bp, 12 predicted proteins | sample Poulit2012_FD_187524 | JGI IMG/M metagenome (GOLD analysis project Ga0209487, IMG submission 187524) | Agricultural soil microbial communities from Georgia to study Nitrogen management - Poultry litter 2012 (SPAdes) (version 2) | ecosystem: Environmental > Terrestrial > Soil > Agricultural land... | reverse complement strand
TGAAAAAAACAGTTGTTGTTTTCGTGATCGTCACTGTCTTATTCGTCCTCCAACAAGAATTAACACCAGCAGTAGCGGCTGCGAGCATTGATTCGCTGGAATCTAGACAAGTTGAGCTGATGCGCGATCCTGAAGAAGCAGACATTTTCGGATTGCCTGGCGATGCGATCGTATTACGCGATCCAGAAGAAGCAGATATTTTTTAATTAAATGATTGATTAATGAGGCTGAACTTTGAAAAGCAAAGTTCAGCTTTCTTTTGAAGAGTTGTGCATATTCGGCTGAACTCGTGCACAAATCTCATCAGTTGTGTATATTCGGCTGAACTCGTGCACAAATCTTGTCAGTCGTGCATATTCGGCTCAACTCGTGCACATATCTCATCAGTTGTGCATATTCCCTTGAACTCGTGCACATATCTCATCAGTTGTGCATATTCCCTTGAACTCGTGCACAAATCACGTCAGTTGTGCATATTCCCTTGAACTCGTCTGCAAACCCAAACTCAGTCCCAATTCCAAACCCAACCACCACACCCCCCCAACAATCTCCCCTCATCAAGCATAATCACAGCTTCCCAATAATAAAATGGTACAAACGCTTAAGCAAGAAGGTCAGAGGCTGACAACTGAATCGGAACTCACTTATTCGTGCTATCCCAACTTCCCCACCTTGACCAGACAACAAGAGGAGGCAAATGATGTGCATGATTATATTAAGGAAAGAACACTTCGGATCGGTCAATATATTATTGACACACGGAAAACCGTCAGGACGATTGCAAAAGAATTTGGCGTCTCAAAAAGTACCGTTCACAAAGACTTAACTGATCGACTACCCGAACTAAATCCCACCCTCGCCAAAGAAGTTAGAGCGATTCTTCAATACCATAAATCCATCCGGCATCTAAGAGGAGGTGAAGCAACCAGAAGGAAATATCAAAAAGAAGCCGCCAAGCTTTAAATCTGAGCAAGATCCTCTCTTAAAAAACTCACGCATCACCCATGAAAAACGAATCACCCAAAACTTCCCAACCCCAACCGCAAATTAATTTTAATTTTTGACACATTCTATACAAAATACCTTATCTTTAAATACCGAGGTATGCTATTATATATTATTAGAGATACCAACATTTATTAGGAAGCTATTTACATAGGGAGGATCGAACTCATGTTTGCAAGAGATATTGGAATAGACTTAGGTACGGCTAACGTATTAATTCACGTAAAAGGAAAAGGTGTCGTGTTAAACGAACCCGCAGTTGTCGCGATGGATCGTTCAACAGGACGCGTTCTAGAAGTTGGCGAAGAAGCTCGTCGCATGGTCGGAAGAACGCCAGGAAATATTGAAGCCATTCGTCCACTGAAAGACGGAGTGATCGCCGATTTTGACGTCACAGAATCAATGCTCAAACATTTTATTAATAAAATCAGAGTCAAAGGCATGTTCTCAAAACCACGCATGCTGATTTGCTGTCCGACAAATATCACTAAAGTGGAACAAAAAGCTATCAAAGAAGCCGCTGAAAAATCAGGCGGTAAGAAAATTTATCTAGAAGAAGAACCTAAAGTCGCCGCGATTGGCGCAGGTATGGACATCTTCCAACCAAGCGGAAATATGGTCCTTGACATCGGCGGAGGAACAACAGACGTCGCCGTTCTATCCATGGGCGATATCGTCACAGCTCAATCGATAAAAATGGCCGGTGACAAACTCGACGCAGACATTTTAGCCTACGTCAAACGCCACTACAAACTATTGATCGGTGAACGCACAGCCGAAGACATTAAAATTGAAGTCGCCACCGTTTTCCCAGGCGCACGAAATGAATCAATCGATATTCGCGGCCGCGACATGGTTTCAGGCCTGCCTAGAACCATCACGATTGAATCAGACGAAATCGAAAAAACACTCCGCGAATCAGTCGGAATTATTACCCAAGCAGCCAAAAATGTTCTGGAAAAAACACCACCAGAACTATCAGCAGATATTATCGATCGAGGCGTGATTCTAACAGGCGGCGGTGCGCTCGTCCACGGCATCGATCAACTGCTTGCAGAAGAACTCAAAGTACCTGTGTTTGTAGCCGAAGAACCGATGCACTGCGTTGCGAAAGGGACAGGCTTGATGTTAGAAAACATCGATAAGATAGACCGTAAATCAATTATTTAAACCTTTTTGTCAAAAATTCCACAATTTTAATCTGGAATATCATCGAAGTTGCCCTATATGCGCGCATTTATGCTAAGATAGAGGTAATAAAAGTTCGGTTTGAAAGGGGAGAGATTCATTGCTAAGAGGATTTTACACAGCGTCAAGCGCTATGAAAACACAACAACGCGTACAAGAAACATTAGCGAATAATTTAGCTAATGCACAAACACCTGGCTTTAAATCTGATCAAGCGACGGTCCGTGCATTTCCAGAACTATTAATCAATCATGCTTCGAACAACAGAATTTCAACAACGAGACCCTTTGCTGTCAGAAGTCAACAACCAATCGGTTCACTGAATACTGGTGTGTATGTCCAAGAAACAATCCCCGATCACGAACAAGGTGGACTACAAGAAACCGGAATGGCGACAGATATGGCCTTAGTCAATGTCGCATTACCTGACGAAACAGGCGGCCTGTTTTTCACAGTGCAAAACGAGGAAGGCGAAGTCCGGTACACGAGAAATGGTAATTTTACTGTTGATGGTGAGGGGTTCTTGACCACGAATCAAGGATTCCACGTCTTAAATCAAGCAGGGGAGCCTGTATTTACAGACGGACAAATTTTCACAGTAACGAATGATGGTGTGCTTGAGATTGACGGTGCCGACATCCCATTAAATATTGCTTATACAGAAAATGTGAACGATTTAATTAAAGATGGGGAAGATTTATTTACGTTTACGGAAGACGCGGGTGAAGCGGTTGATGCGAGAGCAACAGCTGGTATATCATTTTCGGTTCAACAACGCTTTTTAGAAAACTCGAACGTCGATATGGTTCAAACGATGACCGATATGATGCGAGCTTTCCGTTTATTTGAAACGAATCAAACCGTTTTGCAAGCCTATGATCAAAGTATGGATCTTGCGGTCAATCAAATCGCAAGGCTAACTTAGGAGGCGGATAAAAGATGACTCGAATGAATGTGCAAGCGGCTGTCACATTAGGGCAGTTGCAAAATAAACTCGATTTAATCAGCCACAACGTAGCGAATCTGAATACGACAGGCTATAAAACGCGCTCTGCTAATTTTAGCTCACTGATCCAACAAAATATTAATAACTTTAGGGATGTTGAAGAAAACGCGACAGGAAGACAAACACCACACGGAATCCGGTTAGGTTCAGGTGCGCGAGTTGGCCATACGAATATTAATCTAGCTGTTGGTTCGTTAAATCCGACCGGTCGCGGCTTAGATATCGCGCTATTAGAAGATAACCATTTGTTGCAAGTTGAAGTGACAGATGGAGATGTGACGGAAACGCGCTTTACGCGTGATGGATCACTCTATTTAAATACATTAGACAATGGGCAAATGATGATCACAACGAGTGAAGGTCATCCAGTCATTGGACAAGATGGTGCTGCGATTATTTTTGATGATTCGATTGAGGGAATCTCGATTAATGAGATCGGTCAAATTGTCACGGTTCGTGATGGTGTCGAAGTCATTGAAGGACAACTCGGACTTGTTCAAGCGATCAGACCACAATTTCTTGAGCCTGTCGGCGGGAACACGTTTAGAATGCCAGACCTTACAGAAAGCGCCTACGTGGCAGAAGAAATTTTGACAGAAGTCGATCCATTTGAAAATGCCATTCAAAGTGGTACACTAGAACAATCAAATGTTGATCTAGCCACTCAAATGGCCGAATTACTTCAAACACAACGCGCCTATCAATATAATGCGCGAACGATTACCATGCACGATCAAATGCGTGGGTTAATTAACCAATTACGCTAAGGAGCTTTACCTATGCAACGTGAAAAACTAAGACAATCAGAACTCGAAAACAAAACAAAAGAACAAAGCAGAAGTGAGAGAAGAAAAGCAAAAAAGGAAGCAAGAAAAAAACGACCAAAGCGTGAAAAACGCCCAATACGTCGCATTTTTCCTATTTGGCTCCGCCTGATTGTCATATTCTTACTCGCCGTTTTCGCACTCATCATAGGTATGATAGTTGGTTACACCATCATCGGCGATGGGACAGACCCACTCGAAGTCCTAACATTTGATTTTTGGCAACATGTTTTAGATATTATTCGAGGAGTAGAGTAAGATTAAATTTTACATAAAAGCAGTTTAATCATGATTTGATTAATCTGCTTTTTTACCGAATAGAATAGACAGAATTTTCACCAAACGGAGGAAGAGGAGTGTTACTTATGTTAAACAGTCAAGAAATAAAAGACATCATCCCACATCGCTATCCATTTTTACTTGTCGATAAAATTACTGAAAACGACTCAGGGAAGCGGATCGTCGGTGAGAAAAACGTCACCATCAATGAACCATTTTTCCAGGGACATTTCCCAGACTACCCAGTGATGCCGGGCGTGCTCATTCTAGAAGCCCTTGCACAAACAGGCGCCGTTTCAATTTTAAGCAAAGAAGAAAACAAAGGCAAAATCGGCTTTCTGGCTGGAATTGACAAATGCCGCTTCAGACGCCAAGTCGTCCCAGGCGACACGCTCAGACTCGAAGTTGAAATCACTCGTGTCAAAGGTCCTGTCGGAAAAGGAAAAGCCATCGCAACAGTCGACGGCGAAACCGCCTGTGAAGCAGAAATCATGTTCGCGATTCAATAACAAATACTCCTTGACAGCATAGTAGCTGGAGGGGAGTTTTTTGTTTTGTGGAATGCTCTCAAGTTCGGTAGAATGCTCTCAAGTCGAGCGGAATGCAGACAACTAATCTGATATACAAACAAGTTAACGAATATGCAGACAAGTACGCTGAAATCCAGACGACTGATCGGCAATGCAGACAAGTACGCTGAAATACAAACGATTGATTCAAAATACAGACAGGTTCAACGAAATGCAGACAACTAATCTGAAATACAAACGACTGATCTAAAATACAAACGAGTTTATCGAAATGTGCACAACTCACATGAAATGCGCACAAGTTCCTTGAAATATGCACAACTCATATGAAATGCGCATAAGTCCTTCGAAATCTGCACGACTCACATGAAATGCACACAAGTCCCTCGAAATATGCACGACTCATCTGAAATGCGCACAAGTTCCTTGAAATATGCACAACTCAAGTGAAATGCGCACAAGTCCCACCAAACACGCACACCCAACAACAAACCCACACAACCCCCACCATAAATCAAAATTTCCCTTTGTTTAGAATCCACTCACCTGGGCAAACTATTTTTGTAAACTATATGAAAAGAGGTGAGCGATGTGTTTGCAAAAATGGTTATATTACTTATGACGATTGGATTATTACTAGGGTGTTCTCCTGCCGAGGATGACGCACCAGAAGAAGACAACCAACCAGTCGATGAGCAAATTGAAGAAGACATGGATAACATGGGCGAAGAAACAGAGGATATGTTCGAAGAGGACGAGATAGACCCAGGTATGGACGACACCGACCAACCAGAATATACAGAGGAAGAACCAGCTGCCCCTGAAGAAGATGAAGAATAGATAAATCTAAACATAACTGGCTGTTAAATCTTACGACACCAAGATTTACAAAAATTAACCCGCCCAGATTGACAGCCAGTCCTTCAAAAAACTCACCAACACAAATAGAATCATACTATTCTCCCGTGAACTTCTCTTCCATATGTGCTATACTACTTTGAGTTAGACTAGCTATTGAAAATCGTATCTCAAAAAAAGTAAAAACCTTAAATTGTAACTAAAACCTGTTAGAAACCGTCTAATATTGGTGAGATACCTTTCCTAAACGAAACAACTTTAAAGACAAAACAAAGTAGGAGAAATTATGACTCTATTAAATTTAATTATCGCTCTTGCAATTACATTTATATCAACATTACTATTAGTTATTCCAATAAAAAAATTCGCCTTAAAATATGGATTCAGTGACCATCCGTCTACTCGAAAAATTCACAAGAAAGTTATGCCAACACTCGGCGGACTAGCTATGTTTATCGGTACCGCATTAGGCCTTTTATATCTACGACCAGAAGTTGAACATATGACAGCTATAGCGATTGGAGCAATTGTCATAACGCTTGTCGGAATCATTGACGACAAATTTCAAATTACGCCACTGGCAAAACTAACGGGTCAATTAATAGCAACCGCCATCGTGATGTCAGGCGGAGTGATTGTCGAAAGAATCACCCTGCCATTTATCGGCTTAATTGAATTCAATCAAGGGTTTGCTATTCTAATCACCGTTCTTTGGATCGTTGGCATTACCAACTCAATCAATTTAATCGACGGCTTAGACGGACTCGCATCAGGTGTGACAACAATAGGGCTAATCAGTATTTTAGTCATGGCGGTTATCGATGCAAACACAAGCGTCATCATCCTATCAAGCATCCTAATCGCTTCAAACCTAGGATTCTTAGTCCATAATTTTTACCCAGCAAAAATTTATATGGGTGACACCGGTTCGATGTTTCTTGGCTATTCAATAGCTGTGATCTCAACCTTAGGACTCTTTAAAAGCGTCACTTTATTTAGCTTTATTATTCCAATTATAATCTTAGCAATTCCGATTTTTGACACCATTTTTTCAATTGTACGACGAGCACTTGCGAGAGAAAACGTCTTTATCGCTGACAAAAAGCATATCCATTACCGACTATTAGAAGCAGGCTTCAGCCACCGCTCAACAGTCCTTCTTATCTACGGATTTGCTGCCATTTTCGGCTTGATCGCAATTCTCTTTTCACAAGTCTCAATGATAACAACATTCTTACTAACGATCGTCCTACTTCTACTACTCCAAGCATTTGCTGAAATATCAGGCGTTGTAGGCCAAGGCAAAATGCCACTGATCAAGACCATTGGACGATTTTTCAAAAATAAAAAAACAGACTTAAATGAAGACCATTGAACCAAAAACATCCCAGGGGTTTGTGTGCAAACACAAATCCTTTTATATATGAAGGAGAACTATGATGGAGAAACAAACAATTGGCCGCCGATTCAAGAACATGCTAAGGATACTACCAGACAAACTCTATTTAAAATTTGTCTACTTTGTCATCTATAAACGACGATTAAATTTAACTGCACCAAAATACTGGAACGAAAAAATGCAATACAAAAAACTCTATCACCGAAACGAACTGATCACAAAAGTAGCCGACAAAATTCAGCTCAGAGATTATGCAAAAGAAAAACTCGGAACCGATATCACGCCTGAAATCCTATGGACAGGGAAAGACCCCAAGACCATTCCTTTTAAAAAACTCCCTGCTCAATTTGTCATTAAAACAAACCATGGTATCGGGACTAACTTAATCGTAGAAAACAAGCTCAGACTAAATCATGATGAAGTCATTGAAACAGTAAATGACTGGCTTTCCTATGACTACTTTTATCCTGAAAGACAGTGGGCATATAAAAATATTAAGAGACAAGTGCTTGTCGAAGAATTATTATACGATGATGAAGGGAAAATACCTGCAGATATAAAACTATATATGTTTAATGGAAAGCTTGGCGCGATCAATCTACATTATGATCGCTTTAAGGCGACGCATCAAAACATACTCGTTGATCACGACTTTCAATTACTACATAATGAAACACCGATTTCAAAAGACTTAAGTCATATGAAACCAGATAAATTTGCTGAAATGGTCAGAGATGCAGAAAAATTGGCTTCCGAATTTGATTTTATCCGAGTGGATTTCTACGACTTAGGAAATGACTATGCCCTAAGTGAACTCACTCATTATCCAGCAGCAGGGATTAAGAGAATGCCAAAAGAGATCGATCTCTATTTAGGCGAACTCTGGAATCTATCAAAAGACTAAGCAGAACATTTTTTATTTAGTAAACTGCCAAGATAATGATATAATGTAGTGTGGTTATCGATGTGTTATAATAAAGGTTCTGGGGGGAGATGTCTACATTGTCAAATAAAAAAAAGGTTGTCCATTTAACGACCGTTCATCATCCTTTCGATACACGGATTTACCATAAGGAATGTCTGTCTTTAAACAAGGCAGGTTATGACGTCAGTCTGATTGTTCCCCTAGAAAATAAACAAGAACTGCCCGATGACGGCATCCGACTGATAGCAACAAAGAAGCGGAAGAATCGTTTGGCTAGAATGCTTTTATCAACATGGCAAACCTATCGATTAGCCAAAAAAGAACAAGCCGATTATTATCACTTCCATGACCCTGAATTACTTTGGGTGGGATGGTTGCTGAAGAAAAGGTCAAACACCGTTATCTATGATGTGCATGAAGACTATTACACGAGTGCTTTACAAAAAGAATACTTACCTATGCCGATCAAGAAACTGGTCGCAAAACTCTACAATAAGGTAGAGAAGTTTTTTATAAAAAAGATGGATATCGCCTTAGCAGAAAAATATTATCAAGAACGCTATCCCGACGGTAGACTGATTTTAAACTACCCTCATCTAGATGAAGCGCTCTTAAAAGCTAATCGCGATCAAGAAGAGCCAGTCAATGCAGTGATCTATACAGGGAATGTCACAGATGTCAGAGGGTCACGACTTCATGCTCAGATCCCGAAGTTGCCATCAAATCTAGACATTTATTTTTATGGCAAATGCGCATCAACTTTCGCAGATGAAATGAAAGAAATCGCAGGCACAAGAAAGAACAAATTACATTTTACTGGAATTGATCAGTTTGTCGACCGTAAAGACATCGATCAAGCTTACATTGATAAAAATTGGTTAGCTGGAGTGGCAATTTTTCCACCGACAGCGCATTATAAACGAAAAGAGTTAACTAAGTTCTTTGAATACATGACGGCAGGGTTGCCGATTATTTGTTCGAACTTCCCTGTTTGGCAAGCATTTATTGACCGTTATCAATGTGGTTTAACTGTTGATCCAGAAGATCCCGATACTTGGGAAGAAGCGATCAACTACTTAATAAATAATCCTGAAGAACGTAAGCAAATGATTAAAAATGGCCGTGAAGCGGTCAAGAATGAATTGAATTGGCAAGTGGAAGAAGAGAAACTGCTCAAGTGGTACAAGCAGATTCAACCATAATGAGAGAAATTTTAGGCGGGATAGAATGAATCAAAAAAAATCAGAGCCATTGGTATCGATTATTACCCCAGCTTATAATGCAGAGGAGTTTATCGTTGATACCATTCAATCAGTTTGGACCCAAGATTATCAAAATTGGGAAATGATCATCATTGACGATCACTCAACTGACAATACTGTGGAAGTGGTCAAATCATTTATTCAACGAGACCCGAGAATCCGACTGATTGAACGCAGTGAAAATGGTGGTACCGCCAAGACAAGAAATGCTGGACTCAGAGAGGCAAAAGGCAAATATATCGCCTTTTTAGACAGCGACGATCAATGGTTACCTAAGAAACTCACGAAACAAGTCGCCTTTATGGAGACCACCGGCCATCCATTTACTTATACAGCTTTTTATCGGGTGCAAATATTTTCAAATGGTGTAAAAAAAACAAAAGAAGTGGAAGTTCCGCCAACTCAAACCTATAAACAGTTATTACGAGAGAACCAAGTGGGTTGTTTGACAGTGATGATCAACCAAGAAAAAACAGGCCCGCTACAGATGGTTGATATGCGTTCAAGACAAGATTACGCATTGTGGCTTGAGCTCGCACGCCGTGGTTTTCAACCCATTGGTATTCAAGAGATTTTAGCCACATATCGCGTTCGAACAGACTCGTTATCAAGTAACAAACTTAAAATGGCGAAACAAAACTGGCGCGTCTTTCGTGACGTTGAGAAGCTCAGCTTACCAATAGCAAGTTGGTATTTTGTTCAATACGCCTTTTTGAAAGTTAAGACATATCTCAACTATATGAGATAAAGATCTTCAATCTAATATTTGGAGTGTGACGTATGCGTAAGTATATAAAGGAAATTCTAAAGAGAAGAGAACTAGTTAAGTACCTAGTTATATCTGGACAAAAAGCAGATAATCGAGATAGCTACCTAGGCTACTTTTGGTGGTTACTCGATCCATTGCTAAATGTCTTGATTTTTTACTTTTTAAGGGTAGTTATATTAGAGTCCGATGTAGAAAATTTAGCACTTATATTGGCAACAGGTGTAGTTGTTTGGAAATGGATGAGTGCAACGATTAATGGTTCTTCCAGATCAATTACTAGATATTCATCCATTATCAATCAAGTCTACTTACCAAAATCAATTTTTCCAATTGCGACAACGTTTAGTCAAATGTTTAACTTTTCATTTGGATTGATTGTTATCGCCATTTTCTTAGCTGCTTTTGGTGTCGTTCCTGGTTGGGAATTAATTTATCTACCCTTGATCATTTTAGTACAACTATTCTTTTTATTAGCAATAAGTTTATTCATTGGCTACATTTCAGTCTTTATTCGAGATATTGATCATTTAACAAAACACGTTGTTCGATTGCTTTTTTATGCTTCACCAGTTATCTGGGAAGGTAGTCGATTGGCAGGTAGTAAATACGAATTTATTGTTGATCTGAATCCGATCGCATTTATAATCGATGCCTATCGTGATGTCCTCTTATATGGTCAAGCACCAAATTTTGCAAAACTAGGTATTGTTGCATTAGGTTCGATCATTGCTTTCTTACTACTGATTAAATTTTACAGTCGAAATGAACATAAGATTATCAAGGCACTATAAGTTAAAAGAGGAGAATGTGAGGTTGACTAATGAGTCAAAATAAAAATGTTGTTATTGATGTAAAAAATATAAGTGTTGCTTATAAATC
>Ga0209487_1004332_pt1 | contig 10924 bp, 7 predicted proteins | sample Poulit2012_FD_187524 | JGI IMG/M metagenome (GOLD analysis project Ga0209487, IMG submission 187524) | Agricultural soil microbial communities from Georgia to study Nitrogen management - Poultry litter 2012 (SPAdes) (version 2) | ecosystem: Environmental > Terrestrial > Soil > Agricultural land... | reverse complement strand
TTTTTGATAGCCTAATTTCTGGCCAATTTCTTCTAACGTATTGTCTGGATGTGCTTCATACATACGAATTACTTCAGCTTGTTTATCCGTTCTACTATCGATTTTTTCTAAAATGAACGCCGTCATGTAATTAATTAGCATGTCCGGTTTTGTTTCATCATTAGCGAAAAATGCGTATTTAAACGTCCCTGATTTGTTTTTGAAATATTTTAACGATGAATCGTTACTCTTTAATTGTTCAAGTGCATCAGACGCATGCCAAATTGCAGAACCATTGATATTGTTTGCGTCTTTATTTCCTTCAAAAACAGTCCCTATCCCAATCCCTACATAGAGAGGAATATCCTTGTGCTCTGAGCAAACAAATAAATCTTTTAAAACAGAATAAGCTTTTGCATAGTTTGATATTACGGCAAACAATTCATCGCCTGATCTTACCGTAAACGGAATGATACAATCTTGTTTGTATTTATTATCTAATGATTGTGCAACATCTTGAAGTTCTTGTTCTTTTGTGTTCTTTCGTGAATCAATGACATCAGCGATAATTGCGATTGCTTTGATTGTTTTATCTTCCAAAAGATCACCTCTTTTTTTAATACCCTAAAAATAGGTATCTTTATTATATTACTCATTATTCAGGTAACAATTGAATTATACCCGATTATTAGGTATGTAATCAAGCATAGTAGACTTCATCTCCGTTATAGAACGTGCGTTCTTATTTAGTTTACCATAATTATAAATAAAGTTAAACATTTTTTTATAAAAGGATGAGTTTACATTTCCAAAATTCAAGGTATAATAAAAGTAGAAGTTCAAAAGATACTAAAAGACTGAAGCGGTGCTCTAACACCACTCCAGCCTTTGTGTAACAGCCCTTTAAGGGGGCGACTCACTTTTGTTTGTGAAAAATAACCACCTCAAAAGCTTGTCTGGCTATGGGTGGTTATTTTTTATGCTTAAATGACAATATTGCCACGATTAATGTGCTAAAAGATATAGCTGCTAAAATTCAAATACAATAATATTAATCACTTATTTCAATGCTAAGTTGTTCACGTTATCGTACTATAGTTATGTTGTTTTACTTACAAGAACGATAAATAACAAATAAATTATTTTAAATTATTCGTCCTCTCTTAAGTAGATCCTATTTTTAACATTTTCCCATTGGTTCTGAATTGATTTCTTAATAAATTGATTCTCAAAACCTAATTCTTTCATAAAATAATATTCTAAGAGATATTTTAATACTAAATAAGCATCTACTAATGACTCACCAGTTAATGCTTTATCTTTGTCTTTAATATTGTAATGTGTATAGTAATTCCTTGTTTTCGTGATGATATCAGGAAACTCCAAGCGATTGTATCCTCCCAAATAAAAAATTATTTCGTAGTTTGCAATAATTAAATCTTTTATTCTACTACTAAAAGTTACACGGCTCCTTATATTATCCAGTAAGTATTCTCTAGTTTTCTTTCTGGATGTACCCTCAACTTTTAAAGTGATGTCTTCCACTCTTTTTTTAAAATCATTAACATTACCAGGACTAAGTATACGCGAGTGATATGTTTCAAGGGCTTGCGTCATATTTAAAAAGATATTTATATCAGATAAATCACTTTTATAAATCGTTTCTAAATATAAATCTATAATAGGTTCTAATAATTCATATTTCTTAAACCAATTTTCTAACGATCCTTGGCTAGTTAAATCAATTAAATTAAATAAGTATCTGAATTCTCTTATTCTACTGTCTTCCTTAAAACCTTTTTTAGGAGTGGAAAATTTATGGACAACATTTAAATAGTTTTCGATCTTCGTAACATCAATATTATAATCATATTTCGGGTTCCAAACTTTTAAAACGTCTATATTTATGGCGCGCCCAATTGCAATCTCTATTAACCCTAAAAATTTTTTTAATTGCAAGATGAAGAAATTCAAGTTTTTCATTTCTTTACTTTTGATTATTAAATATGGCGTTTGCTTTAGAATGATCTTTTCTTCTAAAAAAGTTAAATGAAATATTGGATTTGTAAATGAAACGTTGTATTCAATTGAAAATACATCATTCTCGAATACTTTTATCGGATCAATTACTTTTAATCCAATAATTTTATCCGTTTTATCAAGTTCTGGTTTTATATAGTTTGTTACAGTGCCCCACTTTAATAATGTTGGTAAAGTAATAAACATTTTAGAAAAAATAATTTCTTCAGTAGATTCAAATATAGCACCTTCAATCATATAATCAAAGATATACTCGAAAGTATCTTCTTTACCATAATTCCTTTGCATCCGAATTCTTTTTCCGTTTAATAATGTCAATCTGGTACCATCTATTAGCACTCCACTTGTAGAATTAATTTTTAATGGCATTTTAGTAAAACTATTCATAGATCCATCATGAATTAGTCTAAACTTCAAATAAATTAAACCGTATTCATTATTTAGGTGTACTTCTCCAAAGTATTTTTTATTATTTTCTAATATTACCCAATCTCCAACCCCAAACATTTCTGTTTTCAATTGACCCACCTCAGGAAATGAATTTTGTTAATACAGTAGAGTAATTCGAAATTAATTAGTTTGTTTGTCTAATAAAGTTCCATACTCCCCCGCCATCAATTCAGCTTGCTTAACTACCGTTTCCACCGCCATCTTTTGCAAATCTGGTGGATAGCCATATTGTTTTAATAGTCTTCTGACAGTGATTCGCATTCTTGCCCTTGCTGATTCTCGCAAATTCCAGTCGATACTCATATTTTCTTTAATCGACTTGGTTAATTCATGCGCTATTGCTCGTAAAATCTCATCTCCTAGTACTTCTTCAGCTGTATCGTGTGAGGCGAGTGCATCATAGAAAGCGACTTCTTCTTTGATCATGCCTGTTTCTTCGCCTGCTTTATATGAATCATTCATTTCTTTGGCAAGTTCAATTAATTCCTCAATCACTTTAGATGTTTCAATTGCACGTTTGTTATATTGGTTAACTGCATTTTCAAGCATGGCAGAGAATTTTCGTGCTTTCACTAAGTTCTCACGTTGAACTGCTTTGATCTTCCCTTGTAATAAACGGTTTAATAATTCAACTGCGACATTCTTTTGGGGCAATGCTCGGACATCTTCTAAAAATTGATCAGATAAGATTGATATGTCTGGATTTTCTATGCCAAGTGAATCATAGACATCAATGACTTCATCAGAAATAATCGATTTAGAAATTAGTTGATTTAATTGTGCATCAATTTGAGCACCCGTCCGTTTACCATCACTAGAAGGAATTAGTTTGATAATTCCTGATTTGACCGCTTTAAAGAAGCCAATTTCTGCATTTAATTCTTGAGCTTCTGGTTCTGTTGCACATAAAGCAAATGCTTTAGCTAATTCAGTAACGGTTTTTAAGTAGTGTTTTTTATCTTCTTCTCCTAAGCCAATGATGAAGTCCATCGTTTCGGTGATAGCCCGCATACGTTCTGTTTGTTTTTCGGATAAAAACTTCTCGTAATCGTGCTTGTACAACATATCTTGAATCACTTCATACTTTTCAAGCATCAGATCAACGGCTTTCGATGTATCAATTCCTGTGTTGCTTCGATCACTGTCTGTATATTGTTTTAGTGCTTCTTTTAAACTTTCTGCAATCCCAATGTAGTCAACAATTAAACCACCTGGTTTATCACTAAATACGCGGTTCACGCGAGCGATTGCTTGCATTAAGTTGTGACCGCGCATTGGTTTGTCAACATACATTGTGTGTAAAGATGGGACATCAAAACCAGTCAACCACATATCTCGAACAATGACGATTTTTAATTCATCTTGATTATCTTTCATTCGGCGCGCTAAATGATCTCTACGCTTTTTATTTCCAATAAACTTCTGCCAATGTTCTGGATCGCTCGAACTTCCAGTCATTACGATTTTGATCACGCCTTTATCGTCATCATCTGAATGCCACTCTGGTCGGAGTTTGATAATCTGTTCGTATAAATCAATTGCAACCCGACGACTCATTGCGACAATCATAGCCTTACCAAACATTGCTTCTTGACGTGTTTCGAAATGCGCGACAATATCTTTCGCCATGTTCACTAAACGGTTTTCCGCACCTGCAAGTGCTTCTAATCGTGACCACTTGGATTTTAATCGGTCTTGATCGGTTTGTTCCTGATGTTCCGTTATTTCCTCATATTCACCATCAAGGTTCAGCCCCTCTGGTAAATCGAGCGAAATAATTCGACTTTCATAATAAATTCTTACGGTCGATTCATCCTCAACAGATTGGGTCATATCATAAATATCAATATAGTCACCAAATACAGCTGGTGTATTTTTATCAGCTAATTCGACTGGGGTTCCAGTGAAACCAATAAAGGAAGCGTTAGGTAACGCATCTCGCATATATTTCGCATAACCGTATTTCATTGCGACGCCACTTTTGTTTTTCATTACTTCAGCTTCGAAGCCGTACTGTGTTCGGTGAGCTTCATCAGCCATCACGATCACATTCTTGCGTGTCGTCAAGGCCTCCATATGACTCAAACCTTCTTCAGGTGCAAACTTTTGCATCGTGGTAAAAACAATCCCACCCGCTTCGACAGTCAACAATTCTTTTAAATCACTTCGACTATCTGCTTGTTTAGGCGTTTGTCTTAATAAATCGCTTGAAATAGAGAACGTGTTATACAATTGATCATCTAAATCATTTCGGTCGGTTAAAACTACGACTGTTGGATTATTCATTTCTAAGACGAGTTTTCCAGTGAAAAATACCATCGATAAACTTTTTCCCGATCCTTGGGTATGCCAAATGACACCAATTTTACGATCGCCCTCTTCTGCGGCTGCTCGTTTGGCTTGTTCAACCGCTTTATTGACTGCGTAATATTGATGATAGGCTGCAACAATTTTGTATGTATCTTCACCGTCTGTTTGGAAGACGATAAAGTGTCTTAGAAGGTCGAGTAAAACACGCTGCTTGAACATGCCTTTCAGCAACACTTCTAGCTGTGGTGTCGATGTTGGTGCAATTGTTTCCCCATCTGTTGTTCGCCACATCATAAATCGTTCTTCATTTGCTGTTAAGGAACCAGCTCTGGCATTGATTCCATCACTTGACACTAGGAAGGCATTATAGTTAAACAGTGTTGGAATGGTAGACTTGTAAGTTTGAAGTTGACGGAATCCTTCTGTAATTCCCGCTGACTCATTAGTCGAGTTTTTTAACTCAATCACAACCAGTGGCAATCCATTAACGAACACAACAACATCAGGACGCTTGTTATTTCGCCCTTCAATGATCGTAAATTGATTGACCGCTAAAAAGTCATTGTTATTTGGCTCATTAAAATCAAACAGCCATAACTTCTCTATCGTATTGCGATCATCAGCAGTCCGATATTCAACATCAATACCATCTGTCACATACTTTTGAAAATTTCGATTATTGATGATTAAATTTGGTGACTGAATCATTGTTACCAACTGGATCGCGCGTTCAATAGACGTTTGAGAGGCAGTCGGATTAATCCGATGGAGCGCCTCTTCCAATCGTTCACTTAAAACAACATCAACATAGCTATCACGTTCCGGATAATCGCCATCAACAGCAATATCCGGACCGAACTTAGTCTGATAGCCTAATTCACTTAACCATTCAAGCGTCGCCTGTTCAAGATCATCTTCATGAAACTGGTACATCTTCAATCACCTCCAAAGTGTCTGGTAGCTCGATCTCTCCTGATAAGAGCTTTGGTAAGAGAGTGTCGCGTAATTTTGATAAGGTTTCGTTCTTCTTTGACAAAGCCTGCATTTGATGAAATAAAGGTTTAACTACTTTATTAAACGACTTAAGAATATTAACTGGTGGCAATGCAAGTTTAAATTTCCCTAGTCCGTTTTCCCAAACCGCATAAGGGATAGTTGTTCCTTTAGAAGTCGATTCTGCAAAATCAATAACCTCTGATTGAAAGATGGTTAATAAACTAAAATACAAGTAATCTTCACTTTTAGGTCTTAAGACAAAAGAAGTTGTTCTTGTTGTTCCATCATAAGGTGCAAGACAAACTCTATGAAAATATACTCTCATAGCACCTAATAAAATATCGCCTTTTTTAAAACTAATTAAACTGCTTTTTGCATCTTCCCCCGGCCTCGAGTTAAAGAATGTCATTTTATTCATTGGTAGCATGTCAATTGGAACATATGGTTTTCTCTCTGTTGAACCACCTTTTTTTACTGAATCTTTTATTGAGTTAATAAAATCCTCTAAATGTTCAATGTCCCAATTTAAGGGCATTATTCCTAACTCGCTTTCAACCATTTTGCCGCCACTTGATTTGTAAGGTTGACCGTTTTCATTCGGAAATTCAAAATCAACAAACCAACGTTTGAAAAGTGTTTGAGCAAGGTCTTCGAGATTGGAAATGATTGAATTGTTTAATTCAATTTTTTGTCAAAAGACCATAAAAACTTTCCAATATTACGTTGAGATTTGCTATTGGGAATTTTAAATTCAAGTTCTTCAAGAGTTTTTTTATTAATTGAACTAAAGATTGTTCCTGTAGATTGTGATTCATATAAATTAAAATTCCCGATCAATAAATAATACAAAAATTTTTGATTATTTACTTTTGATGAAAGACTAGCTAAACCCCTACCGATACATAAGTCCAGCGGCGCAAAATTTACATCGCCAACAGGTGCTCTAACACTGAAAAGTATCTCACCTTTTTTTGCCATCTTTGTAACTTTTTTAGTGTATGTGTCTATATCTGGATATAGCCTTTGAAACGTTCTTGTGCCTTGTAAAAATGGAACTCCTTCGTAATCATTATAAAACTCTGACTTTGGAGATTGCCCCATGTTAATGGTAGCAATGTCTTTTAATTTAACCGTTTTCCAATCTTTAAACTTCATACCCAATCCCCCCAAGTGCTTCTCGGATTTGGGTTTCTAACTTTTCCGATTCTGCAAAATGCTCGGACAACTCTCTAGTCAGCCGTTCCATTTTTTCTTCAAATGGCTCTCCGTCATCTTCTACATCCTCAAGTCCAACATATCGTCCTGGTGTTAAAATATAATCATGTTCTCTAACTTCTTCTAATTTGGCAGCTTTACAGAAACCTGCGACATCTTCATACTGATCATCATTAGTTCCACGCCATGCGTGATAGACATCTGCTACTTGAGCAATATCTGTATCAGCAAATTCCTTTAACGTCCGTGTAGACATAGAACCTATATTTCGCGCATCAATAAACAAAATTTCTCCTGCACGTTCTCGCTTGCCATTCTTTGCTTTATCTTTCGTAACAAACCATAGACAGACAGGAATTTGTGTCGAATAAAATAATTGCCCAGGCAATGTCACGATACACTCAACTAAGTCTTCTTCAATTAGTTTTTTACGAATTTCAAACTCGGCCGTTGTATTGGTTGACATCGATCCGTTTGCTAAAACAAAACCAGCTGTACCTGTTGGGGCTAATTTTGAAACCATATGCTGGATCCAGCCGTAATTCGCATTGCCTTTTGGTGGGACACCATATTTCCAGCGAACATCTTCTTCTAATCGTTCGCCACCCCAGTCACTAATGTTAAATGGTGGATTCGCAATGATATAATCTGCTTTCAATCGTTTATGTAAATCGTTGTGAAATGTATCTGCGTGATGTTCTCCTAAATTAGCATCAATGCCACGTATAGCAAGATTCATTTTTGCTAACTTCCAAGTGGTCGGATTGGATTCTTGTCCGTAAATCGCAATATCTCCCAATTTACCCTGGTGTTCCTCAACAAACTTTTCACTTTGAACGAACATACCACCAGAACCACAGCAAGGGTCATACACTCTACCGCGATAAGGCTCTAGCATTTCTACAAGTAATTTCACAACAGACATCGGTGTATAGAATTCTCCACCACTTTTTCCTTCGGCTGCTGCAAATTTACTCAGGAAATACTCATAGACTCGCCCAAGGACATCTTTTGCTCGACTTTCTTTATCACCAACTTGGAAAGAGAACATATCGATCGTTTCCCCGAGTCTCGTTTTATCTAAGTCTTGTCGGGCATAATTTTTTGGCAGCACCCCACGTAAAGATTCATTTTCTTTTTCAATGGCAATCATCGCATTATCTATGATCTGACCTATTTCAGGTTTTTTCGCATTTTCTTTTATGTACGCCCATCGAGCTTCTTTAGGTACCCAAAAAATATTTTCTGCTAAGTATTCATCTTTATCTTCGGGATCTGCCCACTTTTCCGCAACTAATTGCGCATGCAATTCCTCAAATGAATCGGATACATATTTTAAAAAGAGTAACCCAAGAACAACATGTTTATATTCTGAAGCGTCCATACTCCCTCGCAACTTATCTGCCATACCCCATAATTTTTCTTCAAAGCCAATATTAGCTGTCGACATATTAACCCTACTTTTCTGTTATGTATTTTTTGCATATGTTATTGTAATATAGTCCTATATCTATCATACCAATAGTCGAAACGTGTCACAAGGCTCATTTGTAAAGTATTTCTATTTAATTTAAACAAAAAAAGCATATTTTATTTATTGCATGAAGGATGAGTTTACATTTCCAAAATTTAAGGTATAATAAAAGTAGAAGTACAAAAGATATTAAAAGACTGAAGAGGTGCATGAACACCACTCCAGCCTTTGTGTAACAGCCCTTTAAGGGGGCGACTCACTTTATTCAGTGAAAAAAATAACCACCTCAAAAGCTTGTCGGCTCTGGGTGGTTATTTTTTTCGGTTAAATGACAACACTGTCACGATTAATGTGCTAAAAGATATAGCTACAACTAATGCTTCAAATACTGTCATCTTCTCACCCCCTTTCAAAAAAACAAAAGGAGTGAGTCACCACCCATAAAAGCCTTATTACACTAAATTTATTATACTACAAATACGAACATTTGTTTGTGTAAAATTGATAAATTAATTGTTTTTCTATAATAGATTTAATAAGTGAATGAATTTCATAATTCGAAAATATAGACAGAAACACGAATGATTACAGATAAAATAATCAAACCATACGTAAATAAGAAAGCTAATTTAAGTGATTGGAACGGCGGGTGGTGACTCCAGCGGGAAAAGCACGAGTCCGAAGACCCCGCAGGAGTGGTTTTCTCCGAGGAGGCTAAGGCCGTGCCCGCGGAAAGCATCCACCCAGAGTGGAAATCACGGACCTTAGCTCGATCATAGTTATTCGTGTTTTACCTCTCATTAAGCCATTATGAAATTGATTCAAGTGTGTTGTAGAATGAAAATACATATGTAATAAAATTCTAAGGTAACCTTCCATTCATTAAATTACTTCTTCATAACTAAACCCGTCCGACCTTCTTTTTTTGTTTACATTTCCAAAATTTAAGGTATAATAAAAGTAGAAGTACAAAAGATAGTAAAAGACTGAAGCGGTGCGATAACACCACTCCAGCCTTCGTGTAACAGCCCTTTAAGGGGGCGACTCACTTTTATAGTAGGAAAAATAACCACCACAAAAGCTTGTCTGGCTATGGGTGGTTATTTTTTATGCTTAAATGACAATACTGCCACGATTAATGTGCTAAAAGAAATAGCCACAACTAATGCTTCATATACTGTCATCTGCTCACCCCCTTCCACAAAATAAAGGGAGTGAGCCGCCACCCATAAAAGCCTTATTACACTAAATTTATTATACCACAAAACCGAACATTCGTTTGTGTGAGATAGATAAATTAATTGTTTTTCTATAACAAATTTAACAACAAACTTATTCTAATTTCTTTTGAATTATCTTCTCAATTTCCTTCAAATCTGCTTCACTATAAAACTGATGCAGTTCAACTCTTTTTCCTCTCCAATTTAAACTGGTCAATTTATTTTTATTCCAATCAATATTAACTTCTGTGATATCTTCCCATTTGGCAAGACGTGAAATCGGTCCTTGTCCTCGAACCCGATGATAGAAAATACCTTTAGGATGGATCCCTTGTCCGACCCCATATGAAATAATATATAGAGAACCTGCCGACGAAAGAACATAGTAAGACCAGTGGTTTCCAGTAACATAAGCAATAAGAATAAATATAAGCGGGAACAAGAATATTGCGACCCGATTCAATTTAGTGACTAGAGCAGGAAAAACACATTGTAATCTCATCCGGAAATTGTAAATTGCGAGCAAGATAAATAAAATGAAAAAAATCAGGTAAATTATTATTTGCTCATCCATTAATCTAATCCCTTCTTCATCTTTCACCTATTATTTCAATAAGCCTTTTTCTCCCTCTGCTTGAGATTGAGTAAATCGTCTCGGTATCTTCAACACTCATCACAGTACCGCTATTATCATTCAACCAAAGAAATACACTGTCTTCATTCAAATCCATTCTGTAATCAGGTATCCGAATATCAACAGAACCCGTTTGTTTATGAGCAGAATTGAGAATATTAACGATTTCTTCGATCAATTCCTCATCATCAATCTCAATAACTGATTCAGGGATTTCTTGATCAAAATCTTCCATTTTATAAATTGTGAGATGGTCCGCCACTTCTAAACGTAAATCATTAGTATGTGAACAACCACTCAATAAAAATAATCCGACTAAACTTAAAACAATTATTTTTTTCATAACAGTAATATCCCCTTTATCGTCCTAGTACTTAATCTGACGACTAAACAATGAAAAGGTTACGATAAAAAAGAGCCAACTTCTCAAAAGTCAGCTCTCATTAGATCAGTCAAATTTTTCATCAATCAATGTGTTAAGTAATTCTTCAACGAGATCCCATTCTTCATCTGTCTCGATTGTGAAGAGTTTAAAATCATCTTCATTTTCTTCCTCTTCATAACGAAAAGCAAAAACCTCTTGTTCTTCTTCGTCTGTATCCTCTA
>Ga0209487_1004331_pt1 | contig 10925 bp, 12 predicted proteins | sample Poulit2012_FD_187524 | JGI IMG/M metagenome (GOLD analysis project Ga0209487, IMG submission 187524) | Agricultural soil microbial communities from Georgia to study Nitrogen management - Poultry litter 2012 (SPAdes) (version 2) | ecosystem: Environmental > Terrestrial > Soil > Agricultural land... | reverse complement strand
GCAATAGTCAGCATGCACTGAACTGTACAGCTGTTGCTGAACTGTTGCAACGGGGGTCGAACGTCGGCCCGACGGTGATGTGCGGGACACCAGCACCCTTCGGTACTGCCTGTGTCGAAATCGTTCGTTTCTGACACAAAAACCCGGTTTCCGAAATAACCCCATACGTAAAGGTGGGTGCGCTACGCTTTTGTGTCACAACACAGTGCCGTATTCTATGTGCCCATTCACTGACCTCCGCACGGGTTCTGATACGTTTTTAAGGGTGCTGTTGCAAACTCGCGTTTTCGTCGAAAACGGCGGATCCGGTACCAGCGTTGCGCTGCACACTAACAAATAGTTAGTTGTCTGGAATTCCTGTTTGCAACAGCACCTCTGTGGCCTCGTTCGGCGTTGCTTCACCCTTGACATCAACGACACTTCCATAGGTTCAGCACTGGTCGGATTGGGCAAAATCTGTATCCGGTCGGACCAGCCAAGGCTCTCAACCACTGCGCTAGGAATGATGCCGAGTAGCTCTGAATTCATCACCACGCCAGGAACCGACGCTACCCTCGTCCCGATGATTCCAGTTTGAAGTTGCAGGCCGGCCTTCAGTAATAGATTTTCTGGAGCATCATGACCAATCGATGACTTGATCCGTATAAAGCGCTCGGCGCTCATTTGCTCGAGACTGATGAATCCTTCGATTTCGGCACCGCCGTGAGTGCGCACCAGCGTCGGCCCAGGCAGGTTGTGAAACAGTGGGTTCCTCCGAATAATGGCCCTATGATGGCCCTTATGAACCAACCATTGCGCGTTGCTATTTTTGCCGACCCTGGCCTACCGTCCCGCACCGTCTCACGTGTCCTCGGTGATGACAATGACGGAGAGAAAACTGTCGGCAGATATCTTTTCTCCCACCACAAAAGTCGAACCCCAGCGCGCCCAGATGGCACGCTCGATCTCGACACCGTTCGAGGATGGGCACGAGACGATGACGTAGATCTACTGGCCATCGTCACCGAAATCCCCCGCCGTGCCGGGCGAAAACCCAAGATCGCCGCGCTGCACTACGGGGAAGGTCTGGTCATCATTTCCCTACCAGCACTGGGATGGCAGGGCGTGACCCAGAGACTTCGCCATGTACTGTTCGACTCCCTGGACGCTCTCGCCGACCAGCAGACACCCGGAACCGACCAGCACACATCCAACTCCGGGGTGGTCTACGAGCAGGAGTCTCGTTCCGGCCGGTCCGTCTACATCACCTCTCCCTGGTGGCGACCGGGCAGACTCCGACTGGTCCTGGGCATGGTACGTACCAATGAGCCCCTGTCGGCGGTATCGAAGTTGTCGGGAGTACTCGCTGCCGCGGCGGGAACTGGGGCGTTCGGCATCTTCTACTCCTCAATTTGGGAAATGGCGGACGCTTTGCCCAGCTGGCGACTGGGTCTGATTACCGCGATGGTCATTGTGACCATGGTGCTCTGGCTGATCGGTGCCAACAGGTTGTGGGAACATTCACGAAAACTAGGCGACCTGACCGAAGCCGCCATGTATAACGCCTCCACCGTGGCCACTCTCCTGCTGTCGGTCATCTTGCTCTACCTGGTACTATTTATCGGGATCTTCATCGGGGGAATATGTGTCATCGAATCCGGATTCATGTCATCGAAAATCGGTGCGGAAGCCTCCCTCGGGAACTACGTTGATATCGCCTGGCTCAGCGCCTCGATGGGCACCGTTGCGGGTGCTCTCGGATCGAATTTCGATAGCGAAGACACCATTCGAGAACTCACCCACGGCAAACGCCTGGCACAACGATTCAAACAACGCCAAGACGCCAACGAGAACAACTGCTAATTCTCACCAAGCCAAGACACGAGGCATGACTGCCCACCGGATAAACATCATGAGCGCCCTGTGGGGATTGAGGCTTATTCATAGGGGTTTAGCGCTCGCAGTCCGATCGCCGCTCTGGGGCGTGTCCCGGGGACATAAAAAAAGGGGGCTGTCTGTTTCGATTAATGTGTGAAGAAAGACCAAACAAACAGTCCCACCAGCAAGACTACGGGGCCGTCCCCTGTTTGGTGGACACGCTGACCCCGGCCCAAAATGGGCCGGAGAATGCGAGAAACCACCATGGGCGAAGAACACCTACACCGATGAGTTCAAGACGGACGCGGTCCGACTCTATGAGGACACCACAGGCGCCTCGTTCTCCTCGATCGCCGTGGACCTCGGGATCAGCCGGGCGACACTGAAGAACTGGGGCTACGCCGCCCGCAAGGCCCGCGGCGTCCAGCCCAGCCGCACCGCCGAAGACCCCACCGACGAGCTGTTGCGCCTGCGCAAAGAAGTCCAGCACCTGCGCTCGGAGACGCAGAAACTCCCAACCGAGAGCGATATCCTGCTGCCAAGGCCGCGAAATATTTCGCGGGAGAGACGACCAGGTAGAGCCGCTTCCGATTCGTTGATGACCACCGAGACCTCTATCAGGTCAAGCGGTTGTGCCAAGTCCTGAGGATCAACCGGTCCTCGTACTACGCCTGGAAATCTGCGGCTCTCCACCCGCCGGCGACGCCTCGGTTACGTTCGTTTTAGATGGCGTTCCCACCACGCATACAACCACGCTGTTAAATCCGTACAAATGCAATCACTCCAGCCACGATCCAAACTTCCGCGGTGAGCTCTACTGGACTTTGGACGATCTCGTCGCAGCACTGCGACGCTGTGCGGAGCTGGGTCTTGATGCCAAGCTGCACGCCACCGGTAATGCGTCGGTGCGCCAGGCTCTTGATGCCGCCGAAATCGTCCGCCAAGACGCAGATGGTGGTCCCGCAATGCAGATTGCCCACATGTCTTTTATCTCTGAACAGGATCTCCCACGCTTCGCGGAGCTTAACGTCGCGGCTGACGCCTGCCCCTTCATGTTGTCTCCTAGCCCGCTTACCGATGGCATCTCCGATTTCGTCGCCGACGAAACCATGGCGAATATCTGGCCTTTCACAGACCTTCTCTCCACCGGCGCTCTCATCGCAGGCGGTTCCGACTGGCCGCTGCCAGCCAATCCGATGCTGACTACGGCCATCGCACGGTCAACATCAATCAGGCCATCACCCTGCCCCAAGCCATGGCTGCGTTTACCCGCGAATCCGCCAAAGCTCTGGGCATCGCTGCAGAAACAGGCACCATCGAACCTGGGAAGTCTGCCGACTTCATCGCTCTCGACCGCGATATCTTCACCAGCGACATCAAGCAGGTTCACCAAACCCAAGTCTTAGGGCGCTGGGTGGCTGGCGAAGGAATTTGAAGCTACTCTTCCTCGGATGCGAAATGTGAGTTAGCGAAGGCAACTGCGGCAGCAATGTCATCATCGCTCGTACCCCACGCCTTCTGAACAACTTCACCCCAAGCCTCGGATGCGCACTTAGCGTATTCCTTGGCTTCATCGGTGCTTTCCCAAGCCACTGGATCAAATACCTCGCCAGAGAGGTACTTCCCCAGCATTTGGACGGTGAGATCCCATCCCACCGCCACACCAATGGTGCCGCCTGGACCGTATGCCGCGACCATCTCATCAAGAATCGTCGCCGGAGTGGAATGCTCCAACTCAATGGTTGTGTGCTCATCCTCCGGGGTAAGTCGCAATTCCAGTTCGGTTGTCATTCCTGGCCCTAATACCCACGTCGTCTTGAGCGTAATTGGCGCTTCACACTGAAGTATCTCTCCGGCCGCATTGTCTTTGACTTGAAAACTACCGCCTTGGTGGAATTCACCCTCAACTTCGCTAAACCATTGCGCTAGTTGTCCCTTACCAGTGCACGCCTTCCATGCATCGGTCACCGATGCTTCATAGCTCCTGCGCAGCAGAACCGACTTTCCTTCACCATCCGTAACCGGCGCATTTCCAAGCGCACGATGGGTTTTCTTCAAATCTTGATTCTCAGACATTTCACTCAACTTTAGGGTTAGGGTTTTGGTAGCTGGCAATATTCTTCATCAGTGACTGGCTCGAGCCATTCATTGCTCACTCCTTCGCCTGGAGTGAGGAATGCGAGGTGACTAAACCAGGAATCTGCTTTCGCTCCATGCCAGTGTTTCAGGCCGGCCGGGATGCGGATGGCACTGCCCGGCTCCAAACTGATGGGCTCCTCCCCTTCTGCTTGGTACCACCCTGAGCCGGCGGTACATAGCAGAACCTGATCGCCTGCGCCATTTTCACCGTGATGGATGTGCCAATTATTGCGGCAGCCCGGTTCGAAGGTGATATTGGCGACGGGGACGGTGCCATCAACAAGCGACGCCCGATAGCTTTGGCCGACAAAGTACTCCGCAAGTTCTTCAAGCTTTTCGCCGGTTTCAAAGATTTGTCCAAAATTGTTATAACTCACAGAAGCTCCTTAGTCGCGCAACGGCAGTGAGTGTTCCGCTTCCCACCCTAGGCCGGTGGCAGCTCGATTAACAGGGGTTTTGAATATTTTGAGCTGAGATTCGCGGGCAGTGGCCGTACTCCGCCGCTTCGATAAGTTTCACGTGAAACCATGCTTGGGCAATAAGACCTTAGCTTGAGTGGCGACAGAGCGGATTCCTTCACGTAGGCTCGCCGGCAAGGAAAATCACTGCCCCGACAGCTGTCGGGGCACCTCAAATCTTCACAAGGATTCGTCTATGTACAACCCTGATATCAGCGTCAAAACCTATCTTGTAATTTCCCTGTTCTTTACAACGCTATTCGTAGCTTCCGTGGCGCTCATTGGCAGCCCAGTATTCAACTGGATCTTCGGAATGGTTGCTATCGCGACTGCACTCATGGCTATTGCCCAAAGCTGGCTCGACCACAGGGCTTCGAGAGCGTAGCAGCAGGAAATGCGAAAGGCTTGGTAGATTTTCTCTACCAAGCCTTTTACTTGTGGAGCATAGGAGAATCGAACTCCTGACCTCCTGCTTGCAAAGCAGGTGCTCTACCAATTGAGCTAATGCCCCAAGCTTTCGCTAGACAAATACGTTACTCTTTGCACGCAAGTGACGCAAACAGCCCGTTACCAGCAGGTAAAGAGCAGAAAAAGTTACTTGGAATCATCTTCCTTGATACGTTTTAAGATGCGCTGGCCGATGGTGTGGACTTGTTGCACCTGGGACTTTGTCAACGGATCGAAAAGCACTTTTTGGACTTGCTCAACGTGCCCGGGGGCGGTGGCAACAACCTTGTCGTAGCCGGCATCGGTAAGCGTGGCGACGGTATAACGTCCATCATCTGGATCGGCGCTGCGGGTAACCCAGCCCTTCTTCTCCAGCTTGGCGATGACCTGTGAGAGCCGGGAAAGTGAACCATTCGCGGTTGACGCCAGATCACTCATTCGCAGCGAGCGGTTTTCCGCCTCTGATAAACGTGCCAGCGCGGTGTACCCAAAGTGGCTCAGACCAGCGTTTTGAGTCAGTTGATGATCCAGCGAGCGATCCACCTCAATGATCAACGCCATTAGGGTATAGAAAGCATCCTTTTGCTCATCATTTAGCCAACGCGTTTGCGGTTCAGCACCCTTCCCCGCTCGATCATCCATGCGATTCATGACCCTGAGTTTAGCAGAAAAATACCGCTTCACAATCCAGATTTGCAGGTAGTTGTCAAATATCGCTTTACATCTAAAGCGATACATGCTAGATTTTGGTTAAACCTTTAAGTAATCACTAGGAGAGATAATGTCCGTCCTGCCCGATCCTCGTACTCAAGTCCGTCCCGCTGGTGCGTTGGATGACCTGCGCGCTTTTGCCATCCCTCGTGCGCATGAGCATCGCCATTGGGAACCCAGCGACGGACCATTGCCCGCACTATTTGTCAGCCACGGTGCACCTCCAACCCTGGATGATGCCGAATGGTTGGGTTACCTCTACAAATGGTCACAGTCTTTGCCAAAGCCCCGCGCTGTCGTCATGATTTCAGCACACTGGGAAAATGCTCCGGTAGCAATTTCTGCATCGGAAGCCGGCACCCCGTTGTACTACGACTTTGGTGGCTTCCACCCGCGCTACTACACCTTGAAATATGAAACTCCCGATGCCACCGAGTTGGCCAAGCGTGTAGCCGGACTGTTGGGCTACTCCCCTGTTCACCAATTCACCAACCGCGGCCTAGACCACGGTGCGTTCATTCCGATGATGGCGATGTACCCCGCCGGTGACGTGCCAGTAATCCAGGTATCCATGCCCTCAATGAACCCATCCGACCTACAGGAGCTGGGCAATAAGCTGCGCAGCCTGCGTGAAGAAGGCATCCTGGTCATTGGCTCTGGCTATATGACTCACAGCTTCGCGGTGATGCGCGATCCTTCGCTACAACCGCACGTGCAGGCCTTTGATGACTGGGCAGGTGAAACTATCGCGCGTGGCGATGTCGACTCACTGCGCGATTACCTTAACAAGGGCCCGGGCGCGCGTATCGCGCACCCGACTGCAGACCACTTCGTACCACTGCTATTAACCATGGGTGCAGCTAATGACCCCACCACCGCGCGCACCGTCTTTAACCGCGTGGGATTGGGCAACCACATTCGCTCCATCGAGGTCTACTAAGAATAAAAGAACAAAGGGTGGATACCGGTCTTTGGTGATCGGTATCCACCCTTTGGCATCGTTAAGCGTATGCGAATTCGTGTGCGCTTACACGCGTGCCGGCTTTGCTTCTGCTGCTGCAAGTGCCTCGCGCATCAGCTCTGCAGCTTGCGATGGAGTTTTCCCAACACGCACGCCAGCGGCCTCGAGCGCACGCTTCTTACCTTCCGCGGTTCCGGAGGAGCCGGAGACGATAGCGCCAGCATGGCCCATGGTCTTTCCTTCCGGCGCGGTAAATCCGGCGATGTACGCAACGACTGGCTTGGTCACATACTCCGCGATGTAGTTGGCTGCGTACTCCTCAGCATCGCCGCCGATCTCGCCAATCATCATGATTGCCTTGGTGTCAGGATCCCGCTGGAATTGTTCAATCGCAGCAATGTGAGTGGTACCAATGATTGGATCACCGCCGATACCAACGCAGGTGGAAAATCCGATGTCAGACAGCTCGTACATCATTTGATAGGTCAACGTGCCGGATTTGGATACCAGGCCGATGGAACCTGGCTCTGGCGCAGTCTCGGCCGGGATAATTCCCGCATTAGACTGACCTGGAGTGATAAGCCCCGGGCAGTTCGGGCCAATGATGCGGGTGTTGGACTCCTTAGCCAGCGCAAAGAATTCGGCGGTGTCCTTCACTGGAACACCTTCCGTAATTACAACAGCAAGTGGAATGTGGGCGTAGATAGCCTCTTCCACAGCAGACTTGGTGAACTTCGCTGGGACAAAGATGACGGTGACGTTCGCACCGGTGGCCTGAATTGCTTCGCGTACGGTACCGAAGACCGGAATACTTTCGCCGGTTTCAAAAGTTACGGTCTCGCCCGCCTTCTTGGGGTTAACGCCGCCAACAATATTGGAACCCGAACCGAGCATGCGCTGGGTGTGCTTCATGCCCTCGGAACCGGTCATGCCCTGAACGATGATCTTGGAATCAGAGTCGAGAAAAATAGCCATGAGAAAATTTCGTCCTTTGTAGGTCTTTAGGCGTTGACGGTTACGGCGGAATCAGCAAGTTCAGCTGCAGTTCGGGCGGCTTCATCCATGGTTGCCACCTGCTGAAGCTTCGGCAGGTTAGCGTCTTCCAAAATTGAACGGCCCAGTTCAGCATTGTTGCCGTCAAGGCGCACAACCAGTGGCTTCGGTTCAATACCTTCAGATTCCAGGATGCGGAATGCCTGAACAATACCCTTAGCAACCTCATCGCAGGCGGTAATGCCGCCGAAGACGTTGACAAAGACGGACTTGACCTGCGCGTCGCCCAGGATCACCTCAAGACCATTGGCCATGACTTCCGCATTCGCCCCGCCCCCGATGTCGAGGAAGTTTGCTGGCTTGGGCTGACTCGCAAGACCCTCACCGGCATAAGCAACAACATCCAGCGTGGACATCACAAGACCTGCACCATTGCCGATAACACCGACGGAGCCGTCAAGCTTGACGTAGTTTAGACCCATCTTCTGAGCCTTCAGCTCTAGAGGGTCCTGCGCACTGTGGTCTTGCAGTTCGGCATGGTCTGGGTGGCGGAAGGCAGCGTTTTCATCCAAAGACACCTTGCCGTCAAGCGCGACCATGTCCCCTGAACTGGTCTTGACCAGTGGGTTGACTTCCACCAAAGTGGCATCTTCTTCGACATAAGCTTCATAAAGCTTCTTAAAGACGGGGATCAGCTTGGTAATTTCTTCTTCGCTAAAACCTGCTTCGGTCGCGATGTCACGCGCCAAGGTGGTGGTCATGCCATCCAGCGGGGAGAAGCTGCGGCGCACCAGTGCTTCTGGGCGTTCTACGGCGAGGGTTTCAATTTCTACGCCGCCTTCCTTGGACAACATCACCAGGTAGCGGCGCTTGGTGCGGTCTAAGAGAATGGAAAAATAGTACTCTTCCGCGATGTCTGCACCCTCGGCAACCATCACGCGACGAACTGTGTGACCCTTGATCTTCAAGCCCAGGATCGCATCAGCAGCTTCTGCTGCTTCGGACGGACTCTTGGCTAATTTCACGCCACCGGCCTTACCCCGTCCACCTACTTTCACTTGGGCTTTTACGACCACGACGCCTGCGCCCAGCTTCTGTGCTGCCTCTTCTGCCTGCGTAGGCGAGGTAGCGGTGATGCCACGAAGTACAGGTACGTCATGCTTTTCAAACAAGTCACGAGCTTGGTACTCGTAAAGGTCCACAGTGAGACTCCATTCTCGTCAGTCATGGTATTTAACCAAAATCACAGTGTATTAGAGATCGCGTCACAGTATCTACACTTTGGCCAAAAAGATAGCAGGGATTGCGAAGAACATTTCACACACTTTGCAGCAATCGAACGCCGCGGACTTAGGCCTATAAATCTGCTGGGAGTGCAGTTGCGCTAGCCGACACATCGCCCATGCTGCTACTTCGCCAACTTGGCGCGATATACCCCCAAATTCCTCCCCCTATATTGGAAACTAACCCCTTCTAGCGCAGTTATACTTTGGCCATGTCAGGAATTTCTGCAAAGCGGGTACGCACCCGCCACTTTTTTGAAGCAAAAGCCGCCGGCACCCCGATCTCTGCGCTGACCAGCTACGATGCTTTGTCAGCAAGCATTTTTGATGAGGCAGGCATCGATATGCTGCTCGTCGGCGACTCCGCCGCCAACGTGGTCTTAGGTCGTGACACCACTTTGTCCATCACCGTGGATGAAATGATTGTCCTGGCCAAGGCGGTTACCCTTGCAGCCCGGCGCGCTCTAGTGGTCGTTGACCTGCCCTTTGGCAGCTACGAGGCTTCCCCGCAGCAGGCTGTGGCAACGTCGGTGCAGATCATGAAAGAAACCGGTGCGCACGCGGTCAAGATCGAAGGAGGCGTGGAGCGCGCGGACACCATTCGCGCGATTGTCGATGCCGGCATTCCCGTCTGCGGCCACATCGGGTTCACCCCACAATCCGAGCACGCTCTGGGCGGCCCGGTTATTCAAGGCCGCGGTTCGGGTGCGGATAAGCTCACCCGCGATGCCCGCGCCGTGGAGGCCGCTGGTGCTTTCGCCGTTGTACTGGAGATGGTGCCAGCCCAGATCGCAGCGGAGGTTACCCGCGAAATTTCCATCGCCACGATCGGCATTGGTGCAGGTCCCGACACCGATGGCCAAATTCTGGTCTGGCAGGATGCTTTCGGCCTTAACCGCGGCAAGACGGCCCGTTTCGTACGCAAGTATGCCGATTTAGGCACATCACTTCTCGATGCCGCCCGCACCTACGCCGACGACGTTTCCGCCCGCAGCTTCCCCGCAGCGGAGGAATCCTACGAATGAGACTGATTAAGACCAAAGCAGAGCTTATCGATGCCCTCTCTTCAGTCCACGAAAACATCGCTTTGGTGCCCACGATGGGCGCACTGCACGAAGGCCACCTAAGCCTGGTCAGTGCTGCACGAGCCGAGAACGACTTGGTTGTGGCGAGTATTTTTGTAAACCCGCTGCAATTTGCCGACCTCGGAGACTGCGATGATTACCGCAACTACCCTCGGACACTCGAGGCCGATACGAAACTTTTGGAATCTGCCGGCGTGGACATCATCTTCGCACCCGATGTAGAGGAGATGTATCCACAGGGCACACCGGAAATATGGGTACGCACGGGCGAGATGGGCGCACAGCTGGAAGGCGCCAGCCGCCCCGGGCACTTTGATGGGGTCGCCACCGTGGTGGCAAAGCTGTTTAGCCTCGTCCGGCCGCACCGCGCCTACTTCGGGCAAAAGGACGCCCAGCAACTGGCAGTCATTAAGCGCATGGTTCACGATCTTGACCTGCGCGTTGATATCCGCGCGGTGCCCATTATTCGTGGCGCGGATGGGCTTGCCGAATCCAGCCGCAACCAGCACCTCAGCGCCACTGATCGCAATAACGCCCTCGCACTATCGGCAACGCTCGCGGCGTTGCGCGAGCGCCGCATCGATCTGGACCAAGCCCGCGCCGAGCTGTCCAACTCCCCCGGCGTGGAGTTGGACTACTTGGAAGTGGTTAGCCCCGAGACCCTCCAGCCAGTCACCTGGCCGCCAACCGCGCCCGCGCTCGCGCTGGGCGCAATCATCGTCGGCAGCACACGGTTGATCGACAACATGGACATCTAATATCCCCACTTAAAGGGAAATCTGCGGCCACTGCTTTGTATCTCGAAGCAGCTGCCGGTCATGGGAAGACAACACGACGGCAGCATCGGTGACTTCAAGAGCCTGGGTGAGCTCATCAACCAATGCGATAGACAAGTGATTGGTGGGTTCATCCAGGATCAGCACGTGCGGGAGTCGTGCCAAGACCAGCGCGAGCTCCAATCGGCGTTGTTGGCCCATGGATAGTTCACCGA
>Ga0209487_1004330_pt1 | contig 10927 bp, 11 predicted proteins | sample Poulit2012_FD_187524 | JGI IMG/M metagenome (GOLD analysis project Ga0209487, IMG submission 187524) | Agricultural soil microbial communities from Georgia to study Nitrogen management - Poultry litter 2012 (SPAdes) (version 2) | ecosystem: Environmental > Terrestrial > Soil > Agricultural land... | reverse complement strand
ATGAAATTCATTGTTTACTGATGAAAATAAAAAACCTCCTCTTATTTGAATTAAAATAAGAAGAGGTTTGATCGTTGAATCAGTTACCCCAACTTATCTTCCAGACGTAGTACACGTCTGTTGGATTTGGCACAGTACTAAAAAAGCCTGTTGCCGAGGTATCAAAGGGCCAATCCCTCCACCTCTCTCGATAAGAAGTAAAACATTGTATTATGTAATTGTTAATAAGAGTACATCATTTTAAATGGGATAGCAACCATTGTGAGATAAGTCCGCCAATTAACCCAATTCTAAATTCAATGAAATGGATGGTGTTGAGCGATTGTTCAAGGGATGAAAGGAGGTAAAAAATCATAAAAAAGATCGAATGACATAAAAGTCATTCGATCAGAATAGATGTACTTCATTATTGTGATAAACCATCATAAATAACGTCAATATTATGTTTTAGAAAAGTAACGTATGTGTCACCATCTTCACCAGGTTTTCCGATTTCATCTGAGAAAATTTCACCGAATATTTCCAAGCCCGTTTCACTTGCAACAGTTTCCATCGGTCGCTCATCTACGTTTGACTCAATGAATAGAACAGGCGGATCATTTTCTTCAATAAAATTAATCAGTGATTTAACTTGAGAAGGTGTCCCATTTTCTTCTGTATCAATGGCCCAAATATATCCTTCTTTTAAATCATATCGATCAGCCATATATTGATAGGCTCTTTCACTTGTAATCAGCACCCGTTTTTCCTCCGGGATTTCAGCTAGTTTCTCTGAGTATTCATCGTCAATTTCTTGCAATGTATCTAAATAGGCCTCCGCATTATTCTCGTACTCCTCTTTATGATCAGGATCAATTGCGATCAGAGCATCTCGCGTATTCTCAGCCATTTGGATACCGACGACAGGGTCTAAAAATGCATGTGGATTAATTTCCTCTTCTTTTCCATCCTCTGATGTCAGATACATCGGTTCGACTCCATCAGCAAGTTCAAAAGTCTCTTCTTCATCTTGATCAATCGATTCAGTTAGCCTTGAAAGCCATCCATTGTCTCCACCCTCTAAATTAAGTCCATTATAAAATAATGCATCAGCATCTGTTGCTGCCATAATGTCCTCAGGAAGTGGTTCATATTCATGGGGGTCAGTCCCAACAGGTACAAGATTGTGGATGTCTACGTGATCGCCACCAATTTGACTAACCATATCCTCTAAAATTGTAAAGGTTGTTACAACTTTTATCTGTTCCCCGTTGTTGTTTGAACTGTCAGGATTATTTGAGTCCTCTTCATTATTTCCACAAGCTACTAAAGCCATGACGAGCATCAACGCAAGAACCGTTACTTTATACATCTTTCTCATCGATTATTTCTCCCTTTTAGTTATATTCTTTGTTCTTCTTAAAGAATTTCATAATACCGGTTTAGTGCAACACCGTTACAACATATAGTTTCGTTGAACCGTTCTTAACTACATATTGTATCGATGTAGCTAATTTCAGTAATTATGAAATACATTCCTTCTATCTAATGATAATGAATTTCATAATCCCTATTTATAGCTACATTACCTCGATATGTAGTTGGTTACGGTAATTATAAAATTCATTCAATAAAACAATTATTTTTGAATAGCTTTTTGACTTCTTTTCATTTTAATAGAACGCCATAAAATTCCTTGCTTCGGTGAAAAGATAAAGGCAAGAATGAATAATACCGTCGTTGCAAGCACAATAACAGCACCAGAAGCTAAATCAAATTTAAAACTAAAGTACAATCCAGCTACAGCTGATATTGCTCCAAATGAAGCGGATAGGTAAATCATCGTCGATAACTTATTCGTGAGTAAATAGGCTGTTGAAGCTGGTGTTATAAGCATGGCAACAACAAGTACAACACCTACCGTTTGCAGTGATGCTACTGTAACTAATGTCAGTAAAATCATAATGACATAATGAATGACTCGTGTTGGCAGGCCATAAGCTGCTGCCATCGTAGCGTCAAACGTACTAATCAGTAACTCTTTATAAAATAAGATGACAACAATTAAAACAATGATTCCGATAATAAGGGTGATCCACATATCGGAAGAACGAACAGATAGCAGATTTCCGAATAAGATTTGATTTAAGTCTTGAGCAGTCTGTGCTTTCGATATTAAAATAACACCGAGGGCAAAGAAAGCGGAAAAGACAATCCCAATTGCCGAATCAGATTTAACCCGACTGTTTTGACTAATAAATCCAATTCCAACAGCGGTTAATAACCCCGTAAATACTGCACCATAAAGGAAGTTAATGCCAAACATATATGATAAAGCAACACCGGGAAGAACCGCATGTGAAATGGCGTCACCCATCAATGCCATGCCGCGTAAAATAATAAAGCAACCAATTACCCCACAAATAATACCGACCATGATGGATGTAAAGAACGCTTTTTGAAAAAAGCCGTAATTCATCAAGTTATTTATAAATTCCACGACATACCAACCTCCTTATTACTAAAAATGGGGAAAGGTGTTTGATAGGCCTTTTGCATGACATCTGGCTGGAATACGTTTTGAACAGTGCCAGATTCGATAAGTTCTTTGTTGATTAAAATAAGCTCATCAAAATATTCTTCTACTTTTGATAAATCATGGTGAATAACAAAAATAGTTTTACCTTCATCTCGTAATTTCTTTAATAACTGAATGATTACTTTCTCACTTGCTACATCTATACCGACAAACGGTTCATCAAGGAAAAAATATTCAGCCTGTTGGGCAAGGGCTCTTGCTACAAATACACGCTGTTGTTGACCACCGGAAAGTTCACCAATTTGCCGTTTTCCATAGTCCTCTAATCCGACTTGTTTCAAACAGTTGGTAGCCAACTCCCTTTCCGCTTCACCTGGACGTTGAAACAAGTTTAGATTCGGATAGGTACCGAGTAAAACAGTCTCCAATACAGTGATCGGAAAATCCCAGTCAATGTCACTCCGTTGGGGGACATAAGCTACTTTTCTCCTTACTGCTTTTAATGATTTGTCGCCAAACGTTACCTCGCCCTTGTCTTTCGGAATTAAACCAATCATTGCCTTTATTAAAGTGGATTTACCTGCCCCATTCGGTCCAATAATACCGATGAGACTTCCACTGTTAACTGAAAAAGACACATTTCGAACAACTTCATTTCCATAATAAGATACGTGTACATTACGTACTTCAACTGAACTTTCCATGTCCACACCTTCTATCTGTTGTATTAAAAGAATTAGAATAAACATTTTCAAATATCATTTATAATTACGATGCCCTAGATCCTTGTGATTGTTCCCTACAAATCAAAAAAGGTTTTATTTTAAGCTATTTTTTGCCCTTGTAAAAATATTTTTCGTCGAGGCAACTTAATCACAGTATAGTAGGCTTTATTCATTTTGTAAACAGTTAGGTTTAATTATTCATCTATAGATTACCCTAAGAATTTTCACTAACAAATAAGATGAAAATGTCCATTAAGTTTGCTTAAGATCAAAAACTTTGCCGACTGCAACTTTAGTTTATTATATGATATATAATTCGATTTGTAAACCATTATTTATAAAGAAAATATGTATGCTGTATTGTATGAAAGGAAAGCAAATATGAAGCTTGGGTTTGTAGTTATTATGTTTAATAAATGAATTTTATAATCACTTTTTATAGCTATATCACTCCAACAGCGAAGTGACTTCGCTTGTTACGGTAATTATGAAATTCATTCTAATAAACAAAAATCTCCTTAAATAGGAGATTAATGGGGGACTACAAATATTGATTTTTAACAACGCGCTTAAATAGGGTCCCCCTTATTGATTGCCATTCATCTATTGAAAGGGAAGTCATTGTATTCTGCTAACAGGTTTAATTTAATGATGATTATTGATTGAATCTTTGTCAAATGGATTAATATGGACGAGTACGTCTTCGATGTCCTTATGGTTATTTAAAAGAGCCTCCTTGACCATCGCTGCAATATCATGTCCTTCTCTCACCGTAATTTTAGGATTGACACTTATCTTTATATCGATAATTACGTAGCGACCATGTGTGCGTGCATACATTTGATCAATCAGTAAGACCCCTGCAATATTTTTTACGGTATCTTTATAGGGTTGTACTTTTTCTTTATCTAATACTTTTTCCATCATGACGTTGGAGGCGTCTTTAGCTAGATCATAACCTACCTTAATAACGATTAAAGAAACGGCAATACCTGCTACAGCGTCTCCGTACACGAGTAGTGGGATGTCATACCGTTCTCCAAGAATAGCTGCGCCAATCCCAATTAAAGCCGCAATGGATGATAAAGAATCGGAACGATGATGCCAGGCTTCACTAATCAATGCTGTACTCTGATATTTTTTACCTAAGCGATATTTATAATGAAAAAGAGCTTCTTTTATTAAAATAGAAAGGATGATGACAATTAAAGCGAGCATTCCTGGTGCTACTGGCTTCTCTCCAAAGAAAACATTAACAGAGGATATGCTAATCTCAATACCAACTGCAATTAATAAAAATGCGATAATAATCGAGGCAATGTTTTCTGCTTTTCCGTGCCCATAGGGATGTTCCTCGTCTGGAGGCTTGACAGATATTTTTACAGCGAACAAGATGACGATTGAACCGACAATGTCTGAAGCCGAGTGAAGAGCATCGGCAATTAAAGCACGACTACCAGAGACTATTCCACCAACCGTCTTGATGATTGTTAGTAAAATATTTACGATAATCCCGACCCATGTCGCAACAATGATTGATTTTGTGTTTTTTCGCATTTGAGTCACCACCATTACTTTTGTCTATCTCCATTGTATCAGCAGGGAGTGAGTGGGTCTATAGCAACGTTATTAGCTATACAACAGAACTTAATGCTTATTCAATTATGTTGCACGAGGTAAAGTAATTGATCGTGTTCATCCTGCCATAGGAATATAAAAGAAAATTTAATCGTGTCTGTCTTCAATTGTAAAAATGAACTTAGTTATGCTAAAATAAGTCAGATCAGCTAGTACTTCTCACGGGTTAGAGAGATAGACTGAATCATAATAATTATGAAAAGGTTGATTGAATATGGAAATCGAGGTCATTGTTCAAAATGGAGCTGAGGCGATTGCAGCGGAAAGACTGGGTGCCGATCGGCTTGAACTCGTTTCGGCTATTCAAGAGGGTGGATTAACCCCTAGTTATGGGACAATCAAACAAGTATTAGCAAGTGTCTCCATACCTGTTTATATCATGGTGAGGCCGCACAGCTACCATTATGATTATCAAGAGAATGAGATGCAAATCATTCATGAAGATGTGAAGAACATCTTGCAATTAGGTGGGAATAAAATAGTTTTCGGTTCATTGAATGCGGATTTGACAATTAATGAAGCTCAGCTAGCGAGTGTAATCAATATTTCAAAGGATCTCCTGATTACTTTTCATCGCGCATTTGATGAAACACCGTCTGTTATCGATGCATACAGGACGTTAACAACCTACCATGATCAAGTAAAAACCATACTCACTTCTGGTGGCATGAGCAATTGCCTAAAAGGGAAGCAACAACTCACTGAGCTTGTCGCTGAGTCACGAAAACAGAAGGGACCACAAATTATGCCTGGTGCAGGACTAAGTGTCGAAAACATAGAAGAGATTCATCAAACCGTACAGGCAAGTCACTATCATTTTGGTAAAGCAGTCCGCGTCAATCAATCTTTTCACGAAGGATTTGCCGAAGATAATTTGAAGCGGATTAGACAGGCCATTTAGACATCAACGCACAGATAGATTGAATCCCTATACCATAGAGATAAAAAGCTTGAACATTAGGAGCAGTTTTGTGATTTGTTTATTAAATGATGTAGCATGAACATGATATTCGCTAGCAATCAGATTGAGGGGGACGGGAGAATGGCAAAAAAGGTAGTGATCGCATTAGGTGGAAATGCAATTCTGCAACCTAAACAAGAAGCGACTTATGAAAATCAGCTTGAAAATGTACAGAAAAGTGCCAAAATTGTAGCGCAAATTATTCAAAATGGTCATAAGGTAATTGTAACGCATGGGAATGGACCACAGGTAGGTCATATTTTGCGTCAAAATGAAGTCGCTCGAGACATCGTACCTCCTTTACCTCTACATGTATGCAGTGCAGAATCACAAGGATTCATCGGTTATATGATGGATCAAATGTTGAAGAATGAATTAGCAAAGCTCGGATTGGAGAAAGATGTAGTCAATTTATTGACACAAACAGAAGTGTCTAAGGATGATCCGGCCTTTCAAGATCCAACGAAACCGATCGGAAAATTTTATACAGAAGAAAAAGCAAAACGATTAGCAACCGATAAAGATTGGGTTGTGAAAGAAGATGCGGGGCGTGGTTGGAGACGTGTCGTAGCATCCCCACAACCTCAGTCAATACTGAGCTCTAAAGCGGTACGTGTTTTAACGGATGCCGGTTCAGTCGTCATTACTGCAGGTGGGGGCGGTATTCCAGTCATTAAAAATAAAATGGGTATGTATGAAGGCATTGAAGCGGTCATTGAAAAAGATAGTAGTGCTTGTAGATTAGCAACGGAAGTAGAAGCCGATACATTTATGATTTTAACCGATGTATCACATGTATATATTAATTATGGAAAACCAAATGAAGAAGCCTTAGGCCATATTAATTTAGAACAAGCAAGACAATATGTGGCAGAAGGTCAATTTTCGCCAGGCAGTATGAAACCTAAAATGGAAGCTGCCATTAAGTTTGTGGAGCAAGGCGGAAAAGCGATTATTTGTTCACTTGATCAAGCAGATATTGCACTTGAAGGGGAATATGGAACCTTTATCACCAAGTAAAAAATAGGAGGCGTTATTTTCCATTCGCCTTTTATTTACAAAATATTTCCTGGGGAATAGTATTGCTGTCAAAAAACGGGTTAACTCTTAAAAATGAAGAGTTAACCTGTTTTTTTGCCTATTTCCGTATGCTGAGCATTCCCTCATGGAAGAAACGTTTGACAGGTCGGAGAGAAGGGATAATGCTACGGTAACGTGTTAAAGAATAACGTATATTAATCCTTATGTAGGTGATGCCTAGGAATGTAATTATTCCCACTATTCACCAAGTTGTGTTTTATTTATAATGAAAAAAATATTAAAGTGAGCAATCTGCTGATAATGGAAGGATAGGTCACTCAACTGGACATTGATGTCATGCAAGTAGAAATATGTCGGAACGTATAAAAAAGTAATTATAATTATTTCAGAAATATATTACGATATAGAGATATTTTTAAAGTTAAATTCGGTAAGCTTGTTGTAGCAGGTGTTAGAGTGCGTAATAATGGCTGATTATGGAAGGCGGAAAAGGGAATATATACAGGGAGAATTCGGAAGGTCATATGAATATAGCGCTAATGGGGAGGATTATTTACTTATGTACTAGTTAAACGCTCTTCATTAGACTTGATACTTATATACTCGTAAATTTGACGTTTAACTGGTTTTGACTCGATTAGAAATAAGCTATAGAGTAATGAACATAAGCTTTTTACTTCAAAGGTTGATTATCCAAAATACGCTTGGAGGTGATAATATCTCGAATCTAGCAAATGCAACCATCGATAAGGAAGCGGTCACAAATTATAGAGAACCGAGTTTAGAAGATGGTGCAGAAGTATGGGAGTTAATTAAGGATACAAAGATACTCGATTTAAATTCATCATATAGCTACATTATGTGGTGTAGTTACTTTAGCGAAACATCAATCATCATTGAAACGGATAACAAAATTGTCGGCTTTATCTCAGGGTTTATCAAACCAACAGAGCCAGACCGAATATTTGTCTGGCAAGTTGCAGTAGCTGAGTCGGAGCGTGGAAGAGGGTTGGCGTCTAAAATGCTTAGAAGGCTTTTAGAGCGAGAGTCTTGTGAAGGTATTAACTATATAGAAACAACGGTAACACAGTCGAATATTCCATCACAAAAACTTTTTCACGGTTTAGCCAGAGATTTAGGAACGAAGATTAAAGTGTCGGAATGCTTTACTTCCGAAGATTTTCCAGAAAAAGGCCATGAAGATGAATTAATTCATGAAATTGGTCCATTTAAAATAAGGTAATTATTATTAGGAGGATATATTTTAATGACTGTTTTAGTCGAAGGTCCGTCGATGAAGGTTTTTGAGAAACTGGAATCACAAGTACGTAGCTACAGCCGTAGCTTTCCAACTGTATTTAATAAAGCAAAGGGATATAAGCTATGGGACATTGAACAAAGAGAATATATTGACTTTTTTGCGGGTGCAGGAACGTTAAATTATGGGCACAACAATGATGTGATGAAGAAGAAGTTAATCGAGTATATTGAAAATGATGGTATCACACATAGTTTGGATATGGGGACGATTGCGCGAGAAGACTTCTTAACAAAATTTAATGACATCATCCTTAAACCAAGAAAACTAGATTATAAAGTTATGTTTCCTGGTCCGACAGGCACGAACACGGTTGAAAGTGCTTTAAAAATTGCTCGGAAGGTGACAGGACGTGACACCGTTATTAGTTTCACAAACGGTTTTCATGGCATGTCGATTGGTGCGCTATCTGTAACAGGTAATATCTCGCATCGTGAAGGTGCTGGTATGCCACTTACAAATACAGTATCCATGCCATTTGATAATTTTATGGATGGATATGATTCAACCCAATATATCGATAAAATGCTAGAAGATAATAGTAGTGGTGTTGGATTACCAGCGGCATTTATTCTAGAAACCGTTCAAGGTGAGGGTGGCATTAATGCAGCAAGTTTTGAATGGTTAAAGAAGATAGAAGCTATTTGTAAACGATGGGATGTATTATTAATTGTCGATGATGTTCAAGCAGGGAATGGTCGAACAGGAACATTCTTTAGTTTCGAACCTGCGGGAATTGAACCAGATATTGTTTGTCTATCGAAATCAATTGGTGGTTATGGACTGCCAATGGCAATTACACTTATAAAGCCTGAATATGATATATGGGATCCGGCAGAACACAATGGGACATTCCGTGGAAACAATCTGGCATTCATTACAGCTACAGAAGCATTGTTATCCTTTTGGAAAACGGATGATTTCAGTGAAGAAATCCAAGAAAAAGGTGACTTTGTAAGTGAAAAATTGTCAGAACTGATCGTAAAATACCCTGATCTTAAAGGCGAACTACGTGGCCGTGGGTTAATGAAGGGAATTGCTTGGGGCGATGATGAAGTTGCTGGCAAGATCTGTGCAGCAGCATTTGATCGTGGCTTAATTATGGAAACTTCCGGACCAAATAGTGAAGTTATGAAACTATTACCTCCGTTAATTATTGATAAAGAAGGTCTTGAAAAAGGGTTTGAAATTATTGATCAAAGTATTCAACACATTCTAAAAAAGAAGTAGATATTAGGGAGATATAAACAATATGATTGTTAGAAAATTAGATGATATTATTGGTACAAAAGATGAAACATCAGCAGAAACGTGGTCAAGTCGTCGCTTTCTATATGCGAAGGACAATATGGGATTCTCATTAAATGATACGATCATTCGTGCAGGTACTGAAACCCATATTTGGTACCAAAACCATCTTGAAGCTGTTTACTGTATTGAAGGAAATGGCGAAATTGAAACCGTAAAAGATGGAAAGGTTTATCCAATCGAGGCGGGTACAATGTATGCACTCGATCAGAATGATGAACACTATCTACGTGGTGGAACGAAAGATATGCGTATGGTATGTGTCTTCAACCCACCATTAACAGGTAGAGAAACACATGATGAAAATGGTGTTTACCCTTTATTGACTGAGTAATATAAGGTAAGACTGAATAAAAGGCGCTTTCATGAATATGATGAGTAAGTCATCGTTCGTGAGAGCGCCCTTTTAATTTATCAATGGAAAAATTGGCGCCAGTATTCTATACTAGAGGTGTTGAAGATTCTCATCATTATATGTTGATGAAAATTGAAGAGATTTTTGAACTACAAATATAAGATTACATCATGTTAATTTTGAAAGAGGCGATTGTTATGTCAATTGATGGACGGTATAGAAAAAATATACAACCGGGTGTAGACGTTGAAATTGTATTGAAGAAAGATCAACGAAGCGGAAATACAACACCTGGGACGGTAAAAGATTTATTAACGAATTCCTCCTATCACCCACACGGGATAAAAGTACGTTTGGAAGATGGACAAGTAGGAAGAGTAAAATCTTAAGCTAAATGAAAAGATTGCTCTTGATTGAAGAACAATCGAGAGCACAATTACAGTAATAAGCTATCTGCATTACTGTTAAGATGCTGATTAGCGGTCACATTCTATCTTCAGTAGATGAACGTAATGAAGCATAAAAACAAATCAGCAAATGATTGTACATATTTTGTATGTTCTCCAAGGATAAGGCTAATAATAGGAGCATTAATGAGAAGTCAGCGGATGGACTTAGCATGGGTATTGAAAATAATTTTGTTATACGATATGATTCCAAATTGTTGGTCTACCATGGTTCAGTATCTGTTTTATTGACATTGTGATCGTGCAATTGTACAATATAGATAACTATGGAATGTAATTTTTTATTTTATGCATATGAGGTGAAGTAATGATACAATCAGTATTCACGATAGGAATTGTTTTAACTGTCGTCTCGGTTATTCTTGGATTTGTCTTGTCTAAATCTTTATCAAAGGATACCTTTGGCGTTTATTATCCATTCATGGCTTTGTTTATTATTGGGTTACTCCTACTCCTATTCGCTACAATCATTGATAAGGTCGTTATCATGGGAGCGGGTTTAGGCGGTTGGGGGATTGCGTGTCTGTTTGCAGCAGCAATTGGTATAATAATCACTGCGATCTTAGATTCGTATGCACAAGAAGCATAAATGGTAA
>Ga0209487_1004329_pt1 | contig 10927 bp, 13 predicted proteins | sample Poulit2012_FD_187524 | JGI IMG/M metagenome (GOLD analysis project Ga0209487, IMG submission 187524) | Agricultural soil microbial communities from Georgia to study Nitrogen management - Poultry litter 2012 (SPAdes) (version 2) | ecosystem: Environmental > Terrestrial > Soil > Agricultural land... | reverse complement strand
CTTCCCAGCGACCGCGTCGGCGGAAGACCAACGAGGATCCGCCGATGACCGAGTGGCGCTCCAGAATTGCCACCCGTTTCCCGGCGGCCGCCAAATAGGCACCGGCGCTCATTCCGCCCAAACCCGAGCCGATCACCACCGCATCGAATGACTGCCCGCTCATCTGCCGATCCTTTCTATGGCTCGTCCATGACCTCAGCGCGATTGCCGATTGCATGTCGTGTAATGAGGCTAGTAGAATGATCGGTCTACTGCAAGAAGCGTCCCGGGAGGTGTACATGGCGCCATCAGTGCGATCGCGGTTAATCAATGCCGCTGCCGAGTTACTGCAGCGCCGGGGAGCGGCTGGCACGTCGGTGTCAGAGTTAATCGAGCGCAGCTGCACTGCACGCAGATCTATTTACCAACACTTCCCCGGCGGTAAGGGCCAGCTGTTGGCCGCGGCGGTCGACGATGCCGGCGGCAAGCTGAGCACGCTCATCGAGCAGATGGTCGCCACGCGACGGCCAGCCGAGGCGTTAAATACCTTCATCGGTTTTTGGAAGCAGCTCCTGACCAGCACCGAGTTCACGGCCGGATGCCCCATCGCCGCGGCCGCCTACGGTGGCCATGACGCCCCCGAGGCCCGAGACAAAGCGGCCGCCGTATTCAAGCGGTGGCGCGACATCCTTCAAACGCAGCTCATAGCCAACGGTGCCGAAGAAGACCAGGCACGGTCCATGGCAACGGTCATCATTGCCGCAATCGAAGGCGCCGTCGTGATGTCGTTAGCCGAGCGTTCCACAGCCGCGTTAGATCAGGTTCACACGCAGCTTTCTAGCTTATTGCCCTTATTGCCCGAGGCCGTCGAATAACTTGTACCCCAGCACCAATGACGCCAACATCAATGACGCAGGAGGAACGCATGCCGCGTATCGTACTTTTGGGCGCCACCGGCTATACCGGCTCGCGGGTTTTGGCTCGACTCGCCGCCAGATCCGACGTACCGGTCACCCTGGTCGGACGCAGTGGGCAACGGCTGCGCGAGCAGGCTCGGTCCGCGACGGTGGACTGCCAGATCGTCGAGGCCGATACGACGGCGCCCGGTGTTCTTGACGGGGTCCTGGAGGCCGATGACATTGTCATCAGTACGGTCGGGCCGTTCGTCGACCTGGGCCGCGAAGTCGCCCGCAGCGTCGCCAGGGCAGGCGCCGTATATCTCGACTCGGCCGGCGAGCCGCCGTTCATCGAATGGGTGTTTCGGGCCCTATCCGGGCAGGCCGATGCCACCGGCGCCCTTCTCGTACCGGGTTTTGGATATGACTTCGTCCCCGGCCACGTAGCCGGCTGGCTGGCCGCCGAAGCCGGTGGCCAGCACACCGATTCGATCGATATTGGCTACTATCTATGGCGCCACACTCCCGGCGCGGCGAACCCGTATCATCAGCCGACCTTTTCGGAAATGACACGGGTAACGACGCCGGGCACGCGCGAATCCTTGGCAAAAGTCGTCGCCGAACCATCATTCGCCTACCGCGCGAACCAGGCCGACCGGTTTGGCCTGGAGTCTCGCCGCTCGGCCGCCGGTTTACTGCGATTCCACGTCGCCGGCCGTGAACGCCCGGCCATCACCATCGGAGGCTCTGAGCATTTGGGGCTTCCCGAGGTGTTGCCTCATATCCGCCGCGTCGATGTCGGATTGGGGTGGTTCGGGCCGGCTTCGGTGCCGATCTATTACGGATCGCGCTTTGGCGGTGCCTTGATGACCAGCACAGCGGCCCGAAAGGCGACGCGCGCGATAGCCGCACGGCTGCCATACCAAAACCGAATGCCGGAATTGCCGGCGCGTACGAGCGTTATCGGCAGGGCATATGACCGATATCGGAACAGGCTGTCTGAGGTAACCGTCGACGGCCCCGGTCCGTATGAATTCACAGCCGATATCCTCGCCCGAACCGCGCACCATCTTGCCGACGGACTCGAATATCGCGGGGGTGTCCATGGTCCCTTGGCCGCCCTGGGATCGCAACGGCTCGTCGACATCGCCAGGGACAGCGGACTCACCGTAAACCCCGGGTAAACGCATCATCGAGCGACGAAAGGTAGACCATGGCAATTTCAGGCAACGGCGAATACCTGACCGAATTCCGAAACGGCAACCTATTCTTTGACGTCATCGACAGCGGCCCGCGCGACGGCGAGACAGTGGTGCTGTTGCACGGGTTCCCGCAAACGGCGTCGTCGTGGGCGGCCGTGTCACACATATTGAATCGACGGGGATTGCGGACGGTTGCCCCGCACCAGCGCGGGTATTCGCCGCGTGCCAGGCCGCGCGGGCGTCTGGCCTATCGGCTGGAGTTTCTCATCGAGGACACCGAATGTCTTATCGATGCGATTGGGACACCGGTGCATCTTGTCGGCCACGACTGGGGCGCGGCCGTGGCCTGGCTCACGGCCGCGAAACGCCCCGATCTGGTTCGGAGCCTGACCACTGTCTCGGTGCCGCATCCCGGCGCGTTTATCCGATCTATGTTCACTAGTAAACAGGTCCTGCGGTCCTACTATATGGGCGTTTTCCAGGTTCCGTTCCTGCCCGAACTCCTCCTTCGTCTACTGCCTTCGGTCGCTGACCGGATCCTGTCGGCAGCCGGTATGACTGCCGAGCAGCGGGCCGATACGCGCCGCCACATCATCCAGACGAGCGCGCTGTCCGGGGGCCTTAACTGGTATCGCGCGATGCCGTTCACCGCGCCAAGAACGATGAATGCGCGGGTGCGTGTACCGACCACCCACGTGTGGTCCGATCGTGACGTCGCGTTAGATCGACGGGGAGCCGAGCGAACCGGCCGCTATGTCGATGCTCCGTTCAGACTCATTGTGCTGCCCGAGGTGAGCCATTGGGTGCCAGAACACCGTCCGGAAAAACTCGCCGGCATCATTGAGACCACAACACGAGAGGCCGGTGAGTAGATTGCGAACCTCATCATGTCAGCATGAGTCGATGATGACGTTGAAAACGCTAGGCCGCGTTACCGGATCTGTGTGTGCGGCGATCGGTGGATTCCAGTTCCTCGGCGGGGTGCGCGGCGAGCCCGGCATGAGCGGAAACACCACTACCGATTCTCATGTGCGCTTCATGGGTCCGATATTCATCGGCTACGGACTCGGTTGGTTCGACGCAGCCGGATCGCAACCAGATCTCACTCGAATGCGGAGGCTGGCCGGCCTCATGGCACTCGGGGGTGTGGGTCGTCTCGCGGCACGCTTCTCGGGTGGCCGGCCGCATCGTCTGCACGACGTCCTGCTGGTCATTGAACTCGGAGTGCCGCTGGCCGTGGAAGTGGCTGCCCGTCGCCAACCGCATCCGGGTCGGCGACGTTGACGGTGCACTCTGGGGTCAATATCCGTTAGCACCAGAAGTGATGGCCTCGCGTTTGCGGACGCGGATGGAAACGAGCAGCACGACGATGCCCAATAGCGGCAGGACCGTGGCAACCCGGCTCGGCCAATCCCAGCCCAGACCGGCAGTAAGCACGACCCCGCCGAGCCACGCGCCGATCGCGTTGGCAACGTTCAAGGTGGAATGGTTCAGCGCCGCCGCCAGCGACTGTCCTTCGGGGGCCGCATCCATCAGCCGCGTTTGCAGCGCCGGCAACAACACGCTGCCGGTAAAGCCGAGCCCGAAAGTCGCCACGTAACCGCCGGCCGGCCCGAGTCCGGCCAATGGCGCGAAGACCGCGTACAGTGCCGCCATTGCGAGCAGACCCAGAGCCAGGGTTTTTTCGCGGCTACGGTCGGCGAGCCGTCCACCGAGAATCGTGCCGAGCGTCATACCTATCCCGAAGAGCGCCAGCACCGGCGGAACCGCGGACTTTTCGATACCCGATAGATGGGTCAGCGTCGGCGTGATGTAGGAATACGTTGCGAACATGCCGCCGAATCCCACAATCCCGAGCATCACCGCGAGCCAGACCTGTGGTCGGCGGAACGCGGTCAATTCCTTTGCCATACTCGGCTGACCAGTGACTCGCACCTGCGGTACCAATGCAAACACCGCTAGCAGGCAGATGACGGCAATGACGGCGACGAGCACGTACAACATCTGCCATCCCAGGGCCTGGCCGACCCAGGTTCCTAACGGGACGCCGGCAATGTTTGCGCCGGTCAGACCGACCATGATCATGGACACCGCCCACGCGCTACGTCCCGGCGGCGCCAACGCGGCTCCCACCACCGAGGCGATGCCGAAATAAGCGCCGTGCGGCAGGCCGGAAATGAACCGGGCGATCACTAAGGTATCGAAGTTCGGTGAGAGCGCCGAGGCCACGTGCGCGCAGGCAAATAGGGCCATCAGGCCGATCAGCAGTGCACGACGTCGCATGCGCGCGGCAACAGCGGCGATCACGGGCGCTCCGACCACCACGCCCACCGCGTAAACAGACACCAGCCGTCCGGCCCGCGGGACGCTGACTCCGGTGCCGTCGGCGATCCGGGGCAATAGCCCCATGGTGGCGAATTCGGTTGTGCCGATCGCGAAGCCACCGATGGCCATCGCGAAAAGCGCCAGGCCGAGCCGGATTCCGGCTAATCGGTGCTCGCCGGTATGCGCCGGCTCGGTGCCCTCGAGACGGTCAAGGGCACCGGAGGCGTCGGTTTGGCGGAGATGCGGCACGAATGTAACTAACAGCCGTTTCCCGCGGCGGTATTCCCCCGGAGCACAATGACACGTATCACGCCGGGCACATCCCGAGCCGGCGCTGGATCCTTACGCGGTACGTTCCCCGTCGACGGTCCCGGATTGTGCGCTTGGGTTTGCGAGCCCGATAATGGGTTCGCAATGGCGTCGAGCCCGCGAGAAACGCCATCGTATGAGCACCGCTGCGGTCACGACCACTGCGAGCGACCAGACCAGTACCCCGGTGTCTCCGGTGAGGGCAAACTCTCCGAACGCGGCCCAGAAAGCGAATCCGACGGTGGAATAGATCAACGCCCAGGCCAGCGATCCCACCGACTGGGACAGACTGAATGTCAGCCAGCGCATTCTTAGGACTCCGGCCGAAGCCAGCACGATCGTTTGCAGACCAACCGTCAGGTAACACAGGGCCACCGCCCATGCCCCGCGCCTCTGCACGGTGCCGCGGCCGCGCTGCATCGGTTCGCTTGTTAGCCAGCGGTGTAGCCGGGAGGGCCAACCGCGGGTCGGGCTGGTGTGCTGCAGTGCTTGCACGGTGGCCACACGTGCCAGCCAGTAAGTTGCTTGCCCGCGCAACATGGCCAAGGCGAACAGGAACGCAAGCGCCAGGCCAAACGGATAACTCTGCCACGCCGTCATGTGCTATATACCCATGTGCTCAGCCCGCGAGGCCAGCGGCACGATGTAGCGGCGACTTCGCGGACGTCAGGTCGGCAAACACCGCTGCGCTGAAGTCGAATGCGCGCGCCGCATGGCCGAGAATACGGTGTTTCTGTCCGTGGTCTAGCGCAATGCGGTCAAGAGCAGCTCGATAGTTGTCCTTGTACACCTTGAGCTTTTCGATCCCGTCAAATCGGTAAAAGTGGAGTGCCTGCCGAGGTACGTCGTAATGACGTTGCACTAGTCGGGAAATCACCTGTCCACCGGACAAGTCACCCAGATATCGCACGTAGTGGTGCGCCAGGATCATCTCCGGGCTGTGTTCTTCGCGCAGCACTCGCGCGTATGCCGCGGTAGCCGCACAAATCGGTATCGTGCCGTCGGCCAGCCGTACCTCGAAATCGGTGCCGATCAGGGTGGTCAGGTCCCGCTGGATACTCGGCGTGCGATCCAATCGCCGATCATCGACGGCGGCAAGCAACCGGTGGTCGAGGTAGTGCTCATGCAGCACGTCCTCAAGCGCCTGATAGATGATGTACTGCTGCACCGCCAGCGCCGTAAACGCCGAAAAGCACGACGCTCCGCGCAGAAGTCCGGTAATGAATTCGGAGGACTCGGCCCGCTTGTGTTCGGCGTCGGTAGCTTCCCGCAGCGCAACGGACAAGGAAGTGGTCACGAGGCTCTCCCGGTCGATGTGAGCTAGTTAAGCTAGCCTTACCTTACTGACCCTAGCAATCGTGGCGACGCATTGCCAATAGCCGGATCAACAGTCAAGCCGCGACGATGCGGCCGAGGATGTCGTCTAAGGGGATGGGCATGACGACGCGGCCTGCCGCCAGGTGCATCACGGTGCAACCCAGCCCGACCCGTTGCGCACTTTCGTATATGGATGCGGCCCAGGCAATGTCGTGATCGGTAACGTCGCTGGGACCCGGCCGCGATATCAGCACCGCGATGCGCCAGACGTCGACTCTGCCGTCCAGTATGTGGAGGGCCCATTCGCCGAATTGTGCGAACTGTTCGACGTTTAGGGGGCCGGTGACGTCGGACAGATATATGACTCGCTTCGGCGCGGTGCGGCCGCCCGGTTCGACGAAATAACAACGCAGATGCGGTTCGCGTTCGGTGGAGCGTTTCGCGATACGCTGCCAATCGCGCTGAAGTTCTCGCTGGTTTCGTATTTCTCGCGCATGGGGGTGGAAGAACATGCCCCGAGCATGCGCATTTCTCGGGTGTCCGGCAATCGCTCTGTCCACAGGATGCCGGATGATGCCGTCTAATAGCTCGGTTCCGAAACCGACAGCAGAGCCCATATGCCCGAGAACGTCTATGGCATTCCAGCCAGCGCACGGCGATGTGTTCTGCCACGCATCGGCGGGGAACCGGCTGATGGTGTGATCGAAAAAATCCAGTCCGGCCAAATAGGCGTCATCGGGATTCATTCCATCAGTGTGCGCCGCTGGATAGTACAAGTGTAAGGCCGCACCGGCGTTGACAACGCCCACGGCCTGCGACGTTGAGGCGCTATTGAGTCGACATTCCGTTTAACTCGCGCGCACCGAGCCAGAGCCGCAAGGTTTCGGTGACGCCGGCATCAATTTTGACGTCGGCGAGCTCGTCGCCGCGGGTGGCGCCCCGGTTCACGATGACGACCGGAATATCGCGGGCGCGGGCCTGTTTAACGAAACGCAGGCCACTCCACACTGCCAGTGATGACCCCAGTACGAGCAGCCAATCGGCGCGGTTGACCAACTGGCGGCTGGCTTCCACGCGTTGCCTGGGCGCATTTTCGCCGAAGAACACCACATCGGGTTTGAGTACACCGCCGCAGTATTCGCATTCGGCGACGGTGAAACGTTCGGTGTCTTCAAAATCGACGTCGCCATCGGGCAATAGTGTGACGTTCTCGGCGCTAAACCCCGGATTTAGCGCGGACAGGCGGTCCTGTACCCGAGCGCGTGACGTGGTGCGTCCACACTCCAGGCACACGACGCGATCCAGGCGCCCATGCAAGTCGATGACGTCGGGATGTCCGGCGGCGGTGTGCAGACCATCGACGTTTTGCGTGATCAGGCCGCCGAGACCGTTCGTGGTGGCCGTGGCGGCCAGCATGCGGTGAGCGTCATTGGGTTCGGCCACCCACATGGATCGCCACCCTAAATAGCCGCGCGCCCAGTAACGTTGCCGTGCCGCCGCGCTGCTGCGGAACTGGCTATACGTCATCGGCTGTCGCACCGGAGCGTGCGGGCCCCGGTAGTCGGGTATTCCCGAATCGGTGGAAACACCGGCGCCGGTGAGTACGACCGCGCCCGGTCCGATGGGCAACGGTGGCACCGCGGTGTGGTCAGGACGCAAGTTCGATCAGCTTTCGGACGGTGTTGAGGTTGCGGGCCGTCGTGGGGACACCGAGCGCCCGGCCGAGGGAGCCGACCGGCATATGCGCCTGTCCCGCGCCGTGGGCATAACGAATATGCAGGTTTGATCCGATGATGTCCCAGCAGTCATCTCCGGTGTCAAAGCCGCGTGCCCGCTCTATATTTTCCGGCGACGGAATACCGTTCATGAACGATATATACGAAAACTTGGGATTGATGACCTCGAACGGGTGCTCGTCTAGGGCCTGCTGAGCTTCGTGGACATCACGGGATATCACTTCGCGGTAAAATCCGCACTCGCGCTGGATGGCCGCTTCCAGATCAGAGTCAAAGGTCTCAACGGCATTGGCGTCTGCCGGTGGTGTGCATAGTAGATTCCCCGAGGCTATGAAAGTGGTCACGTCTGTGGCGCCGAGCTCTTCGGCTAGCTGTCGTAGCAGCGCCATGGGTAGGCGCGCTCCCCCCACGTTGATGGCCCGCACCAAGATGATTCGCATATTCTCCAATGGTCGTGTGCGCCCCAGAAACGCGATTCGCGTTATTCTGGGACGTCTGTCTTATGAGTCAACCAATCATGGGCCGCAGATCTTCCAGAGTCACGCAATTTGTCCCGTGTGTCGGCCGATATATCGAAATCCAGCGCCGAAAGTTGCCCCGTGTCGACGAAAATCGTCGACTCCTGGACGCGCGGCGTATCGATATTGCGTGCGTCCCAGCCATCCATCGCCGTTTCGATGATCGCGACGGCCAAGCGGATCGGCCCGCGCACGGGATGGACCGGCATGTGGTTGCTCTGGCGAGGCGAAAGCCGCACCCCGATCGTAGGCCACCGCGGCGTTAGTTCATCGGGCTGGTCGAAGATCGTAATCGGGTAGTTGGACAATATGCCCCCGTCGACGAGCGTGGCTTCGCCACGAGGCGTTGGCATTCGCGCCGGCCGGAAGATGAACGGCATGCTCGCCGAGGCCCGCACGGCATCGGCGACCGGCTGCTCGTCTGGCTCCAGACCGTAGCGCTGGTAGTCCCACGGCAGGAAAGTGAGCCGGTGGTCGGATATATCGCTGGTCACCGCGACGAAGCCGTAATCGCGGCCCCGGGGCAGGCCCGGGTACCTATCTTCACGACGCAGATCTCCAAACGTGATGATGCCCAGATCGCGCAACACGCCGGCGAGCCAATCGCGCATATAGTCACCGGAGTGAAACCCACCGGTGCGGATGAGGTTAACAATATCGGCGATCCGTCCCAGCGGTCCTAACAATTTGCCGATCGGACCGCGCTCGTTGAGCTTGGAGAAGTCAAGCGTCCGAGCGATGTCCGTCAGGTTGCTGAGAGGCTCGCCGGCGGATGTGAGCGCGGCTATGACCGCTCCGGTGATAGCACCTGCCGAGGTGCCCGCCACCCGCTCGAATCGGTATCCGGACGCCACGAGCTCTTCGACGGCGCCGACCAGCGCCACCCCTTTGACGCCGCCGCCTTCCAGCACGAGGTCGGCACGCGCGGGCTCGGGCGCCGGTGACGTCATGCCCTCCAGCCTATAGCCGCTGACGCGACCGACCTAGACAGCATCTGACGCTTCTTCGTCAAACCAGTGCCGGGCGCGAAGGCTGACGTAGACCAGCGCCACCAGTACAGGGACCTCGATCAGCGGGCCTACGACGCCCGCGAGGGCCTGCCCGCTGGTGATGCCGAACGTAGCGATCGCGACCGCTATGGCGAGTTCAAAATTATTACCCGCGGCGGTGAATGCCACGGTGGTCGCCCGCTCATATCCCAGTTTGATGACTTTGCCCAGCAGAAAAGATCCTGCCCACATGGCTGAGAAATACAACAGCAACGGCACCGCGATACGTGCTACGTCCAGCGGATTGGATGTGATGGCTCGACCCTGCAACGAAAACAGCACAACGATAGTGAACAAGAGCCCGTACAGCGTAAGCGGACTGACTATCGGGATAAAGCGGTTTTCGTACCACGCACGCCCCTTAATCCGCTCGCCGAACCGACGGGATAAGTATCCGGCAATTAACGGGATCCCCAGGAAAATGAGGACCGACCGGGCGATCTGCCAGGACGACACGTCTAGGCCGGCGCTGTCAAGACCGAGCCATCGGGGAAGCACAGATAAGTAGAACCAGCCCAGAACCGCAAAGGCGAGAACCTGGAAGATCGAATTCAAGGCGACCAGTACGGCGGCGGCCTCGCGATCCCCGCACGCCAGATCATTCCACACGATCACCATGGCGATGCAACGCGCCAGGCCTACGATAATCAAGCCGGTGCGATACTCGGGCAGATCCGGCAGGAAAGTCCAGGCCAAGGCGAACATGACAGCCGGGCCGAGCAGCCAGTTCAATACCAGCGACGACACCAGCAGCCGCTTGTCGGAGGTAACGGTGCCGAGCCGGTCATACCGTACCTTGGCCAAGACCGGATACATCATGATTAATAGGCCGATGAAGATCGGCAGCGACACACCCGATGTGACGTGCAGGGAGTTCAGTATCTCGTTGATACCCGGCACGATTCGTCCCAGCATCAGCCCGGCGACCATTGCTGCGCCTATCCACACCGGCAGCAGCCGGTCGGCCACCGACATGCGGCGGGCCTCATGGTCGGTTTGCGTCATGCCGGCGCCAATCCACCTTCCGTGCTCGCCGGCAGCAGTGCCTCGGCTAGCGTCGCGAATATTTCGGTGCGCACTCGGTAGTAGATCCATGTACCCCGGCGTTCTCCGATAATAATGTCGGACTCGCGCAGCACCTTGAGATGATGGGAGATTGTCGGAGCTGATAAGTCAAATGCCCCGGTGAGGTCGCATACACAGATCTCGCCGTCGGCGTGCGAGGCGATCAGGCTCAATAGGCGTAACCGCACTGGGTCCGCGATCGCTTTCAAAGCGCGCGCAAGTTCGTTCGCCCTCTCGGCAGAGACGGGGCTTCGCAGCAGGGACGAAGGACACAGATCGGGAGCTTCGTAATTCGACACGCTTCTATATTGACATATATCTAATCAAGGGTGAGACTGAGGCTCAACATTAGTTCGATGTATATCTAATCAGGAGGATTCTATGTCTCGTGTGCAATTGGCCCTTCGCGTCGGCGACCTTTCGGCATCGATTGATTTCTACACCAAGCTGCTTGGCGTCGAACCGGCAAAGCGCCGGCCCGGATATGCCAACTTTGCTGTAGCGTCGCCGCCGCTCAAACTCGTCCTGATT
>Ga0209487_1004328_pt1 | contig 10940 bp, 11 predicted proteins | sample Poulit2012_FD_187524 | JGI IMG/M metagenome (GOLD analysis project Ga0209487, IMG submission 187524) | Agricultural soil microbial communities from Georgia to study Nitrogen management - Poultry litter 2012 (SPAdes) (version 2) | ecosystem: Environmental > Terrestrial > Soil > Agricultural land... | reverse complement strand
AGTTCGCTGTTTGTTTCAACTCTGATATTAATTGGTAGTAATTTTTATTGAATAGTGTTGGTATATGTTATAATTTTTTAGGCTTGGTAATTAGGTGTAAGGTTAATGCTGTAAGTAAAAGGCCACCTAGGAAATTTCCAATAGTGACGGGTATTTGGTTCCAAAGCCACCAGTCAGAAAAATTTATATCTGCACCAAAAAGCATCGCAGTGGGTATGACAAACATATTAACAACAGCATGTTCAAATCCCTGTGCGAAGAAAATAAAAATAGGTAACCACATGGCTGCAATTTTGCCAACTGTAGATTTTGATGTAAAATTCATAACAGCTCCCATTGTCACCATCCAATTACATAAGATTGCATTCACAAATAAAACAATCATTCCATCTATTCCATTCGCCTTATAACCTAATGTTTTGACCTCTGCAACCGTAATTATTTTATCAATCATCAATGATTCCGTTACATGGCCAAATTTAGATATAGAAATAGAGTATAATATCGCATAAAACAAGCAACCAAGTAGATTACCAATAAATGACCACGTTAAATTTCGGAAAATTAATTTAGTGGTTGTTTTACCACGGAATTTAGCTATAGGTAAAATGGCAAATGAACCTGTAACAAGTTCTAAATTTAATAATAAAATCATTACAAAACCAGTTGGGAATATAATTGCACCAACAATATCTAATCCTGTTTGATTTGATCCTGTAAAAGCTAGTGTTGTAGCAAAACCTAAAAAAGCACCTGCTAATCCTGCTTTCATTAATATGTTTCCAATTGAAAGCTGTGCTTTGTTTTTTCCAGCGGTAGCAATTGAACTAACAACTTCGTTTGGATTCACATAATCCATATTACATCCTCCCTATTTTGGTGTTTAAACCAAGTCTACGTCAAGGGAGAAAGCAGCTGTGTGAGTAAAATCACTTATATTTCTATCATTTAGTTTAAATGTGTAAAGTCTGTGTATGTGCACTATTACCACTATGTTGATAAAGTTTTGCCTACATCAATTGGTAACTAATACAAAAAAATAATTGATTAAAAAAATGTAGAAATTTGTTATTTCCCAGGAAATATTTATTATTTAAATGATTAATTCCACTCGCTCTTTAATAAACCATAAACAATGTGATCTACAAAATGATCATAAAGCCACTCTGTTTGTCGTAATAATCCTTCATTTGTAAAACCTAAGCGTTTTGGTATAGCCTGACTTTTTATATTTCCAGAGGCAGCACGAATATCAATGCGATTAAGTTCGTATTCATTAAATGCAAAATTAATCAATGCTCTGACAGCTCGTGTCATAATTCCTCGACCTTGATAATCATTGGCTAACCAATAGCCAATATAACCAATTTTATTTTCCCAATCAATACGGTTGAATCCTGCTACACCAACAAGTACATTTTTATAGAAGATTCCTGTTGTTAATCCAATACGATCAATATACATTTGGATGCTCATTTGAATAAATGTTTCTGAATCTTTAATGGTCTTTGTTTGGTCAACCCATGGTAACCACTCTCGTAAATATATGCGTGATTGATCGGTTATTTCAAATAAACGATCAGCATCATTGTTTGTTAACATTCTAAGTGATATATCTTCATCGATATCATAGATAAACACTAATATCAGCCTACTTTACATTTTGAATTGAGTATATCATAATCATAATAGTTTTTATTTTCTTTTATACCTATTGATAGTTGTTGTATTAAAATAGTAGTATACTCTATTAAAGAAGATTAAATAGTAGCAAGAGGTGAGATAGATTGAAATCGATAACGGTTAAACATGTAGTTCAAAACTTGTCATTGGAAATTCTTGCGGGAGAAAATCAGCTAGATCGAAAAATAACAAGACCGAGAACACATCGTCCTGGACTAGAGTTTATTGGATATTTTGATTTTTTTCCAATGAGACGTATACAAATATTGGGGCAAAAAGAAATAAATTATTTACATGAGCTTAGTCCAGAAGAACGGAAATTGCGGATTGCTAATATTGTTAAATATCGTCCCCCATGTTTCATAGTTACAGCAAATCAAGAAGGATTAAAATATTTAAAAAAATTCTGTTCAGAAGAAGGTATACCTTTATTACGTACTTGTGAACCTACTCCTAAATTTATTGAGAGACTTGATGCTTACATAGGCAGGGCGCTCGCTGAAGAAACAGTGATTCATGGTGTGTGTCTGAATGTATTTGGAATGGGAATATTGCTTCGGGGCAAGTCGGGAATTGGAAAAAGTGAAACAGCTCATTCATTAATAGGACGTGGACATCGTCTAGTTGCCGATGATATCGTAGTTTTAAGAAAACTAAGTGGTCAAACAATTCTTGGCACCCATAATGGAAAAAACAAAGAGTTTCTTGCCTTACGTAGTATTGGCTTGATGAATGTTGTAAGAGTATTTGGGAGTAAGGCTTTTCAGGAAGAAACAAGAATTGCACTCGATATTGAATTAACAAAATGGAAGAAAGACTCATTAAACAATGAATTGGAACTTGAATCTAAATTTACGGAATATATGGGCGTTAAAATTCCACATATTGAAATTCAGCTTCATCCTGGTCGGGATGTTGTTGGATTAATTGAAGCGGCCGCAAATAACTGGAATTTAAAACAGCAAGGTTATAGCGCAATGGATGAATTTATGGCAAGGCTTGATAATGATCTGTCAAATCCGCATTCAAAACAATGAATTTCGTTAATTAGTTAATAGGTTAATGAATTTAGTCATTAAAAAGGGCAGTAATGATTAAATTCATTAACCTATTTGAGTTCATTGTAATTCATTTAATAATTCAATTAAAAGATCTGGCCGATCGGTAATAATTCCATCTGCACCAAGTTCAATTAATTCTTCCATTGTTTCGGGATCATTAATAGTCCAATAATGAATTTCCATACCCCTATTATTGGCACCACGAATTAACTTTTTATCTTTTAAATTAATTTGACTATCCTCAGTTGGTATTTGTAATGCGTTTACCTTAGGGCGATAAAGCCCATTCAAAAATAATTTATGAAGAATAACGAATTTTGTGACTTCGCCGCGTCCACCACTGACAAGTGCCTCGCCATCTGTAACGTCAAGAATGATATCAATAATTTCTTGATCAAAAGCTGCAAATAACACATCATTTTCTAGTTTAAATTCTTGGATTATATTCCACAATTTTTGGGCAATGAGACGATATAAGTCGGGATCATTTGTGTCCTTTATCTCAATATTCCAACGCATATTCGGAACCTCACTAAATATCTCGTTCACAGTTGGGATATAAACCCCTTGGTTACGAAAACTATATTTTCCATCAAGGTCTTTAAAATATATCCCAGCATCAAGGGATTGGATTTCCTCTAAAGTCATATCATTAATCTTGCCTGTACCATTTGTTGTTCGATCGACAGTTGGATCGTGAATGGCAACCAAATATTCGTCTTGTGTCATATGTACATCAAATTCAATGACATCTACTCCCAATTTCATAGCATTCCTAAAAGCCTCTAATGTACTTGAAGGTGCTAAATGTTCGCCTCCTTGATGGGCAATGACAAGGGGTTTTTCATGATAGAAATATGTCGGGATCGTAAGTTTTGTAACAGGAAAAAAGTAAATAGCCATCCAGGTAAATATAATAATAAGTGCGATCCATATAAATACAAAAAATTTTTGTTTCTTTTGTTGCTTACTTGTGCCCAATTTTCCACCACCTTTTTTTCATTATATATGAGAAATCATTATTATATCAAGGTTTATAGAACTCATGGTCATGATGAAGGGGACCCTTGCATAAGATGTATAAACCTCGACATAGATGGAGGGAAGATAATGGATATTCTAGGCAAGTTAAAGGATTATCGTGAGGAAGAAAAGCAATTAAAGTGGCAAGGAACATTCTCTGAATATATAGAAATTATTAAACAAAGACCAGAGGTTGCCCAAACTGCTCATTCACGTGTTTATCATATGATAAAAAGTTTTGGATCAACTAAGGAGGATGGAAGCAAAACATACCACTTTTTTGGCAATGAAATATTTGGTTTAGAAGATTCAATTGAGAGACTTGTTGAAGAATATTTTCATCCTGCCGCAAAACGTCTTGATGTACGAAAAAGAATCCTATTATTAATGGGGCCTGTAAGTGGGGGCAAGTCAACAATTGTTACAATGCTAAAACGTGGTTTAGAAAAGTATTCAAGAACGGATGAAGGGGCTGTTTATGCTATTCAAGGTTGCCCAATGCACGAGGATCCACTACATTTAATTCCACAGCATTTTAGAGAGGATTTCTTCAAAGCATATGGTATCCGTATCGAAGGAAGTTTGTCGCCACTAAATACAATGAGACTAGAACAAGAATATGGTGGGAGAATTGAAGATGTCATGGTGGAAAGGATTTTTTTATCCGAGGATAAACGTGTAGGTATTGGCACCTTTAGTCCTTCTGATCCGAAGTCACAAGACATCGCTGATTTAACAGGAAGTATTGATTTTTCAACCATTGCTGAATTTGGTTCCGAATCTGATCCGCGAGCCTATCGTTTTGATGGGGAATTAAATAAGGCAAATCGTGGCATTATGGAATTTCAAGAAATGTTAAAAAGTGATGAAAAATTTCTTTGGATTCTTTTATCTCTCACACAAGAAGGAAACTTTAAAGCGGGCAGATTTCCGCTCATTAGCGCCGATGAGTTGGCGGTTACATGATATCTACTAAAAATATATGTTAGCAGATTAACAGTAATGACTAAAACAAATAAAAAGCCTCCAAATCAGTTGGAGGCTACCGTATTAAAGATTATCTTAGGATTTAAGAAGGCATTTAAATCAAATTTACCTTTACCTGTCTTTTCCAAAATAATGTAATCAAAAATTCCTCTAAGCATTTCGTTCTTCTCACCTTTACTCAATTCACCATTTACATAAAGGTCGAGGAGACTCTTAAAACCTTCCTGTATTTCTTCCACATCAATATCTTCCATCTGTTCTTTGTTTAACTCTTGCTGAAGGGCTGATAATTGTCTTTCTTTTTCCTCTTTGTTCTTTATTATTTCCGCACGATCTTCCTCATACTCTTCGTCTGTTACTTGCCCTTTTCTTAGCATTCGTCTAAGGGCAGTCATTTCACCGTCAATATCTTTAAGCAGCTTTTGAATAATATCTGCTTGACTACTTGGGTCTAATCTATTACTTTCATGTATTTTATCTAGATCAACAAGTCTTTCAAGATTTTCTTTCAAATCATCGGAATCAACCTTAATAAAATCCTCTTCAAGTAATATTAGTATTTCATGCTCAATATCACGATATTTCATATAAACTCTACAACCTAAACATTGTAAGAATTCCTTATTATATATACTTACAGTTCCATCTTTCTTTTTATAATGTTGTACACTTTGTTGTCTTTGCATTTTATTTCCACAGCCAGAGCAAATAATAAGACCAGCAAGAGGTTGTGGCTCAAAGTCTGATCTTACTTTTGGGCTTTGTTTATTTTCTTCCATAATCATAGCCGCCTTCTCAAAAGTCTCTAGATCGACCAATGGAGGATGTGCATCTTCCGCCACTATCCAATCTTTTTCCTCCAACTTGATCTTCTTATTATTTCTACTTCTTGTTGTCCTGAATACCACTGTACCAACATATACTGGATTCCTCAACATACGTCTTACGACCATCGGCTTCCAGTATACTTTACCAGTTGCAGTTGGAATGCCTTCATTCCTCAATCTAGTACTAATACCATTATACCCTATTCTTTCATTAACATAATAGTCGAATATCTTTTGAATTACCCATGCAGCATCTTCATCTGGCTCTAGCCGTTGTGTGTAACTATTAAACTTGTAACCGTAAGGAATTCCAGCCCCGCCTGTCATCCATCTTCCTTGTGCAGCATACGTATACTTAGCCTCACGCATACGTCTAGTTATTTTTCCGTATTCCATATTAGCAAAAAACATATGAAACTTAATATACTCCATGTCGGTATCGTCTAAAGGGTCATAAGTTTGATAAGGGGTTATTATATAAACACATTTTTCGACAATTATCTTTTCTACTAACCCCATCTGCTCGTAAGAACCTCTTCCTAAACGGGAAATATCTTTAACAAATATAGCAGATGATTTAGGGGGAGCATCTTCTAGTTCTGCTATAATATTTTTAAATACAGGACGTTCATCTATTGCATCAGCACCACTTCCAACTTCCTCATACATATCCCAGTCAAAATGATTATATCTTTCATCTAATATACCTTCCAAAAGGGAACGTTGCTCTGCTAGTGTGTCTTGGTCTGTCTTTCGCTCTCTATCCATGTCCTGTCTTGAACGCCTTATATAGGCGTATATATACTTAACACTAGAAGGTAGTTTGCTATCAGTCATTTTTATCCCACCTAACATGTTTTTGGTATGTACCTATAAGTATATTATACTAAACTTTGGTTATTCGCGCATACCAATAGTATTTCAAGACAAAATCCTGTAATAATATATTTATAAACAAACTAAAAGAGCACAATCCTTAATTGCCGAATGTGCTCTTTTCACTTTGAGTTATGTAGTAACATCTTAGCAATTCTCCATCACATTATAGAGTTTAATTCATCTATGGCTCTAATTTGGTCTTCGATATTAAAAATAAGATAGTGATCCACGAATTCGTCAATATCTTCTTTTGTCGTCATTCCTGATAATTCTCCTCTACTAATATAATAAATAGGATTATCACCACTTTGTTGGCCACTATAACTACTAGTAACCAAATTCCATGTGCCATCTCTCCAGAATATAATTTTATCATAATCTTCAGTACACAAAATCTCTTTCAAATTTTTGGTGTCACTTAATTTATACATCCATTACACCTCCCTTCGCATTTATTTCGAGTAAACAATAAATGAACCTGCATTTAGATTATATAATACTCACGTTATAATTGTAAATTGGAGCAGGTTGATAAGTTATTTGTCAACGAAATGCAAATACCTTATCGTTAATGCATTTAATTTTAAAAAAACTGCATTTTCAGGATAAAAATAAATTACTGCGTTATTTTGTTACTAGGATAAGGACCAGAATAAAATAGTAACTTATTTCTATATCATCTGTAAAACTCATACTAAAATTTAATTGTCTTATAAGCAGTAATTTCATTTCTGTTGTCGAAATAAAGATAGTTGGAGGTGGTATTATTGCTAAAATTAACAATAGAAGAACTGATTGAGATCAATGATTTTTATAATAGTGCAACGGAAATAAGGATTGTTTATATAACAGTAAATCTAGTTCTACTTGAATTATATGCGGATGGACAAACAGATGAATTTATTCTCAGTAAAAGAGATTTGATAATGGTATTAAGAAACTTTTATGTTGAGGATATTTGTGACATTGTTCATTCAGGTGTAAATGGCTGCATACAGGAAAGAAAGGATGAATCTACGAAGCATTATCCTGTTGAGTTAACAGTAGAAGATGGGTATAAGTACTATTGTAACTATGAGGAATTAAGTTATATTTATAAATTAATTGAGAATCAAAAAGAGCAATAAAATAGATAAATAAAAAGAAGCCTCCCCAAAAAAGGGGAGGTTTGAATATCTATATGTTATATTTTTCTTTGCGCATAGGCTGGTCCTACTAAAATATTAGTGTATTAGGTGGTATCTTGTTAAAGGGGTCATTATATGTTATTTCAATAACCAAAGAAAAGAAGAATGCCAACATTATATTCCCATGCTAGTACCTTATTGAGACTCTATTTATCCCAGCCTAGTTTATTACAATTTCTCGGAATCATTTAGACTATAAGGTACTCAGAGGATAGAGGCATTCGCTAATTTGTTAATAAGTATTCAATTGTTATTTAGTTTTAGAAGTACGTTGAACCCATATTAAACCAATTGCTAATATAACAAGAAAGATAGAGATGACTTGGGCCATGCGGAGGGTTTCAGTTAGCATCAAACTATCAGTTCTTAATCCCTCTACAAAGAAACGACCAATGGAATACCAAATTACATAACTGAGGAATAATTCTCCTTTTCTCAACTTGGTTTTTCTGAGAATTATCAAAACTATGAAACCAGCAACATTCCATAAAGACTCGTATAAAAATGTGGGATGAAAATACTGTCCATTTATGTACATTTGATTAATGATGAAATTAGGTAGCTTTAATCCCTCTAAGAATGCCTTTGAAACTGGTCCACCATGTGCTTCCTGATTCATAAAATTTCCCCATCTTCCAATTGCTTGAGCCAAAAGTAGACTTGGAGCAACAATGTCAGCAAGTTTCCAAAACGAAAGATTCTTTTGTTTTGAATAAATGATTGCTGTAACTGTTCCACCAATTAATGCGCCATGAATGGCAATACCGCCCTCCCAAATTTTAATGATATCTCCAAGGTTTTGTGAGTAATTTTCCCATTGAAAGATAACATAATACAATCTAGCACTTAGGATAGCTATAGGGAAAGCCCATACCATCAAATTTGTAATTGTATCCTCTGGTAATTCATTTCTTTCTGCTTCTTTGTTTGCAAGCCATAATCCAATTATTGCACCCGTTAAGATAATAAGGCCATACCAATATATTGTGATGGGGCCTAATTCAAACGCTATACGGCTTAAAGCCTCTGGTTGTACCATATCTTACCCTCCAACATTTTTGTACCTAACTTTGCTTAAGGATAATCAAAAACTATGGAGAAGTTATGCAGGACTGAATTTGCTTAACATAATCAAATCATTATTTGACAATCTTTGAACACTTTATGAACTTTATTCCGTTTCACTTAATCTGCATAATTTCTCCATAGTTTTGCCCTATTGTGATAGTGTATATGTTTATTTCTAAGAAAGTCGGTGAAGTGTTTTTGGAGCAAATAAATCTATTTCTTGCGTTCGGGGCGGGTCTTCTATCATTTTTGTCACCTTGTGCGCTACCTTTATATCCAGCTTTTCTTTCCTATATTACTGGAATGACAGTAGATGAGCTGAAGGCTGAGCGGGGTATATTAAGAAAGAAGGCCTTTATTCATACAATCCTATTTTTATTAGGATTCTCAATTATCTTTTTAGCCCTTGGATTATCGACTTCTTTTATAGGATCGTTTTTTATAGCCCATCAAGGCTTATTAAGACAATTGGGTGCTATATTAATGGTGTTTTTCGGACTGATTCTTACGGGAGTTCTTAGTTTTAACTTTTTGCTTTCGGATAAAAAAGTTAGGTTTCAAAAAAGACCTACAGGGTATTTAGGATCCATTTTAATTGGGTTAGGTTTTGCAGCAGGTTGGACGCCTTGTACTGGACCTATACTTGCAGGAGTGATGGCCCTTGGTGTGGCGAATCCTGGTATGGGACTTTTTTATATGTCCTTTTATGTCTTAGGATTTTCAATACCTTTTTTAATAATGACATTCTTTATTGATAAGATGACTTTCCTAAAAAAACATGGAAATCGTTTTATGATATTTGGTGGGATATTAATGATTTTAATGGGAGTACTCCTTTATTTTGATTTGATGAGATTAATCATTGCCCTATTAATTCCTCTGTTTGGTGGATTCACTGGATTTTAACGTAATTTGATGAAAATCTTAGTAAGCAATAAAGAAAAAAAGATTTATTATACATAGCGAAATTTCAAAGTGCTAGCCGGTTAAACAATAGATGATTTACTACTGTTTATGAATGGATATGAATTAGGGAGTGATTTGTGTGCGTTTAGAAAAAGTAAGGGAAAAGAAAAAGAACAGGATAAGAAATCGGTTAATTTTTAGAACTATTATTATAGTTATATTAATTTCTGCGGTAGTGTTTGCATTAGTAGCAAATGCCAAAAGAGATAACACGATATATACAATTGGTGATCAGGCTCCTGATTTTAAATTACAGCAAATTAATAAAAATAATGAACTAGAATCTATTCAACTGAGCGATTTAAAAGGTAAGGGGGTTATGCTTAATTTTTGGGCGACCTATTGTAAACCGTGTGAAAAAGAGATGCCTTATATGGAGGAGTTATACCCAGAATACAAAGAAAAGGGAATTGAAATTGTCGCGGTAAGTTTAGATGCAACAGAACTCGTTATTCATCGATTTATAGACAAATACAATCTCACATTTCCCATTCCACACGATAAAGGTTTTCGAGTAGGTGATTTATATAAAGTCGGTCCGATTCCGAGTACTTTTTTTATTAGCCCAGAAGGAGAAATTGTGGAGAAAGTAGAAGGTGCTTTGACATTAGAGCGATTGGAGGAATACTTTAAGCAAATTCAACCGTAATAATGAATAAAACTATAATTTTTGAAAGGGATTAAAATGGAAAAGATAAAATGTGAATGCGGCCATATAAATCCAGAGGGGACAGTCCTTTGTGAAGCTTGTGGTAAACCGATAGAGAAAAATCAACATATTGAAGGTAATGATAAAAAGAAATTACTAAATATGCGTTATGATGGCAGTGCGCGTCGATCCCAAACATACAATAGATCAATTATTGATAAAACATGGAGTTTCTTTTCATCTGTAAAGGTTGGGATTTGGTTAATTGTCATAGCGTTAATTGCATCTGCATTAGGAACAATTTTCCCACAAGAAATGTACATACCAGCTGATGCAGTGTCACGAAACCCAGCAATTTATTATGAGGATCAATTTGGTTTGCTTGGAAAAATATATTATCAGTTAGGATTTTATGAATTATATAGCTCTTGGTGGTATATGATTATCATCGCACTCATTGGAATATCTTTAGTTATTTGTAGTATTGACAGGGTAGTTCCGCTATATAGAGCATTAAAAATGCAAAGGGCAAAACGGCATGAAACATTTATAAATAGACAGCGTCTTTATAGCGAAACTAAAAATGTTACAAATAAAGAGATAGAAAAAG
>Ga0209487_1004326_pt1 | contig 10941 bp, 8 predicted proteins | sample Poulit2012_FD_187524 | JGI IMG/M metagenome (GOLD analysis project Ga0209487, IMG submission 187524) | Agricultural soil microbial communities from Georgia to study Nitrogen management - Poultry litter 2012 (SPAdes) (version 2) | ecosystem: Environmental > Terrestrial > Soil > Agricultural land... | reverse complement strand
GCAGGCTGGGCCTGCTCGGGCGGGACAGCGTCGACCGCCTCCGCGGGTTGGAACTCCGCCTGCCCGTGCGCCGGGGTCGGCTGGACCATCGGGTCGTGGTCCCTGCTCGGTGGAGCCATCGGGTCATGACCCGGGGGCTCGCTATCTGGACTCACCGGTGCGGACTCGGGCGGCTCCACCGGCCCCGATTGATCCGGCACGGCCGCGCCGCCTTCCGGGCTCAGGGCCGCGGGCTGGCCCGGCGCCTCCGACGCGCTCGCGGGCGGCACTGCCGGCGGGGCCTGCCCCTGCTCCTCAGCCATGTCCGGCTGGGCCACGGGAGCCGGAGGCACGTCATGGGAGACGACGAAACTGCCGGAGTCCGTGCCATGGCCGGCGCGCTCCAACCAGTCCAGCGCCAGCCATCGCACTCCGCCGCGGTCCGGCGCGGTTTCGGCCAGCATCGCCACCGGCCCGCCGCCAAGACCTGGCAGGAACGCATCGGGATCGACCTGCGCCCACGGCACGAGCACGAAAGCACGCTCGTTGGCCCGGGGGTGCGGCAGCGACAGCACCTCCTCGGTGGAGGTCACTCCGTCGTAGTCGATGATGTCGATATCCACGGTGCGCTGTCCCCACCGCTCGGTGCGTTCGCGACCGTAACTGTCCTCCAGGGAACGGGTCAGGTTCAACAGCCCCATCGGGGACAGCGTGGTCGTGACCAGCACGACGGCGTTGAGGTAGTCCGGCTGTGCGGGCGCGTCCTGCTCCACGACCGCCGCAGTACGAGCCAGCGGGGAGACCGCTTGCACCTTCAAACCGGGAGCGTTACGCAGGTCCTCTACTACCGCGCGCAATGTGGAGCGTACGTCTCCCACGTTGCCACCCAGGCCGAGCACCGCCGCGACCTCACCATCAGGTTCGCGTTCGAGCACATCGACGTCCTGCTCGTCCGGGCTGCTGGGCGAGAGCGCGGGCACCCCTTCGTCGGCACCGGCACCGGCAACCTGGTCCGCGACCACGGCGGGGGCGAGCATCGCTGCACCGGCATGGTCGGCGTCGACCTGCTGCGCCCCCTGGGGGGCCGCCGTCTGCTCCGGTCGAGAGGCAGCCGCCCTGCCCTGGCTGGGCGCGGTCCGGTGGATCTGCACCTGCACGTCGGTGAACGGGAGCCCGAGCGGCGCCTCGGGCTTGTGCACGGTGACGCCCACCGCTCGCACGCCGCCGTGGTTGAGCACCGCATCGGCGATCCGAGCGGCCAGGGTTTCGATGAGGTTGAGCGGTTCCCCTTCGATGATGGCGTTGACCTCGCCGGCGACCGCGGCATAGTCGACCGTTCGGGACAGGTCGTCGTGAGCGGCGGCCGCGGTGGTGTCCACGTGAATGTCGAGGTCCACCAGGAACTGCTGGCCGTCACGTCGCTCCTCCGGGAGCACTCCGTGCCGGCCGATTCCGCCCAGCCCGACCAGTCGGATCACATCGCCCGAAGAATGTGCATCTGCTGCCATAGGGCTCATTGTGGCGCCTCCTGGTGCTGTTGTCTGCGCGCGACATCCGCCGCGTTCACGGCTTCGGCCACGCGTACCGCGTCCACAGAGGACGGGACATCGTGTACTCGTACCCCCCACGCACCGGCGCGGGCCACCAGTGCGGAGATCGCAGCGGTGGCCCGATCGCGGAACGTGGGCAGCGATTCGGTGCCATATTGGGCGAGCAACTCACCGAGGAACCGCTTGCGGGAGGCCCCGACCAGCACCGGGTAGCCCAACTCCTGCAACTGCTCCAGGTTGGCCAGCAACGCCCAATTGGCCTCGGCGTCCTTGGCGAACCCCAGTCCCGGGTCGATGATGATCTGCTCCGGGCGCACCCCGGCCGCAAGGGCCGCATTGACCTGCTCGGCCAACTCGTCCCGCACGTCGCGCACCACGTCCCCGTACCGGGTCAGGGAGGCCATGACATCGGAATGCCCGCGCCAGTGGGATACCACCAACCGGGCACCGGATTCGACGGCCGCGCGGGCGATATCGGGGTCGGCCTTACCGCCGGAGACGTCGTTGATGATGCTCGCCCCGGCCGCCACGGCGCGGCGCGCCACCTCCGCACGCATGGTGTCCACGCTGATGACCGGCGCGTGGCCGGCCAGGGCCGCCACCACCGGCAGCACCCGGTCCAGTTCCTCCCGTTCGCTCACCCGTGCCGCACCGGGACGGGTGGATTCACCGCCGATGTCCAGGATGTCGGCGCCCTGTGCGAGCAGGTGCCGGCCATGGGCGATCGCAACGTCACGTTCGAACCACTGTCCGCCGTCGCTGAAGGAGTCCGGGGTGACGTTCACAATGCCCATCACCTGTGTGCGTGTGCTCACCTGCTCAGCCTAGTGGGGCCGGTGCCGCTTCTCGCCCGGACCCACCACTCACCACCGGCTCGCCCCGCCTTGGCCAACCCCTCTCGGCGACGCGCGCCGGCACCACGGTTCGCGGCGAAGTTCACCGGGGACGACGGCGATGGGCACTCATGCGCCGATCACAGCGAGCCCGGTGACTCAGTGCCGGTTGATCAGACTCATCGCCTCGGCCCGGGTGGCGCCCTGGCGCATCATGCCCCGTACCGCGGAGGTGACCGTACGCGACCCTGGTTTGCGCACCCCGCGCATCGACATGCACAGGTGCTCGGCCTCCACCACCACGATGACACCGCGAGCGCCCAGCAGGTTCACCAGCGCGTCGGCGACCTCGGTGGTCAACCGTTCTTGGATCTGCGGTCGTTTGGCGTACACGTCCACCAGCCGGGCCAGTTTGCTCAGCCCGGTGACCCGGCCGTGTTCGTCCGGGATGTAGCCCACGTGCGCCACCCCGTGGAAGGGCAGCAGGTGGTGTTCGCACATCGAGTACACCTCGATGTCACGCACGAGCACCATTTCCTGGTGTTCGATGTCGAAGAACGTCTGCACCACGTCGGCCGGGTCCTGGTTGAGGCCGGAGAGCGTCTCGGCCAACGACCGGGCGACGCGCTGGGGGGTATCGCGCAGTCCCTCTCGGTCCGGGTCCTCCCCGATCGCGACGAGCAGGTCGCGCACCGCTTTCGCGGCGGCAGCCGCATCGAACTCTCGTGCCATCTGCATGCCCTCCTGAGGCTCAATCTCTGCCGGCGGGTTCCCGCGCGTTGCCGGGGACTTGTCCAAGGCCCCGCGGCGGCGCCAGTCCAGGGCCCGGCGTCGGCGCCAGTCCAGGGCCCGGCGTCGGCGCCAGTCTAGAGCCCGCCGCGCCCGCGACCTTCCCATCGGAGCGCGGGGCCAACCGGTGCCGTTCGGCATGACACCACGTGTTTCATCAACCAGTGGCACACTTTTGCTTGTCTGGAATCATAAGTGCCTCTAAGGTGGACCCGACCCTGGGCGCCACGTGCGCCGCTCTCAACGAGGAGTACCGGCTCGTGTCCTATTCGCTGCAGTTGTACACCCTGCGTGAGCACCTGGATGCTGACCTTGACGCCACCCTGCGACGCGTCGCCCAAGCCGGTTATCAGCAGGTGGAGCCCTACCGCATCGTCCCCGACCCCCACGGACTGGCGAGCGCGTTGCATCGGCACGGACTGAGCGCCCCCACCGCGCACGCACCACTGCTGGATGGACCGCTGGAGGAAATCTTCGCCGCTGCCGCGCACCTGGGGGCGGGCACCGTGATCGCACCCTCCAGCCCCGCCGAGGCCTGGGACGACCCCGAACAGATCAAGGCGCTGGCCTCATCCCTGAACGAGGCCGCCCGGCGTGCTTCCGACCTGGGGTTGCGGGTCGGCTATCACAACCACTGGTGGGAGTTCGCACCGGTGGCGGGCCGCAGCGCGCTGGAGTACTTCGCCGACCAACTGTACGAGCAAGTGGTATTGCAGATCGATACCTATTGGGCCGCCGTCGCCGGGATGGACCCGGTGAGGTTGCTCGAACGGCTCGGTAGCCGCGTGCAGTCGGTTCATCTCAAGGACGGTCCGATCAACGCCGACCCGTCCGCCCAGGTGGCCCTCGGGGAGGGATCGATGCCGATCGGCGCGCTGCTGGAGGCCGCCGCCTATGTCCCGGTGCAGGTGGTGGAACTGGACGATCACCGCGGGGATATGTTCACCGCTGTCGAACGCTCCCTGGCGTTCTTGCAGGCAGGTGCGCGATGAGCCCCATACAGGGAGGCGTCCGGGCCTTCCGGGGCGAGGGCCCCGCGCACGCCACGGCAACGGATCGAGGCGCCGCCCGGCTGGAGCCCGTGGGCGCGGGACCGGTGGGCGTGGGAGTGGTCGGCGCCGGCACGATCGCCGCGGCCTACCTGAACAACCTCACCGCGTTCCCCGACCTGCGCGTGCATGCCATCGCCGACCAGCGACCGCAGGCGGCCGCCGACCGGGCCCGGCAATACGGAATCCGCGCCCACGGCACCGCTGAGGTCGTGCTGGAGCACCCCGAGGTGGAGATCGTGGTGAACCTGACCGTGCCGGCCGCCCACGCCGCGGTGGCCACGGCCGCGTTGCAGGCCGGCAAACACGTATGGAACGAAAAGCCGCTCACCCTGGATGTGGCGTCCGGCCATCACCTCATGGAGACCGCCGCCACCGGGGGGCTGCGCGTGGGGTGCGCACCGGATACCGTGCTCGGCGCCGGGATCCAGACCGCTCGCCGGCTGATCGAGGCCGGCACGATCGGCACACCCCTGTCTGCGCTGGCGCTGATGCAGAACCCGGGCCCGGACCAATGGCACCCCAACCCGGCGTTCTTGTTCACCGACGGCGCCGGGCCGCTGTTCGACATCGGGCCCTACTACCTGACCACGCTGGTGCAGGTGTTCGGGTCGGTGCGCACCGTGGCGGCGCTGGCCTCCACCGCCCGGGATGAACGCACGATCGGCTCCGGGCCCCTGGCCGGGCAGACTTTCCCCGTCACGGTGCCCACCCATGTCGGGGCATTGTTGGGTTTCGATCACCACGCCAGCGCCCAGACCGTGTTCAGTTTCGACTCCCCGGCCCCCCGTACCGGTTTCGTGGAGATCACCGGCACCAAGGCCACCATCGCCCTGCCGGACCCGAACCGGTTCGACGGACAGATCCGGGTGTGGCCCGTCGGGGCCGAACAGTGGCAGGTGATCGAGTCCGTCGGTGCCACCCATGGCCGCGGCCTCGGGGTGCTGGAGATGGCCCGAGCGATCCGCGCCGGCCGGCCGCACCGGGCCGGCGGGGAACTCGCCCTCCACGTGTTGGACGTGATGGCCGCCGTCAACGAATCGGCCCGCACCGGGCAATTCGTGCCCATCACCACTGAGGCACCACCGGTGCCGGCGATGGTGGAGGACTTCGATCCGGCTTCGGCCACCTTGGGAAGGTCACTATGAGTACGAGTAACACAACCGCCGGTCGGCCACTGCGCGTGGCGTGCATCGGGTACGCCTTCATGGGCAAGGCACACTCGGCCGCCTGGCGGGAGGTCGGCGCACATTTCGACGTGCCCGCCCCGGTCCGCCAAGTGTTGGTGGGCCGGGACGCCGAGCAGGTCAACGCCGCGGCCCGAAAGTACGGGTGGGCGCAGGCCGCCACCGACTGGCGGGAGGTGATGACCCGCGAGGACGTGGACATCATCGACATCTGCACCCCGGGTTACACCCATGCCGAGATCGCCATCGCCGCACTGGAAGCCGGCAAGCACGTGCTGGTGGAAAAACCGTTGGCGAACACCACCGCGGAGGCCGAGCAGATGGTCCGCGCGGCTCAGGGGGCCGCCGAGCGCGGTGTGGTGTCCATGGTGGGGTTCAACTACCGGCGCATCCCAGCCCTCGCCCACGCCCGGGACCTGATCGCGGCCGGAGCGATCGGGCAGGTACGGCAGATCCGCGCCGCCTACCTGCAGGACTGGCTGACCGACGACGGGGCCCCGATGACGTGGCGGCTGCGCGCCGAGACCGCCGGCTCCGGGGCCCTGGGGGACATCGCCAGCCACGCGGTGGACCAGGTCGCCTTCCTCACCGGCGCCCAGGTCACCGACGTCTCGGCCCGGTTGCAAACGTTCGTGCCGCAGCGCACCGGACCCGAGGGGCCCGAGGAGGTGACCGTCGACGACGCCGCCTGGCTGACCATGGGACTGTCCGGCGGTGCGGTGGCCGAGCGGGCGGTGGCCAGTGTGGAGGTCTCCCGGATGGCGCTGGGCAGAAAGAACGCCCTGCTCGTGGAGGTCTACGGCACCGAGGGGGCCATCGCGTTCGACCTGGAGCGGTTGAACGAGTTGCAGGTGCTGCGCGGCACCGACGCCGCCTCCCACGGGTTCACCCGGGTGGTGATCACCGAGGAGAGCCATCCGTACCTGGACGCGTGGTGGCCCCCGGGCCACGTGCTGGGCTGGCAGCACACCTTCGTGCACCAGGTGCGCGACTTCCTGGCGGCGATCGCCGACGGCACGCGGCCTGCGCCGTCGTTCGCCGACGGATTGGCCACCCAGCGGGTGCTCGCCGCCGCCCAAGAGTCCGCGCGTACCGGGTCGGCCACGGTCCGGCTGACGTGAGCGCACCCAGGCACGGCGCCGCGGTCGCGGGGACGCGCAGCCGCCGTCCGGCCCACCCGCACGGGCTCACCCGAGGCCGCCGGCGCGACCAGTATTCGCAGTCGATCTAGGAACCAGTTTCAGCAGGAGGAGTCACCATGGCACGCCCGTTCACGCTATTCACCGGACAATGGGCCGATCTGACCCTGGAGGAGGTGGCCGAGCTGGCCGCGTCCTGGGGCTATGACGGCTTGGAGATCGCCGTATCCGGAGAGCACCTGGACGCCTGGCGGTGGGATGACGACGATTACATCGCCGAGCGGTTGGCGATCCTGGAGCGCCACGGCCTGAAGGTGTGGGCGATCTCCAACCACCTCAAGGGCCAGGCGGTGTGCGATGACCCGATCGACTTCCGTCACCAGGCGATCGTCGGGTCGAGAGTGTGGGGGGACGGGGACCCGGAGGGGGTGCGGCAACGGGCGGCGGAGGAGATGAAACACACCGCGCGCCTGGCCCGGCGGATGGGCGTGGACACGGTGGTGGGGTTCACCGGGTCGTCGATCTGGCAGTACGTGGCGATGTTCCCGCCGGTGCCCGCGGAGAAGATCGACGCCGGGTACGCCGATTTCGCCGACCGGTGGAATCCGATCCTCGATGTGTTCGACGAGGAAGGCGTGCGGTTCGCCCACGAGGTGCACCCCAGCGAGATCGCCTACGACTACTGGAGCACGGTGCGCACCCTGGAGGCGATCGGCCACCGGGAGTCGTTCGGGTTGAACTGGGACCCCTCCCACATGATGTGGCAGGGCATCGACGTGGTCGACTTCATCTACGACTTCGCCGAGCGGATCTACCACGTGGACTGCAAGGACACCAAGATGCGGATGGGCAACGGCCGCAACGGCATCCTGTCCTCCCACCTGCCGTGGGGTGATGGGCGCCGGGGGTGGGACTTCGTCTCCGCCGGCCGCGGGGACGTGCCCTGGGAGCAGGCGTTCCGGGCGCTGACGGCCATCGGGTACGACGGACCTATCTCGGTGGAGTGGGAGGACGCGGGCATGGACCGGCTGGTCGGTGCGCCGCAGGCGCTGGAGGCGCTGAAGAAGTTCGACTTCGAGCCGTCGACACAGTCCTTCGACTCCGCATTCGCCCAGGACTGAGGGGTTCGCTCCGGCCGGGCCAACCGGTAACCGGCCGGGTCGATCAGTACGGCCGGGTCGATCAGTACGGCGCGGGCGGCTCGTTCTGCCCCTGCGACCCGCTCGGGCCGGGGGCAGGTGCGGGCGCCGCGCCGGTGGCGGGGTGTTCATCGCCGGCGGCCGCGGCCTGATCGGAAGGCAGCATCGCCTCCTCACCCGCGCTGACTTCCCGCGGCGTCTGCACCGGCGGCTTGTCGCTGATCGCGCGCTGCTGGCTGGACAGCCATACCGGGCGGGGCTCGCGCTTCTCCACCCCTTGGAAGACCTCGGCCAACTCGGCCTCGTTCAGGGTCTCCCGCTCCAGCAGCGCCAGGGCCAACTCATCGAGCACGTGGCGGTACTCGGTGAGGATCTCCCAGGCTTCGTCGTGGGCGGATTCGATCAGTCGGCGCACTTCGGCGTCCACCCGGCCGGCCACGTCCTCGGAGTACTCCCGTTCGCTGCCCATGTCCCGGCCCAGGAACACCTCGTTGGAGGCCGTTCCCAGTTTGATCGCACCGACCCGTTCGGACATCCCGAACTCCTTGACCATGCGCCGGGCGGTAGCGGTGGCCTTCTCGATGTCGTTGGCCGCCCCGGTGGTGGGGTCGTGGAACACGATCTCCTCGGCCACCCGCCCGCCCATGGCGTAGGCGAGTTGGTCGAGCAGTTCGTTGCGGGTGGTGGAGTACTTGTCCTCGGTGGGCATCACCATGGTGTACCCCAGCGCCCTGCCGCGGGGCAGGATGGTCACCTTGGTGACGGGGTCGGTGTACCGCAGGGCCGCTGCCACCAGCGCGTGGCCACCCTCGTGGTAGGCGGTGAGTTTGCGTTCCTGTTCGTTCATTACCCGGGTGCGTTTCTGCGGGCCTGCGATCACCCGGTCGATCGCCTCATCCAGCGCCCTGTTGGTGATCTGGGTGCCCTGGATCCGGGCGGTGAGCAACGCGGCCTCGTTCAGCACGTTCGCCAGGTCCGCACCGGTGAACCCGGGGGTGCGTTTGGCCACCATCCGCAGGTCCACGTCCGGGGCCATCGGCTTGCCCTTGGCGTGCACCGCCAGGATCGCCTCCCGGCCTCGCAGGTCGGGCGCCTCAACGGTGATCTGCCGGTCGAACCGGCCCGGACGCAGCAGCGCGGGGTCCAGGATGTCGGGGCGGTTGGTCGCGGCGATCATGATCACGTTGGTGGTGGAGTCGAATCCGTCCATCTCCACCAGCAACTGGTTCAGGGTCTGTTCGCGTTCGTCGTGTCCCCCGCCCAGCCCGGCACCGCGCTGACGGCCCACGGCGTCGATCTCGTCGACGAAGATGATCGCCGGGGAGTTGGCCTTGGCCTGCTCGAACAGGTCCCGTACCCGGGAGGCGCCCACACCGACGAACATCTCCACGAAGTCCGAACCGGAGATGGAATAGAACGGCACCTCGGCCTCACCGGCCACCGCGCGGGCCAGCAAGGTCTTGCCGGTGCCCGGCGGGCCGTAGAGCAGCACGCCCTTGGGGATCTTGGCCCCCACGGCCTGGAACTTCTCCGGGTTGGCCAGGAAGTCGCGGATCTCCCCCATCTCCTCCACGGCCTCCTCGGCGCCGGCCACGTCGGTGAACTTCACCGTGGGGGTTTCCTTGGTGACCTGCTTGGCCTTGGACTTGCCGAAGTTCATCATCCGCGAGCCCCCGCCCTGCATGCGGGAGAGGATGAACCAGAACACCCCGATGAGCAGGGCGATGGTCAGGAACGTCAGGAGGAACGAGGACCACCACGGGGTCTGGGGGACCACCGAGTTGTACCCGCCCTCGGGATCGGCGGCCGTGATCGCCTCCACCACCGCCTCGCCCTGGGGCTCGGTGTAGTAGAACTCCAGGTCGGTGCCGTAGTTCTCCCCGTCGGCCTCGTAGTCCTCGCTGAGTACCAGGTTGACGCGCTGTTGCCCGTCGGTGATCTGCGCCTGCTCCACCGCACCATCGCGCAGGAGTTCCAGTCCGGTGGAGGTGTCCACTTCCTGTACTCCCGGTCCTGCGAACAGCCGGAAACTCAGCCAGAACAGGAGCAGCGCGAAGAGGACCCAGATGACCGGACCACGCAGAATCTTCTTGGCGTTCATGTGCGGGGGGTGCGCCCCGTCCCTTCTTCTGACAGTGCTGGCAGCATGACGCTATCCGACCGGCTGCGGTGCCGTGGTACATGTTCGCCCACGGCGTCGCGAACACCGGTGGATTGTGGGTTACACCACATTTCTTGGGGTTGGGTGGTCAACTACCGAAGCCCGACGACGTGCACCCGGGCGGGCCCGACGAGGTGCCCCCGGACTGGAACGAGACTCACCGCGGGCGATGGGTCACTGTTCGTACACATGCGGGGCCAGGGTCGCGACGAACGGCAGGTGCCGGTACCGCTCAGCGTAGTCCAGGCCGTATCCCACGACGAACTCATCGGGCACATCGAACCCGACGTATCGCACGTGCACATCGACTTTGGCGGCCTTGGGCTTGCGCAACATCGCCGCCACCTCCACCGACGCCGGTCCCCTGGACCGCAGGTTCGCCATCAGCCAGGACAGCGTGAGCCCGGAGTCCACGATGTCCTCCACCACCAGCACGTGCTTGCCGTGGATGTCGGTGTCCAGGTCCTTGAGGATGCGCACCACCCCGGAGGACTGCGTGCCCGACCCGTAGGAGGAGACCGCCATCCAGTCCATCGTGGCATCGGAGTTCATCCTCCGGGACAGGTCCGCCATCACCATCACCGCGCCCTTGAGCACCCCGACCAGCAGCACCTGGCGCCCGGCGTAGTCACGGTCGATCTCCGCGGCCATCTCCTCCAACCGGGTATGCAGCTGCTCCTCGGTGAGCAGGATCTTCTGCAGGTCATCACCCATCGTGCTGGCATCCACGCGATTCTCCTGATCGTCGGCTGGCGGAAGGTCGGGAAGCGGGCCGGATCAGCCCGCCGGCGGGTCGAACACTAGGTTCCCATACCGGCGGCCCACCCGTACTCCTCCGGGCAGGTGCAGGGGGCCCTGCCCGCGCCAGTCGGTCACCAACGCCTCCACCCCGCGCACGTGCACCGAACCGACCGCCCCCGCCGGACTGCCGGCATCGATGGCTGCAGCGCGCAGCACGCGGGTGCGCAGCGCCGTCGGCTCGCCCAGGAGCACCTCCACATCGAGCACGACGGCGGGCGGCGGCTGAGCGGGACGGTCGCCGCCGCGGTGGTGACCGGGCAGGTCGGGCCGAGCATCGCCGTCGGGCCTCGATCCATCGGTGTGGGCCGTGCTGC
>Ga0209487_1004325_pt1 | contig 10942 bp, 8 predicted proteins | sample Poulit2012_FD_187524 | JGI IMG/M metagenome (GOLD analysis project Ga0209487, IMG submission 187524) | Agricultural soil microbial communities from Georgia to study Nitrogen management - Poultry litter 2012 (SPAdes) (version 2) | ecosystem: Environmental > Terrestrial > Soil > Agricultural land... | reverse complement strand
AAAGAAAATGTATTTGTCGAAAAAGCAAATGACCCTATTTCTAATTTACCCCCTATAAATCATGGAAACATGCCAGCCGATGGAGGTAAGTTATTGTTCTCACCTGAAGAAAAAGAAAAATTTATTTTAGAAGAACCTAAATCTAAAAAATGGTTTAAAAAACTTGTTTCAGTAAGAGAGCATCTGAACGGGAGGGAAAGATGGTGTCTGTGGTTAGAAGATATTACAAAGAATGATTTAGAAGAACTTCCGATGGTTAGACAGGTAATAAATGAAGTGAAAGAATTAAGGGAAAACTCATCACGCCCTCATCTTGCTGAAACTCCACATTTATTTGCCCAAATTACACAACCTAAAGATAAAGACTGTATTATAATACCAAGAGTTTCATCTGAAACTAGGGAGTATATGCCAATTGATTTGCTTGATGGTTCAGAATATAAAGTGACGGACTCTTACTTTACAATTGCGACTAATGAGCCATATATTTTTGGAGTAGTAAGTTCTTTAATGCATATGGTATGGGTTAAGAGTATAGGAGGCAGACTTGAAACAAGATTGCAATATTCTAAAACACTTTGTTACAACACCTTTCCATTTCCGGAAATTACTGAAAAACAAAAACATACTTTAAATCAATACGTGTTTTCTATTTTAGATGAACGCGCTAAACATAGCGAAAAAACTATGGCTTGGCTTTACAATCCAGAGACTATGCCATCAGAATTAAAGCGTGCTCATAAAGAATTAGACCAAGCTATTGAGCGAATATATCGCTTAGCTCCTTTCCGAAGTGATGAAGATCGATTGGAGTATTTGTTTAAACTGTATGATGAGATGCTAAAGAAGGAAACTTTGTTTGCGAAGCAGAAGAAGAAGAAGAAGAAGAAGAAGAAGAAAAGGAGAAGATAATTAATGAAGAGGGGGGTGATTTTTAGTGATGAATCGGGAATAGATAGGCGTAATAGATTTGGTGCTATTTGTACTATATCTGGACCTAGAGAGGTTCTTTTAAAGCTTCATTCAGAACTTAATAAAGTATTAGAAAGTTATGAAAGGTCAGATTTCGGGTTTAGTAAGGTCAAAGGTCAAAAAAATCTCAATCTTGCTAAAGAACTTGTAGATATTGGTTTAAACTACATTCATTCGAGGAAAATTTGGATACATATTTTAGTATGGGATAAAAATGATGATAGACATAGGGTACAAGGAAGAGACGATAATGCTAATTTAGCCAGAATGTATTATCACATAATAAAACAAGTTCACATAGATTGGAGAAATATAGATGATTGGTCATTTTATCCAGATCAATTTTCGGCAATAGATTGGAGTGATGATGTGATAAAATTTATAAGAAATACGAAGTTTTGTGAAGACCCAAATCTTTTTGAATCAGAGCCATTAGTTAGATTCCCAGAATATTTAAAAGTTGAGGAGAAAGATTCTAAAGTGATGAGTATAATTCAGTTGTCAGACTTATTCGCGGGAATTGTTAGAGCTTCAAGAGATAAAAATCAAGAGTTTGAAGCGTTTTTAGAAATAATATCGAATCAATTGGAGTTATTTAAAAATGATTCTGTGTCTATATCAAATAACCTTGAACCTAAATTAGAATTGTTGAAATATTTTAGAGAAGAGTCTTCAAAATTGAGGTTAGGAGTAAATTTTAGTGTAAATAAATACTTTGCAACTTTTAATAAAAAGAATAATATATTTATATGGCACTATAGTTCGCAAGGAGATTACGATAAAGCACCTATAAAATAAGTTATGATGGACATTCATATCCATCATAAAAAGAAAGTGGCTGATAAATATAAGCTTATAAATTAAAAGCATTAGCGGTATTCGATTTTCGTTCTTTCCGAAATATAGGAATGTTGCGTATAGAAAAAACCTTGATTGAGAAACAGAAGAAAAAGAGAACCAAGAAATAGTTTGCTTACGGTTTTCATTGTGTCTTCGAAACCAAAATATTTAGCTATCGGTTTTCGTCATCAAGATGGTTTGTTTACGGTTTACCCTTATTTTTCGTAATCAACGTGTATAGCTATCGGTTTTCGTCATCAAGATAGTTTGTTTACGGTTTTTAAATGATTTTCGTAATCAAAGGTATTTTGAGTTATTTTTTTCTATATTTTTGTTATACACAAGAAGTTACTATGGAATACAATTTAGAAAATGCTGTAAAATATCATTACGATAAATTTCCGCCAACAGGCATTGATTTTTCAGCGTTTATACAAGAGTTAATTGGTGCAACGGAGGCACTTGCACGTTTTGATCAGATGTTAAAGAATCTGCATAACACGGAGATTTTGTTGGCTCCATTACGAAATCAAGAAGCGGTCATTTCGTCTAGAATAGAAGGTACCATTAGTACTATGGATGAAATTCTACAATACGAAGCCGATCATGATGGAGTAGAGGATGTTTCGGTCCGCTCGGATGTTGTCGAAACCATCTTATACCAGCGAGCATTAAAGAATGCACAATCTGCATTAGAGGATGGCTATCCTTTTTCGATAAATTTTGTAAAACAAATGCATCAGCAGTTATTGTTTATTGGACGTGGAGCAAAGAAGTATCCTGGTGAATTTAAACAAGAACAAAATTTTCTTGCAGATAAAATGAAGAAGGAGATTCTATTTATTCCAATTAGTCCAGAAAAATTGATAGATGGTTTAGAACTACTGTTTCAGTATTTAGAAGAGAGTGATTTACCTGCATTGATAAAAACAGCTATAATGCATTTAGAGTTTGAAGCTTTACACCCTTTTCAAGATGGAAATGGGAGAATAGGAAGGATGTTGATTACTTTAAATTTATGGAAAGAAGGATTGCTTTCTCAACCACATTTTTATATCAGTGGATATTTTGAAGAGCATAAGGAAGAATACATACAGCATATGCGAAACGTATCGGTTAGCAATGATTGGAATGAATGGATAAAGTTCTTTTTAATAGCCGTAGAAAATCAAGCAATTCGAAACTTGGAAATAGCGGAAAGCATCAAAAACTTATATGAGCAAACTAAAGCAGAATTTTCTGAATTACTTGCTTCTAAATGGAATTTGGAGATACTAGATTATATCTTCACGAATCCTATATTTAGAAATAATAAATTTGTGAGGAGTACAGGGATTCCAAATGCTACAGCTGTTCCTATTATAAAAAAACTTGTAGAAGCAGAATATTTAGTGGTTAGAGAGGAGTCTTCGGGAAGAAGAGCAGCGTTGTATGCTTTTGAACCAATGATGAAATTGGTTAGAGTATAATTATAAGGTTCTTTCTAATCATATTAAAAATAGAACAACAATATGAGTCAAAAAAAACATACTGATTACGTAAAGCCGATTAATACGGTAGAAGTAACTTATGCTCAAACGGGAAATAGTAAGAGTACAAACGAAATGGGAATGCGTGAAATGCAGGCCAAAGCTTATGAAGCTCGCACTGCTCAGTATTTACTTTTAAAAGCACCTCCTGCTTCTGGAAAGTCTCGTGCATTGATGTTTATAGCCTTAGATAAGTTGTATCGTCAAGGAATAAAAAAAGCCATTGTAGCAGTTCCAGAACGCGCTATTGGTAGTTCGTTTGCGCCAACAGAACTCAAAAAACATGGGTTTTTTATGGATTGGAATATGAATCCTAAATACAACCTTTGTGCTCCAGGCAGTGAACGATCAAAAGTAGATGCATTTATCAACTTCTTAAAGTCGGAGGATAAAGTACTTATTTGTACCCATGCTACTTTACGTTTTGCTTTTGATAAATTAAAAGAAACAGACTTCGATAATTGTCTTTTAGCTATTGATGAGTTTCATCACGTATCAGCTGATGGAACCAACATTTTGGGAAATGTACTACGTCTAGTCATGGAAAAATCTAATGCCCATATATTAGCAATGACTGGCTCTTATTTCCGTGGAGATAGCGTACCAATATTATTACCCGAAGATGAAGCTAAATTCATTAATGTAACGTATAATTATTACGATCAACTTAATGGGTATGAATATTTAAAATCACTTGGAATTGGTTACCACTTTTATCAAGGACGCTATTATAAAGTACAGCCTGAAAAGAATATGTCCGCTTTAGAAGAGATATTAGATGAAAATCTAAAAACAATTATCCACATTCCTAATGTAAATTCAGCAGAATCTTCAGGCGATAAGTATGAGGAAGTTAGTCATATAATTGAATGTATTGGTGAGATGGAATACCAAGATTCGGAAACGGGTGTTTTGCATGTAAAAAGCAAACGTTCTGGACGTATTTTAAAAATAGCTGATTTAGTTAATGACGAACCACGAGAAAGGGAGAAGATAGTAGCTTACTTAAGAGGAATTAGTAAGCCTGATGATATAGACATGATTATTGCTCTAGGAATGGCAAAAGAAGGATTTGATTGGCCATTTTGCGAACATGCATTAACTATTGGGTATAGAAGTTCCCTTACAGAAATCGTTCAGATTATTGGTCGTGCCACACGTGATAGTGATAACAAATCGCATGCACAGTTTACTAATCTAATTGCGCAACCAGATGCTGTAGACGAAGATGTAAATTTAGCTGTAAACAATATGCTTAAAGCTATTACAGCTTCCTTGTTAATGGAGCAAGTTTTAGCTCCAAACTTCAAGTTTGTTCCACGAGAAGATTTTGATGATGACGAGGAATTAGATGAGAATACCATAAAGATTAAAGGGTTTAAAAAGCCAACGTCGCAACGTGCTAGGGATATCATCGAAAGTGATTTAAACGATCTAAAAGCACAAATTCTACAAGACGAAACAATGTTGAAGGCTATGCCAGGCAATATCGAGCCTGAAGTAATAAATACGGTGTTAATTCCTAAGATTATTCGTGAAATATATCCTGATCTTGATGAGGATGATGTGGAAGCAGTACGTCAATATGTTGTAGTAGATTCTGTAATCAAAAATGGAAAAGTTGAAGAGCATGGAGATAAGAAATTTATCCGTATGGCAGGTAGCTTCGTTAATATAGATGATATACATATCGACTTAATCGACACGATTAATCCATTCCAAAAAGCCTTCGAAATCCTATCCAAGAATGTAACTACAAGTGTTCTAAAGTCCATTCAAGATGCGATTAACTTTACAAAGATTGAAATGTCAGAGGAAGAAGCGATTATTCTATGGCCTAAAATAAATGAATGGGTAAAGAGTACAGGAAGCAAACCAAACTTATACTCTTACGACCCTAAAGAACAGCGTTTAGCACAAGCACTATTATTTTTACAAGAAGCAAAACAAAGAAGAGAACAAGATGCCTAAAAGTTTAGATGATATATTTAATGATGATACGTTTGGGTTATTAGATTCCAAACCAGAGAAGTCTGTTGTTGTAACAGATGAGGATCGTTTAATCAATGCTTTTGAGGAAATCAATGCTTTTTATGATACAAATAAACGCGAGCCTTCTACGAACTCAATGGCAGAGTATTCCCTACATGCAAGATTAACTGAGTATCGAAATAACGAGCGAACTAAAAGTATTTTAAAGGCATTCGATAGGCATAATTTACTCGGCGAAGTAAAACATGAAATAGAGTCTATTGATGATATCCTCGAAAGTGATGAATTAGGTTTGTTAGAAACGGATGGAGATCCATCTATTTTTACATTTAAACATGCACCAAAACCAGGCAGTAGGGCAGAAGCAGACTATGTTGCACAACGTAAACCAATGTCGGAACGAAAATTCAAAAAGTACGAAGCTATGTTCCAACAAGTGCATAAAGAGCTTAAAGAAGGCAAAAGAAAGCTATTGCCATTTAGTGATGCAGAACGAAACTTAATTGAAGGGAATTTCTATTTGGTAGATGGGTTATTGGCATATTTAGAAGTGTCTAATGCAGAAGAAGTATTAAAGCAAAATAAGTCAGGAGATCGTGTTCGATTAGAAGGGCGAACAGTAACTATTTTTGAAAACGGTACAGTTTCCAACATGTTATTTCGATCCTTAGGAAAAGCTATTCAGAAGAACGGTAGGTTGGTTACCAACACCGATGAGAGTATGTATAAAGAACTCTTGGAGAATACAGGGCAGGTTGAAGAAGATGATATTCACGATGGTTGGGTGTATATACTAAAATCGAAATCAGAAAACCCACTTGTAAAAAACATTCAAAACCTATATAAAATAGGATTTACTAAACAGCCAGTATCAGACCGTATTCGTAACGCATCTAGTGAAGCAACCTATCTATATTCTGATGTAGAGCTGGTAGCTAGTTATAAAGTCTATAATCTAAACTCTAAGGTTCTAGAAAACTTACTGCATCGTTTTTTCTCAACAGCATGTTTAGATATCGATTTATACGATAAACAAGGCAACCGTTACAACCCAAGAGAATGGTTTATAGCTCCTTTACCAATTATAGATGAGGCTATAGAATTATTAATAAATGAAACCATCACAGAGTATCAATATGATATGAAGAAGGGAGAGATTGTGTTGAGGAATAATTGAATTTCCAAATTTGAATAATCCTTCATTTTAGAAAAGATTGAACAATAATTCATGAAGACTAAATCGGGGGCAAATCATGTATAAAATTGATCGTAATTATATATTAACTTTATGAACGAACTATTATCAACTGGACCTATATCAGATCAAGAGGTTGAAGAGTTAAACCAACATTTAAAAGGTGTTCAAGTTTTTAAATACCAGACGAAGGAGCTTCCGATATCAGAAGTTGCTGAAGTATAAAAATATTCAGAAGAACTAAAAAGTGTAGTAAAATGGATTGTTTAGAAATATTAAATAGAATTGAAATAGCTGATATCATAGAAGAATTAGGTGATAATTCCCTTAATAAAGAAACCTATGAGTTCAATATATTTTCGATTTCTACTTCTGGGAATCAACTGGAAAATTTCCATAGCGATATTATAGGAGAGTTGTTAAATCCCAATGGTTTACATCAAGAGGGAGATAAACTACTCTATTTATTTTTTAGATATTTAGCTAAAAGTGGTGCAATTATAAACCTCGATAACTTCAAGAATGTCAATGTACTTCGAGAAAAAGGTAGAATTGATATTGTAATGATTGATAAAGTAAGTAAAGATGCTATTATTATTGAAAATAAGATCAATAATGCTCCTGATATGAACGATCAGATAGAAAGGTATTATACTTGGTGCATTAGTAATGGCTATAATGTTATTAGTATTGTCTACTTAACATTAACAGGAGAAAAACTTGCCCCTTCACTAGCCTCAAATTATGATCTGAAGCCCATAAATATTGCTGCATTTACAAATTCAAACCTAGACCTAGTAAATGGTTGGATTATTCCATGTATTGGAGCTTGTAATACATTTGATACAGCTTCTTTAATTAAGCAATACAGTAAATTGATTATAAACTTAGCATATGATAAAATGAACAATAAACTACTTGATGAATTTTATTCGTTATCTGATGATAGGAAAGTCATTCAAAAGGTTGAAAAACTAAAAGAATTGTCAAATCAAATCCCCCGATTTAGAATGGATAAATTTGTATTAGGAATAAAGGAATTTAGGCCATTTACTAAATCATATCGATATAAACCGTTTCATATGCTCTACGAGCGATTTATTGAGAATGACAACTCATTTAAGCTTGATGTTTGGTATGAAGAATCCGGAAATGCACAAATTCATTTTTGGAGTCCTGGGAAAGAAGCTATTGATGCGCTAGAAAGTTTGGAGAAAAAACTGAAGCAAATCGGGTATCTAGATAAATTGGAGAAAAGTAAAGAAGGATGGATTGGATATTACAAGAGATTTGAATTCTCAGAATATGGAAGTATGTCGTTAATGGATAGAAAGTTAACAGAATTTGTTAACCAATTTATGGTAGATTTAGAACGAAGCAAACAAGCTTAAAGAGTTAATACACAATAATAAACGATCATATAGTACAGGGCGGTACGCTATGGATGTGATATTGTATAAACCAATGTCGATAAATTTACTTCTACATTAGTTCGTTTAATGTATGATAGTTCGAAAGATAATATAGCGTGTTTCGATGCATCTTTCGCAAAGCAAACTCACTTACAATATTATCTCTCGAAACTCCTTGTCTAGTTATAATTGTATAAATATATAATTATACCAAGATTATTCATATGGCACGTCATTTTTTGACGAGCACTTAGCGTGGTACTTCCCTGACGAGACGAGTTTTATCTATATTTTGATGTAATGGGCTGGAGATTAGTTGTTTACGTTTGATTTTAGCCTGTCACAATTCGTCATAAACCTTCTGGTTTGCTGTTTTATAAGCTTTTAGTACTGTTTTATATAAATCTATAAGTATATAATTAAATGAAGAGTTTAAGCTAAAATAGCATTCTTATTGATCGATAAATATTTCGGTTTGATTTGTGGATATTTCGGTCTGTTAGTGCCAGGTATTTCGGTTTGATTTGTGCCACTTTCAGAAATCAACAAGTTTATTCAAAAATGTGAGAAATGGAAGCAAGCTCTGGCTATCTCCTGTAAGTTAAATTCACTTACAATATTATCTCTCGAAACTTCTTGTCTAGTTATAATTATATAAATACACCAAGGCTATTCATTAGGCACGTCATTTTTTGTCGAGCACTTAGCGTGGTACTTCCGTGACGAGACGAATTTCATCTATATTTTGATGTAATAGATTGGTTGTTAGGTGTTTGTGTTTGTTTTTAGCCTGTCACAATTCGTCATAATCCTTTAGATTTCTTGGTTTTTGAGCTTTAGGTAATGTTTTATATAAATGTATAAGTATATAATTATATAAACAGTTTTGGTAAAAGTAGCTTTCTTATTGATGGGTGAATATTTTGGTTTGACTTGTGCCACTTTCAATGAACAATAAGTTTAAACAAAAATAAGAGAAATGAAAGTAACCCCGCATCTACCCCATAGGCACGTCATTTTTTGACGAGCACTTAGCGTGGTACTTCCCTGACGAGACGAGTTTTTTCTATATTTTGATGTAATAGGTTGGTGATTAGTTGTTTGCGCTTGTTTTTAGCCTGTCACAATTCGTCATAACCCTTCTGATTCACTGTTTTATAAGCTTTAAGTTGTGCTTTATATAAATGTATAAGTATCTAATTATATAAAGAGTTTTAGCTAAAATAGCTTTCTTAATGATTGTTATCTAAAGCAATAGGAATCAGTCTTTATTGAAGTGAAGTCGTAATTGATCGTTCTATATTAATTTAATTAGAATCAGTCTTGATAGTTTAAGAGCTTTTGAAAGTGTTAAAGAATTGTTATGTTTGGTGTATAATAAATATACGCAATAGGGTTATATACGAAATGAAAGGATATTATGGCGTATATAACTATGTTGCCACACATTAAAAGAAAATCGTAAATGGAAAAAATAATTGTTGTTATAATTATCCTAATCTCTCAAATTCGTTCATATGGACAATCGACAGAACAGGACAATTGTTTCGACACGACCAGATACGAAGTCAAAAGCAACATTTCCTATTTCCCAGAACTTAGAATTAAAATAGATGAAGAGTGGAAAATTTTTGATCTTATTGACGAAAGAGCTATGCGATTTGACTATAAATGTGAAGAAATTGAACTAAACGAAAAAGGCTCTAAAGAGTTGGTCATTCGATGGAGTAATGCAATTTATGGAACAGGCGGTGGTTTGACAACAAAAGGAATCCAAATTTGGGATTTGGACAGCGCAACAAGACTTCTAAATGAAATAATTTCTTGTTCTGATGAAAATTTTGGAAGACACGGAAATCCTTCCTATTTCGTAGAATGTCAAAAACAAATTCAGATTAAGGGTCGAACAATTATAGTCTATGAAAAAAACTGTACAACTGAATGGTCAGAAACCGAAGAAGTTCCTGACCCAACTTTAAACTGCGAATTGACGAAACTTGAAAAAGGAGAATATACTTTTGTATATGATAAACTAAAAAAGAAATAAAAACGTGTGGCAACATTATATAAGCGTAAGCGAGCTTTACGTCTAAAAATGAATACCTTGCAAGCAATGAACATTACGGTTTATTGGAAGTTTGCGCTTCGAAAAACCCGCCTACGCTTATACATGCCGTTGGCAACCATTAAAAAACAACACATAAATTAGATCTTAGGAACAATTTTTGAAGGAATTATATAAACTAAAATAATTTATTATGAATTTAAAATACCTATTTAAATATTTCAGCTTGTTATTGACAATTGTTTTTTCTATTAACTTGAATGCTCAAAACAAAGACGATTTAATTAATCTGAATACCATTCTAACTAATGAGATTAATAATAACAGTTACAACTCATTCTTTGAAGGAACTATAACCTTAAAAAATGGAGATATCCTAACAGGCAAAATAAGTCTTAACAATATTAAAAACCAAGAATATTCAGCTATTTACAACCAAAATGGAGGTTGGCAATACATTCCAAATCATAAAATTAAGAAAGCTTCTTTATATTCAGAAAATAATCCGGAAACCAAGTTTTATACTATTAAAGATGACGACGTAATGTATAGGGAAGTATATAAGAAAAATGAGGAAATAATTGTTTTTGACTCTTCTAATAAGCCTTTTGAAAATAGATTAATTTCAACCGTTTTTATAAAAGATAAAGACACTTTAATCAACACATTTGATTTTTGGACATCTAGTTCTAAAAAAGACTTAATTAATTACATTAATAATCGAGACGGAGTAAATTATAGAAATCGAGATTTTAAATCTCTTGATGAACTTTTTGAAAAACTATAGCCAACAATATATAACCGCAATTAGAGGGTGTTTTCTTAACTCTGTCTAAAAGTAAAATTTTTATATATTGACTTTTAAACAGAATAAGATGAAACGAGAAGAATTTAACTTAGAAGAAATAGAGAAAAAAGCTATTGAGCAGTTTAAGAC
>Ga0209487_1004324_pt1 | contig 10942 bp, 15 predicted proteins | sample Poulit2012_FD_187524 | JGI IMG/M metagenome (GOLD analysis project Ga0209487, IMG submission 187524) | Agricultural soil microbial communities from Georgia to study Nitrogen management - Poultry litter 2012 (SPAdes) (version 2) | ecosystem: Environmental > Terrestrial > Soil > Agricultural land... | reverse complement strand
AAACAGAAAAACACAGTCTGTCATTATGTTCGACGGTAAGAGTGGTCCTTATATTGTTTTATCTGTTTTTACACCGAGGACTATAAGTAATCGCTTTGATGACGCTGTTTAAGAAGGGGGTCTACAATAAAGATGGTTGAAGAACAACTTGTTTGTGAAATGTGTGGCAATACACTCAAAAGAAGTATTGGCAGTATGGTTATTGACACACGCCTTAAAGAAAGGGAACAAATCGTCGTTGAAGATCTAAAATTTATTAGTTGCACCGTGTGCTCTTTTAAGAAAATTGCACCAGGATATGAGAATATCCCCAAAACACTTGTGCACTACTACTCTTCTGTTAACAAGAAGAAACTCGACGATGTTCTTAAAAAAGGCAAGATATCTTATAAAGACATCTCTTCAGTCACTGAGCAAGAAAAAAAGTCCTCTGCGTCTTCTTTAGTGGGGAGGTTCGTCGAATGGATAAAAAAATGAGTATTTACGAAGAAGTTCTTATGGTTGCACGAATGGCGAAAGATAAAAGATTTAAGCATAGACAGGAAATTGAACAAATGGAAGAAAGAGAGATTAAAAGGGTGGTCAATAAACCAGTTGACACTTTTAAACCCGTACATCAGGCATTTCTCGAGTACAAAGATAAAAAAAGGACCCCAAAGTAACCGGGGTCTTTTTTTACTTGTGCCAATCAATTAGAAATAATCTTTTAAAATATGTGAACGGCTCGGGTGTCTCAGTTTCCTCAGAGCTCTTTCTTCTATTTGTCTTATCCTCTCTCGTGTTAATCCGAAGATGTTTCCAATTTCATCGAGGGTCTTTCTTTTTCCGTCTAACATTCCAAAGCGTAACCGAATAACTAACGCTTCTTGTTCGGCAAGTGAGTCCAAGACTCGGTTAATTTCATTCTTCTTAATGTTTTTCTTGGTGTCCATATCGGGTGTGTTTCTCTCATCGGCTATGAAATCTCCCAATGTACCACCATCTTCGTCGTCGCCAACGACTCCGTCAATAGATACTGGTTCAATGGAATATTTATGGATTTCAGCAACTCTTTCTGCGGGTAGTTCCATACGATCTGCAATCTCTTCGATTGACGGATCTCTTCCAAACTCTTGTGTTAATTCCTTCATTATTCGACGCATTTTGTTAATGGTTTCCGCCATATGGATAGGGATCCTGATTGTCTTGGATTGATCAGGGATTGCGCGTGTGATCGCTTGCCTGATCCACCAGGTAGCATAAGTGCTAAACTTGAAACCTTTTCTCCACTCGAATCTCTCAATGGCACGCATTAACCCGGCGTTACCTTCTTGAATCAAGTCCATAAAATCTAATCCTCTGTTTCGGTAATCTTTGGCAATGGATACAACTAACCTTAGGTTTGATTGAGATAGTTGTTTTTTTGCATCCTCAATCCCCATTTCTATTTGCTTTGCAAGAATGACTTCTTCTTCTTGTGTTAGCAAGCGGTACTTACCAATTTCATTTAAATATATACGAATCGCATCGTTGGACGCGAGTTCTTCCTCAATTAATAAATCATCTTCACTCTCAATATCTCTTAGATTTATGATTTTAGTTTTCAAATCTTCGTCGGTAATTTCATCAACTATATCTTCAGCTCGGTCTTGGATCACTCGGATATTAACTCTTTTTTTAAAAAGTTGAGCCACGCGCTTAATTCGATCTTCGGTCCAGTTATGCCCATCCAATAGTTCGTCTATTTTCGTCTGTCGGAGTAACCCTTCTCTTTTCCCGATAAAAATAAGTTCTGCAACTCGTTCACGGAAATTCTTAGTATCAGACAAAACCAGCACTCTCCTCTCTACATACAAACAGGAAAAATGGTGCTCGTCCTCTTCTACTCTTACTTCCCCTTTTGATTGCTCTTTCCTTTTTAAAAGAAAGGAAATTAGTTGAAATTGTTTAACACTTTAATCATAGTGGGGTGTCAGAAATGTACAATGTAAATATAGCGAGATATCAAAAAGAACTTCTCGAGCGTCTACCTGAAGATAGGCACGAGGCTGTGGTTAACCTATTTAAAAATATCGCTTTTAAGCTCGAGAAAAATCTTTATTATTATACGAATATTTTAAATAATATTAAAAACATCCAAAACACTAATGATTTTAAATCGATGTTACCTATTTACTTTGATATAGAGACTCTTTTAATTTCTCTCCGATCTTCAATCGATGTTATCCTACACCTTATCAATGATGTAATGGAATTGGGGATAGAATCTTATGATGTTCATATTGGGTCCATTCGGAGGAGGTTAAAAAGGGGGTCAAGAATGTTTAATATCCTCGATAGATATACCGGAAGAAGAAGCGGAAATTCTTGGCAGTTTTTATATTATTTGAGAAATGATATTGTACACGAAAATAGCATTTACGAACTAATGGATTTTTACCTCATCGGGGAAGGAGGTAGTGAAAGGTTATATGTAGATTTTCGGAACAAGAGGGATGATTTTATACAATTATTTAAAAATTGTTTTCGTGTTGTGGATGGTTTTTCTAGTAGTGTCTTTAAAGCCTTGATTGCCTTTTCTGAGAATCAAAAGTAAAATAGTTTATCTAAAGTAGATGGAAAACCCCCACTTCTAAGCGTAAGCGAAAGTAGGGGATCGTGCAGCCGTGGGTCATCCAACATTTAAAGGTAGACTTTGTTGGAGTTTTACTTTTTTTTAAAAAAAAGAACTCTGTTTTTTTAGAGTTCTTTTTTCTCTTTCGTGGACCCTTCCCAAGCCATAGCAATCGCCTTTGAAATCATCAAAGCCGTGAGTACATAATATTCCCCTGTAGCTAGGACACCTATAATTGTAGAAACAATTAACCCGTAGAAAGCTAACCCTGGAGACTTGTTAATTGCATTAACGAATACTAGAGATACAAGACAGCAAATGATCCCAATGTATCCGTTGGATAATATTCCTATTGGTCCGGGTTCAATGTCAAACAAGACTACACTAGAGGACAACAGCACACCCAGCCATATTCCTACTTTTGTTTGATCATACAATTTAACCAATCACCCAACAACTATTTCGACAAAAGGTTCTTTTTATCCTCTTTTCCCTCTAAAAAAAAGAACCTCTCTATTTGAGTGAGAGGTTCGAGCAATATTTATTTAGTTAGGCTGTTACTCCGATATGTTGGAGCAATTTTTCAATTCTTTCTTCGGTGATCATTTCCAAAGCTTCTTCTTCTCGTTTTTTACTTTTTCGATTTACCTCAACGAGAAGTTCTTTGACTCCAGAGAACATTCTTGTCGTTCGACTAACCACATTACCCTCGTCGTCGAAGTTGACTTGAACTGGGGTCACTGATAAGTAGTAACCACGCCTTTCCTCTTGGCTCGTGAAATGGTTCCAGCCACCTAGAGTGTAGTAAAGTTTTACTTCATATGTTTGGCCACTTATATCTAAATATTTTTTATAAATCATTAACGATCAACCCTTTCTCTTTTTAAGCATTTTACATCGGAATCGTCGCTTGTTATAAAAAAGAAAAAAAAGAAGAGCTTTTTTCAAGCTCCCCTTTTACGGTTTAATTGTTCTGTTCTTCGTAGAACGCTTTAGTTCTCTTATCTGCTTCCTCTCTGGACGCAATGTATTTCTTCTTCAACTCCTGATGGTACTCTTTAAATTCTTCGTTGGTCATTTTTTCAAAATCGACTTCTTGTTTGATAATCTGTTTTGGGCTCAGGCTCTGTGTTTTTGGGGCAACCATTTCTCCTCTGTTGTTATTACTAAATTCAAGATTCGGTGGGTTATTTTCGATGTTATCCATTGTGTGCAACGGCAAACCTTGCTGAAGTGTGATAATTTCCGCGGCTCGAATGAAATCCATTACTTCCTGGGCCATTTCAACAGCTTGGATAGGTTGCAACATTGTCATTACTTTTGTGAAAGGTTGACCAGTTGGAGTTACGGCGCCTTGTTTCGTTCTCCGACCTTGCATTACATCAATTCCTATCTCGAATCTTCCTTTTGAAAAACCCAGGCTAAGAACTCTCGATTGTAAGTTCCCTTCAACGGTACTTCCACCAAAAATCTTGTGTCCACTAGGGAACAACTTCGAGAATGTTCCGTTTAAGATAGAGCCAAAGATGACCTTTGCTTCTCCTTTGGGGATGTATGCTTGAGCGTAGTTGCTTCCCTGACTGTTTTCTCCTTGTTTCTGTTGAGCATAATTTTTATCAGACCATATATTGACTCCTATTCGGCCCGAGTACGAATATTCATCTCTTTTTTCGTTGTGTCGATAAGAGTACAAAATAGGCTTAATGTCAATAGCTGAACGCTGATTTTGCGCTTTGAAAATTACTGTATTACTTCTTGGTCCGAAAAAAGTTTTGTATGAGTTGCTCATTAAATCACTCTCCTAGAACATTTCAGATATTATAGGATATATCTAGATATACAGGGAGAAAAAATCAAAAGAAAAAACATTTCCCATTAACGTTCCTTACGGGTAAAACTAAGTCTTTTGTTAAGTTTTAATAAGCAAAGAAAAGTTAAACTTCTGGTCTCGGATTGTCTTCGAGGCTGATAGCATAAGCTTCTTCCAAAGCCTTCGCCATTTCCTCATCCATCGGCCTTAAATATCTAGAAGTTGTGGAAATATCGCTATGACCAAGAAGCATTTGAATATACTTAACATTAACTCCCGAGGTCAAGAAATTTGTAGCTGCGGAACTTCTTAATGTGTGGCATCCAACAGACTCATCCAATCCGGACTCTCTTACATATCTCTTAACCGTATCAAAGATCGACCGCGTGGAGACTCCTCTGTTTTTATTTTTATAATTAATTACATAATCACAAACTTTGGGTTGTTTCTTTCGTAATTCGTTAAGATTTTTCATCACGTCATTGAATATAGGTACGTATCTTATTTTCCCGCCCTTTCCTCGGACAAGTAATGAGGATTCCTCTTTATTAATATCCGACCAAAGGACGCCCGTTAACTCCTCCACTCTGAGACCACAGTTCCCTAATAGATCAATAATGGCTATGTTTTTTTCTGGGAAACGGCTCTTCTTTCGAATAGTTTCTTTTAACTTGTTTATTTCTTGTCGGTTTAATGGTTGGGCTACGTTAACGTCCGTATCCCTCACTTTCACGGAGTGGATGGATGATACGGGATTCTCTTCAATGACCCTTCTTCTCGTTAAGTATTCAAAAAAACCATTGAGGACAGATCTTTTTTTATTCCTTGTGTTTGGAGCATTACCATTCTTTACCATTAAAGCAAAATAACGTTCGATATCAAAAGTCTCTATTTCATCGATGTATTCTCTGCTATGTTCAAGCAAAAAATCTTTGAATCTTTCTAATTCTTCTGTGTAATCTGATATTGTGGTTTCGCCTAGATTTTGGTTATATAGGCTAACTGTATATAGCTCAATCCCTTCTTCAAATCTCAATTCACTCACCTCTATATAATAGTTCAATGAATTTTAGTTTCACTCCTTTTTTTATTGTATCATTCAACAGGAATATCTGTTATCGAAAGGTTTTTGTGTTTTTTTACAAAGCTAAAAAAAATGTTTATTATGTTTTTAATCATATTTAAACTTGAAAAAAGTGTTTACTTGTGATGGTTGTTTTTTAGAGAGGCGGTGCCTTATGACAAGCGCTTTCATATATAATACAGAGGTTGTAGATGAATATAGCGGAAAGGCTCTAGAAGATTTATTGCAAGAATTAAAAGTTCACGACTTCGACTCCTTCTCTTACTCCTTTTATGTAGGGGTTTTTAATTATGCGATAGGTAAAGAATATAACATTCGAACAAACAAAGATTTTTTTTCACCTAAGGAGACCCTTTTGTCAGGTTTTTTTCACGATATCGGTAAATTGGGGATGAGCCGAGACTTTTTGAGATTTGAAGGTAAGTATAACTTGGAAATGTTTCGTGAGATGCAAAAGCACGCAATGTGCGGATACGAAATTTTAAAGGAATCTAAAGAGTCCCCAAAGGAAACAGCAAACACAGCAGGCTATCATCATTGTAATATAGATGGTTCTGGATACCCAGGAGGATTATTTCATCAAGATATCCCCGCTTACGCGAGATTAACCAGAATTTCAGACAGTGTGGACGCTTTTTTGGCCAGAAGGTGCTATAAAGAAGGTGGACCTGCACATAACGCTTATAACGATCTAAAAAGTTATGTTCGTTCTAGTTATGATCCTAATTTTCTCGAGGCCTTCCGGACAGTTCATTTGAATATTATGGATGAATGTCACAGGATTGGAGAAGATCGTCCATCGCGAGATTTATACCTAGATTTTTTAATTAAGCTTTATATAGATATTCCTTACCTAAAGGAACCTAATGCTATGTTTAAGTTTTTGAAAGAAGAAATCTAAAAAAGAAGGTCGTTTCGACCTTCTTTTTTAGTATGTAATAGAGGAATAAGATATGTACTTTTTATGTAGCTGCTTCTAACTCTCTTTCGATGATGACAAGGTTCATCAGCGTATCGAGTGTTCGGTTGTTTACATCTGTTACATAAGAGTCGGGTTCAACATTTTCAATCTTTCGTTTAATTTGAATAGCCTTTTCTTTCGTCAAATGATCAATAAAGAAGTTTTTAACATCTTCATTGAGTGAGGCGATGTCACCTAAATTGTTGATGGAGTTTTTTTTGTAGTTTTCACTAAATTGGATGAGCATCGTTAGATATGTCACCTCATTTAGTTGTGAGTTTTGATAAGCTTGCTTAATAAAATTATTGAAATCATAAGGACTTTTTTCATCTAATAGGTTTTGTTGTTTAATTAATACAAACAACATATCATCACTTGTTTCGAAGAAATTTCTTAGTCTTTCAAAGATATTTTCTTTGAGTGCGTTCTTTTCATCGTCCTCAAGTCTTTCGAATGTTTCTAATGTGGTCAACCCAACCTTAGGTAAGAAATTAGTGAACAGGATATCCCCTGCTAACACAATTTCAGAAGATGTATTTGGGCGTAAGATAAGTAAGTTCTTATACTCACCTTGTGGATCTCTTATAAAACAAATCCGATCCTCAAACACTTTAAGTAAACTCCAAATATCATTGTCTATCAAACCTTTAATTTCCTCGAAGACGTTGTTGTTTCCATAATTCATATGTATCACTCCTTCTTTTTGTCAAAAGCATTTTAACACCCCTTACAATTTTCGTGGAAAAAACGTACAATAACATAGGTGTCCCTATGATTTTTTATTATAAAAAGAAAGGGGTAAAGTATGCTTTTTGATAGCCAGTTGAGAAGGAATATTAATTTCACGATGCGCATTCAAGTTGACAATTTTTTAAAGTTATACGGGACCGGTATCGAAGAGAAGTATGATTTAGAGACACTATCGGAAAAAATGCTCTTCTTCTGGTTTTCTAATTCGATCGATAAAGAGTATGAATGGACGAAAAATCCAAAGGCTATTTATTATATAGAAAAAAACAATGAGCAAATGAGGGATCGGATTAAGGATATCTACGGATCTAAAACACGAAAACTTGACGTTGCTTAACTGTTTTCGGAAGGGTATTTTCTCTCAAGTGAGATAATACTCTTTTTTTTATTCTGTTCTTGGATTAGGTGGTAAGATGAAAAGAAAAAAGAAAGGTTGATGTTATATGTATCGAACAGGTATTTATAAAGATAAGGGGCTGTTTGGTAAACCGGATGTGGAAAACATCGAAGTCCCTGATCAATTTAAAGTAAAAAATGTTGCTAACGGAGTGGTAGGTGAAGCATCTATTGAGCAATCGATGCTCGACGGGGAGGTCGCCGCTGTTACGGCTGGTGTAAACTCTATCCGAGAAACCGATAAGCAAATCATCGTCGATCTTACAACAAAAGAAGGCCCCTTACGAGGATTCTTTTGGAAGAATGAGCGATCTTTAGAGGATGTTGAAAATGGTCTTGGATCTTTGGAAGTAGCAGATATCACAGGAAAGTGGAATGAATTTCCAAAAGGTTCAGGAAACTTCTCGATCCAGATGTCTGATTACAAAGAATCAGATACGGACATCGAAGAACTGTTACCTTATGTCAATGAGTCACGCGAGGAACTAACAAAAGAATTGTTTCATTACATTTCGATGATGAGTGAGGAAACACAAGCCCTTACTAAACATATCCTAGAACAGGTTTGGGATGAGTTTTCTTTTATCCCTGCTGCTCGTGGGATGCATCACCATCAGTACGGCGGACTCTTACAGCATACAGTCGAGAACTTACGTATTGCGGTCAAATTTGCTAAACAAGGTTCCGTTGAGGAGGTTCGCGAACTTTGCGAAAAGACAGATAGATATGTTCGTAGAGCTCTTTTTGTCGAAAAGAAGTTCTACCTAGAAAAAGAAAGTGAAGGTAACTTCTTTAGTAAGTTTAATGATGTTGAAGGTCATCATTCTTCAATGTACTTAGGCTTACTTCGTTCACTTCGGGAATTAGATGAGTTCAACATTGATTTAGATGTTGTCATCTTTTCAACGATCTTCCACGATATCGGGAAGATTATGGAATACTCTTATGCAGGCGGAGACAACGAGCGCTACGCTACATTCTTCCCGGGTTTTGAGTTTTCCGAAGGAGACAAGTCGATTGGTGCTGATATGGATACTCACGGTGTTCGATTAGGACACATTACCTTAGGTATTGTGTTTTTAACTCGAACATTAACGGAGTATGGATTAACAGATGGTGACTTCTTAATGAATGTCCTATCCTGCTTATCCAGTCATCACGGACGCCAAGAGTGGGGTTCCCCCACGACCCCAAACAAGGCCGAAGAATACATCGTTCATTTAGCGGATGTGCTCGGTTCTTCGTTTGGTAGTGAATTGTTATACGCCAACAGTTAAACCTGATACAATTTTAAACCTCGATCTTTTTTCGAGGTTTTTTCTTTTTTTAGTTGTTTTTGTTTTAAAATATTCCTGCGACAAACAGAGAGGAGAGTGCACAACCACATTGACAACTATTGCCTGGACAGGATTTAGAAGTGACAACACTTATATCACAAACGAAGAGCTACCTGTTGTTACTGTCGAACATTCTTTTTTTGATCGAGCTGAGCAACAGAAGATGTTCACAAGAGAAGAGTTCGCAATCGTCAGAAGACATAACTATAAACTTATTATTGAGCACGAAGGAACGGGTGAACAACTCGCAATATCCACCTTCGGCTTACCTTATGCCATATTTGTCGCTCCTCAATAAGTTCCATCGTTTTCAATACTGGTCTACACCCGACTTTTAAAGTCGGGTTTTTTGTTTGCGCCTTCGGTTAGTGTCGCTTTATCTTAAATACCTAAAGTTACTCGTGGGAATAGTAAGAAATAGGTATGATACTTTTAAGTCGTTATTCTTTTATTTTATAAGTAGCTGGTTCACTAAAAGAACAATCAACCTTTGTTGTCCATCAATGACATCTCTCTCATTTTTAAATTGATATTCTTCCACTAATTCTTTTTCCACGTTGTTCACTAAAGTTAATAGACCGATCAGATCTTTTCTGCCCATTTTATTTAGTATCTTTTTAGTAAACTCTTCAACTTCTGGCTTTGTCCATTCAAACTCCCTTTGAAAACCAGGGATAAAAAACATATATTCCTGCAATAAGTCCGAAATCGTTTTAACAGTTAACCTTAAATGTTCTTCGTTTCACTCCTGGAAACTTCTTTTTATAATTCATTCGACCGAATTTTGAACCTTCAAAATCAATCGTTCCATTTTGCTTCTTGTTCATATTCAATCATTCCTCTCAACTTTTTTTGAAAGATATCAACTCATAAAATTGACTTAGGGGATTTTTTGAAAAAAAGACCTAAAACAAAGGTTGTAAAGCGTTTGACAACATCTGAGAGTATATATCAGCAGGGTTTTTGAAATTCGATAAGAAACTCTAATATCCAAAAGAAGTCATTTGTGTAGTAAAATATACAAAATCAAAAAAAGGGATGTGATTCTTTGAAACATATACCGCTCGCACATCGCGTGCGCCCACAAACAATTGATGAAGTGTTAGGACAAGATCATTTAGTTGGTAAAAATAAACCTATCCGTAAAATGATTGAATCTAACCAAATTCGGTCAATGATCCTCTCAGGTCCACCAGGTACAGGTAAAACAACAATCGCAGAGATCATTGCGACTTCTACAGACTTACCGTTTCGAAAACTTAATGCAGTAGCTGCTAGGAAGGCAGATATTGATAAAGTTTTAAAGGAAGCTGGTGATAGTGAGAAGTCTATTTTGTTATATATTGATGAAATCCACCGACTCACGAGAACTCAGATTGAGCCATTATTAGGCGTTGTTGAAGATGGTTCGATCATTCTTGTGGGAAGTACAACGGAGAGCCCTTATCACGCTGTTCCACCGGCTATTTTAAGTCGATGCACCGTATTTGAAGCAGAGAACCTTGCAACAGAAGATGTTGTTGTAGGGCTTAAGCGTTCTTTAGATCACGAAGAGAACGGTCTTAGTGGATATGAGATTAAAGTTAGTGAAGATACACTCGAATTCATCGCTAATAGCACTGGCGGAGACTTACGAGCTTCTCTGAATGTGTTAGAGAATGCCGTGATCACGAATGCTGTTGATGGAAAAGTTACAGTTACCAATGAAATGATCGAAGGTTTGACTGGTAAGATGTTTGTGAACAGTGATGGGGATACCAGTGAATACAATTTACTTAGTGCTTTTCATAAGAGTGTTCGCGGGAGTGATGTTGATGCTTCACTTTATTATCTTGCGCAACTTCTTCAGATCGGCGCCTTAGAACAAGTGGTCCGCCGCATTCGAATCATCGCTATGGAAGATGTTGCGTTCACTAATCTCAATTTGAGTAGTCACGTGTATGCATTAACGTCTATTGCTCTTGAAACGGGTATGCCAGAAGCACGGATTCCATTATCGGCCATCACGATT
>Ga0209487_1004323_pt1 | contig 10944 bp, 6 predicted proteins | sample Poulit2012_FD_187524 | JGI IMG/M metagenome (GOLD analysis project Ga0209487, IMG submission 187524) | Agricultural soil microbial communities from Georgia to study Nitrogen management - Poultry litter 2012 (SPAdes) (version 2) | ecosystem: Environmental > Terrestrial > Soil > Agricultural land... | reverse complement strand
ATGAAAAAATAGATAGTCGTCAGATCCGTTTACACCAAGTAGCAGGGAGGTCAATTCATCTCCTATTTTCGGTTTAAAAACCGTATTTTGAATAAAATTCCATACTTTTGCAAAGGATCTCGTGATGGCCATGAACTTCATGATCATGATGGGATGCCCTTGAAAGGTACAAAGAAAGATCATCCTCTTTGGTAAAAAGTCTGGTGAAAAGAGGGGAGGATCAACCGGCCATGAAGACGCTTAGGGCATGTGGCGGGCAGCGACTGTACCGGAAGGAATTCAACCAAAATGTTCTTTGAATAGAGTGAAATTTAGACTTTATTTAAGCGTGTCATAGGAACGTGTTCTTGTCTGGGGAAAACTGTGGAGTTTATGTAAGTGCGTGCTTTTTTAGCACCAAGAGAACAGCGGAAATTGAACCATTAATTAAAATAGTTACAAATTGCTCGCAAAAGCATCTGTTTTACACGACATTAGAAATCATCATTACAACATCACCATCGCTCAGTCGGAGGAGGATGTAGAAGCGGCTCTCCGGTTGAGATTCAATGTATTCAGCCGGGAGCTGGACCGGAATTTCAAATTCGGAAAAGGCATTGATCGCGATGAGTATGATGCGCAGTGCCATCACCTGATTGTAAAGGAGAACAGTACCGGAGAGGTCATCGGCACCTATCGCCTTCAAACCCGGGAGCGGGCTGAGACAGGCATCGGCTTCTATACTTCCAAGCGGTTCAAGCTCGAGGTTCTGCCCGATGAGGTACTCGATGAGGCAGTTGAGGTGGGCCGTGCCTGTATTCACGAAGAGCACCGAAATGGCCGGGTTCTGTTCCTGTTATGGAAAGGATTGGCAGGCTATCTGGAATACTACAAAAAAAGATACCTATTTGGTTATTCCGCGCTCCAGACGACCAATCCAAACGTTGCCATCAGCACCTATAACCACCTGCTCGAAAAAGAGTACGTGAGCCGCGACTACAGAGTACCGGTCAGGGAGGAATACACCTGCAAGCCGGATGCTGAACAGGGGGAAGAAGGGGTTCTGGATATCCCGCCTCTTTTCAAGAACTACCTGGATGTAGGCACGCGCATTTGTAGTTTGCCTGCCCACGACAAGGAGCTCAATCTGCTGCACTTTATGATCCTGCTGGATGTGGAGAACATATCAGACCGGACCAGGAAGATGTTCTTTGGCTAAACTTTCAGGCCCTTTTTGTTGTCGACATGAGAAAAGGAATTGCAATTATCCGGTTAATGGCATTGGCGCTGTTTATCCTCTTCTATTTTTCCGGATTTCTTCTCTGCCTTCTGATCGTCCGGATTGCTGGCCTATCCTTCGAAAAGCTGCGAAACTGCGGCATGCGTTTCTGGTCGGCAGGGGTGTGCAAGATCTTTAATCTTCGGGTGATCGCTGTGGGGAGTGCACCGAAGGCTCCTTTCATCCTGGTACTGAACCATCTCAGCTACCTCGATATCATTCCCATCTTTCTGCATACCAACTGTACCTTTGTTGCAAAGAAAGAGGTGCGTTCCTGGCCGGTACTCGGGTTTATGGTCAAAACCATGGGGGTGATCTTTGTGGACCGGGGCCGGAAGAAAGATGTGGTCCGGGTTAACAATCAGCTGCGTGAAAGTTTGAACCCGCTGCAGGGAATTACTCTTTTTCCTGAAGGAACCTCCTCTGGGGGAGAAGAGGTCCTACCGTTCCGTTCGCCTCTGCTGGAATTCCCCGCCTCAGAGAAGATACCGGTTCACGTGGCAGCCTTGCAGTATGAAACGGGAAGAGGAGATCTGCCCGCCCGGGATAGTGTCTGTTTCTTCGGCGCACGGGACACGTTTCTCGCTCACCTTTTTAAGATGGCCCAGACCCGGTCGATTACCTGCACGATCACGTTCGGAGAGAGGACGGTAGAAGATGGGGACCGTAAAACCCTTGCCAAAAAGCTACACAGGGAGGTGATCAAACTGTTTATTCCTACCGACATCTCCAGGCAGTCCGGTAACGGCTGATCTACTGGTAGATGGATCGTCTTGATCGCCGGTTGCATCGCCCGCCGGGACTCAGGGAAACCGGGATCCTGCCCATCCCTCCGGCTCTCTTGCCAATGCCACAGTCTTGCCATCTTTCTGGACTTTTCGCTGTCAGGAAGGGCCCGATCGCTGAGGTACTGTTCTTCTGCCCGCTCCTCTTACGCCTTATCAGATTTCATTTCTGATATTGTCTTGGCAGAACCCTCTTTCAATGGCATTTCCATAAAAAATGAGGAGCCTTTCCCTTCTTTGCTTGTGAAAAAGATGCGGCCATTCATCCGCTCAATAAACTCCTTGCTCAGACTCAAACCGAATCCGGTGCCCTTCTCATTGCGGGTCCCTCTGCGGGTCCAGTTTTTATTGTCAAATATGTTACCCTGCATCTCCTCCGGAATTCCTATACCCTTGTCCCGTACTTCCACGCGAACCTGGTCATCCTGCTGAGACAGTGAGATCGTGACCGGATCGTTTTCGTATGAAAATTTGATGGCGTTGGAGATCAAATTCCGGAGAACTAGTTTCAGAGCATTGCAATCTGCCAGAACCGTATAGGGGCCGGCAGGCTCCAGCTCGATCCGGATATTTTTTTTGTCTGCGATAAACTTTTGAGAGTGAATGACCTCTTCCAGAAGTCCGGTCAGCTCGATCTCTTCTAAATAGAGTTTAACCTCGGAAATCTGGCCCTGTGCCCAGGCGAGCAGGTCTTCCATCACATTGAGATTTTCCTGTACGGAAGCCTCCATCAGGGGAATCAGTTCCTGAAACTCCTCTACTGTAAGCATGTCATCTTTGATCAGGCTCAGAATACTCTGCATGGAGCCGAGGGTTCCCCTCAGATCGTGCGACACAATGGCAAACAGTTTGTCTTTCGATCGGTTGACCTCTTCGAGCTCTCCTTTCTGCTTCTCCAGCAGGGTAAGCATCTGCTCTTTGTCACGCGAGGCTCTTCTCATCTGATAAAGAAGCAAGATGGTCATCAGGATGATCAAAAGCCCAACGATGATCAACATTCGCTGATTGTTGATCCGGAACTCCTGTTCCGTCTGCTTCTCTATCAGCAGCCGGTTGATGTCGTTCTGCCGTCTCAGCTCCAGGTAATTCTCTGCATTGGCCAGCTCCTCGCTGTGGGCCGCCTCATTCAGACTGTCTGCCAGTACGCTATATCTCATGAGTTGATTGTAGGCCTCCTCGAAACGTCCCTCACTGGCGTAAAGTTCATGCAGGGACTTTTTCACATCCAGCTTGTAGTAGGCGTTGGGCAGTAGCTGTGCAAACTCTTCTGCGGTTGCGAGGTGGATCCGGGCGTCGGCCGGCGTGCCCTCTTCGGTGTACATCCTGCCCAGCACAAGGCTGCTCTGGAACATGGCCAGCGGGGAGTTCTGTTCACGTCCGATTTCGAAAGCTTTAAAGAGATGCACTTCTGCTTCCCTGTAGCGTTTCATCAGAGCCAGAGTTCTGCCGATATTGTGTATCAAATTGAGTGACTCTCTGTCGGGGTCAAAATGGCCGAGGGCTTCCAGAGCGCCGTTAAAGTTCTGAAGGGCCTCCTCATACCGTTCGGTGTTATTAAAGACATTTCCCAGGTTAATATGAGCACGATACATGTCGATATGGGAATTCCTCTGCTGTGCCATCTGCAACGAACGCTCCAGATAATATTGAGCCCGTTCATAATCTTCATCTTGGCCATAGGACATTCCCAGATTGTTGTAGACAACGGTTAGCACCACCGAATCCTGGCTCGCCTCAGCAAGGTTGATCGTGTCAAGATAGTGCCGGTAAGCCAGTTCCCGTTGGCCAATGTTATTATAGGTGAGTGCGAGATTATGATGGGTTCTTGTCTTTATAACTTCTCGTTCATCATCCGGCAGACGGTCGATCGACACCAGAGCTGCATTGTACTCTTCCACGGCCCGCATCGGGTTCATGTCTATGTAGATATTGCCTAAAATATGGTGAATTAGCGGCAGCCGGCTCGTCTCCGGAAACCTCTCCAGCGCTGCCTGCAGAATTTCGGTGGCGATATCGCGCTCCCGCATCTGAAGTTGAATCTCTGCTCTCAGGATATAGCTTTTTACTATCTTTTCGGCGTCCATGGCTTCTTCAAAGTGGGCCTCTGCATCCATGGCCAGCTGCAAAGCACGCGCAAGATCTCCCTCTATCATCGCCTGCTTACTCTCTTTTAAAAGAGCCTCTCCATCCGAAATGCTCTCTGTAACCCCTTCAGGCGCGATGATTTCCTCGACTTCATCTTTCGTGAAATCCGATTCCGCAGCAATCCCCGCCTTCCCCCCCAAGGCGGAAAGCATCAGGAAGAGCATAAAAAACCGGAAAAATCTCATCTTATAAATGTTCTGGATGAACGATGTTAAACAATTTGTACGTTAGATCTTACTCAAAAGTTAGGATAATTTAATAATAAAAGATTATCGAAAAATACTATCTCATCAATAAGGGAAATGCAGCGGCTCTGATTCTTGTATATTAAAGATTGACAAGTCACCCTGCTCCGAATACCGGTTTTAATCTTAAATTAATTTAGTACTTTATACAGTTGGCAGGAGCTGCAAGAGGTATAACATCAAGGACTTTTGATCTGTTTAGAACTCTCTGACTACGGGGTTCACAGTTCTTCCGCGGCCATTTCATCTATAAACGGCGAACAAATCTGACGTAATTCAAAATGTTAAAAATTTTTCATATTGCCGACCTTCACCTGGGTCTCACTTTCAGAAATCATCCCGAAGCGAGTGATGATCTGGTGAATGCCCGTTATGAGACCCTCGGGCGGCTGACCATTCTGGCCAATAAGAGGGAGGCAGATATTCTGGTTATTGCCGGTGACCTTTTTGATAAAACCGGGATGAAGGTCTCTGAAATTCGCCGTGCTGCGGAGATGGTCAGCCGTTTTGAGGGGAAGGCAGTTCTGGTGCTGCCCGGCAACCATGATTACATTACCCCGGAGAGCGCATTGTGGGAGAGGTTCAGAGTAGAAGCGGGGGAAAAAATACTGGTTCTGGACCGGAAAGAACCCGTGGATCTGTCGGATTACGGTCTGGATGCTGTAGTCTATCCGGCGCCTTGCCATGCCAAACACTCCGCAGAGAATGCTGTCGGATGGGTCCGTCATGCCGGCAAACCGTCGGATAAGATGCTTATCGGAATAGCCCACGGAAGTATCGGTGGGGTCTCTCCCGATTTTCACGGGCAATATTTTCCCATGGAGGTGTCTGAACTTGAGGAGGCCGGAGTAGATATCTGGCTGATGGGGCATACACATATCACCTGGCCAGAAATCCCGGATCAGAAGGACAGGATTTTCAATCCGGGCACGCCCGAACCAGATGGATTTGATTGCCGTCACGGGGGGCGGGCTTTCCTGCACAGGATGGATGCGGATAAATCGATCCGCACGGAGGTTCTGGAGACCGGTCATCACCGCTTTGTACAATTGGAGCAAGAGCTGAACAGCCCCGGGGATGGCCGCAAGCTGGCAGAAGAGTTCTCAGGCGGAGAGTACCAGAACAGTGTTGTAAAACTGACGGTTTCCGGACGGCTCGATCCGGAGGAGTATGATGAGTGGCTGGAAATCCGAAGCAGGATTCGCAAAAATTGTCTTGAACTCAAAATGGAGGATGCAGCATTGAGACGAAAAGTAACCGCGGAGCAGATCCGAAAGGAGTTTGCTGAGGGATCGTTTCCGGAGCTGCTTCTCACCTCGATCCCTTCTGATAATGAGGATGAGCTTCAGATGGCGTATGAACTTCTTAGGGAGGTGATGAGATGATATTGAAATCGATCCGACTCCATCCGTTTGCAGGAATCCGCGACCGGACATTTGAGTTTGGCGGCGGCCTGGCTGTCGTTCTGGGGCCTAATGAAGCGGGGAAATCAACCCTTATGCATGCGATCTGGAACGCACTTTTGACCTCTACATCGCTCACCGCCCGGCAGCTGGATCAGGAGATGGGAAGATACTTTCCGGCGAACGGAGGTGATGTGATCCGGGTTACCATGGAGCTGGCTCCCGGAGAGAGAGCAGAGGGGGGAGCTGCGGGCGCTGCGACCGTTCCGAAGGAGCTGAGTCCGGAAGAGAAGGCGAGAGGCTGGATACAGCCGATACTCGATTTTAAAGGGACATCGCCGGACCGGAGTGGAGAACCGGCCGGTCCTGATGGTGGGGCAGACGATCGTGATTCAGGTGGGGTGTATCTGTCGGGGACAATCCGGATTCAGAAAACCTGGAAGAAGGGGAACCGGATGGGGGAGGCCCGCCTGATCATGCCCGATGGTGTGGAGATCGTCGATGAGAAGGACGTTCAGAAGAAGATCACAGAGCTGCTTCCTGTATCGCCAGCGACACTGCAGACCCTTCTGCTGGCCAGACAATCGGAGCTGCACCAAACGATGAAGAATATAAAAAACGAAGGGGAAGTCCGGAAAGAGCTGGGAGACTTGTTACGGAAAAGTCTCATGGAGACGGGCGGAGTATCGGTAGACCGATTTCGTGATGAGCTGGAAAGTCGCTATAAGACCTATTTTGAGCGTTGGGACCGGCAGCAGGAGTACCCTGAAAACAACAGAGGAATCAGAAACCCCTACAAAGTAGGGGTCGGTCGGATTTTGGAAGCCTACTACAAAAAGGAGAAGCTTCGTGAGGAGCTGGAATATGCCAGGTCGTTTGACGAGAAGATGGACGGTCTCCATAACACACTCTCTGAACTGATTGAAAAGCGGGATGAAAAGAAGAAACGCCTGGAGAAACTGGAGCCGCTGAAGCGTGGGATTTCCAGGCGGAAAGATGATGAGCAGCGTCTGGAAAATGCCCTGCTGAAGAGAAAAAGCCTGAAGGAGGTGAACAGCAGCTGGCCGGTACTGGAAGAGCGCGTAAGAAAGCTGGAACCGGAGAAAATGGTGCAGGAGGAGAAGATTGCAAATATGAATAGAGAGCGGCTGAAGGCTCAGAAAAAACAGCGGGGGGAGCAACTCCGTGAGAAACTGAAGAGACTGGAGGCACTGAAGGAGAGTGTAAAAGAGGCCCATCGTGAGCTCTCAGAAACAAAGAAAATCGAGGCAAAGGAGCTGCAGGAGCTGAGAGACCGACTGCATCAGATCCACGGATTGAAGGGTATAATTGAAGGAGCCAGGTTGACTCTGCGTATTCAGAGTGATGAAAAAATCTCACTCGCATATCAGGAGGCGGGTAAACCGGAAGATGTGATCGAAACTGCGCAAGGGATGTCTGTGGAAAAAAGACCCTCGGGCGGATTTACACTCTCGGTGAAAGGAGTGGAGATCGAAGTTTTTTCAGGAGAGGGGGATCTTGAAAAGACAGTAACCCGGGTTGCGGAGATGGAGTCGGATCTCAGGAAACGGTTTAAGGAATTGGATATCGAGACTTTGCAGGATGCAGAATCACAGTATGAACATTATCGTGACAATCAGCAAAAATTCTATGCTGTAAAAAAAGAGTATCAGACGGTGCTCGCAGGGGATGAACTGGAAGCACTGGAGAGGGAGCTGGAAGAGATCGGGAATCCGGATCAGGTGAGAACTCTGCAGGATATCGACAGTGATTTGGTGGAAGCCCGGACAGCGTTGAGAACCGTTGGAAAAGACGCTGCGGAGGCGGAGAATCAGCTGAAGAAATGGAAGGCGGAATATGGTTCCTCAGATGAGGTTCTGATGCAGCTGGCCGCTATTATAAACTTGATCTCAACGCTTGAAGAAAGGCTGGCTACACTGCCGCAATTACCGGAACAATATCGCTCGGCTGATGAGTTCATTCAACATGTGGAGCAACTAAATCATCAGGTGCAGCAGGCAGATCAGACCATTCATAAGAATAAGCTTGAAAAGACCAGACTTGAAGCGGCGGCTCCCGATCTCTCCTCCGAAGAGATTGAGAAGATGGAGGAAGAGGCCAGCTCTGACTTTCAGCGTATCCTCCGGGAGGGGGAGACTCTGGCAAAGCTGCGGGATCGGGCACTGGAACTGCTTAAAAGAGTGGATGCCGAGACTTATGACGGACTCGAAAAGAGTTTCCTGTTGTGGCTGGCCGCTATGGCGGGAGATCGGTTTGAAGACGTAAAGATGGAGCGTGATCTGCCGGCCCTGTTTTATATGGACGATGGGCGCCCGCTCCCCTATGACCTGCTCTCTCACGGAACCAAAGATACGGTCGCCATCGCCTGGCGTTTTGCACTGGCCGGACACTTCCTGAAAGAAAAGAGGGGTCTTGTGATCCTGGACGACCCGATGGTGGATATGGATCCTGCGCGCCGGAGGTTGGCTTCCCGTGCCATTGAATCGTTCGCCGAATCCCATCAGGTGATCCTGCTCACCTGCCATCCCGAACATCGGGAAGGTTTTGAAAAAGCAGAGGTCGTTGAGTTTTAGAAGCTGCAGGTTACTTCTTTGATTCAGCCTGACCGTTCACATATTCTCTCCAAGTGTAGCTACATCTGCCATATTTATGAGGCAGAAAGCAGCGGATAGGGCGGACTGGGTTTCTACTTGAAGCTCGATCTGTAAGATGGTACTTTGCGTATCCATTAATCAATTAACACACCATTTTATTATTAGTTATCAGCTAAAAGAGCATCGTTCACCAATCAAGGGGGTGTACTGTGCATCCTGTTGATCTTTCCATTATTGTCATTTATATCATCGGTCTATTCGCTTTTGGCCTCTATTTTTTCAGAGAAAATAAAGGAGGCGATGATTACTATGTAGGCGGCAGAAATTTGAAAAGCTATCAGGTTGGTTTGTCTGTCGTTGCCACAGATGTGGGCGGCGGGTTTTCGATCGGTTTGGGGGGATTGGGTTTTGTTATCGGAATCGCGGGCTCCTGGATGCTATTTACAGGTTTGGTCGGAGCCTGGCTTGCAGCTGTTTTCTTAATTCCTAAAATTAAGCGAAACCCCTTCTTCGATACAGCTTACACATTTCCCCAGGTATTTGGGCACTACTATAACGGCAAAGTTGCATTTGTAGCTGCCATTATCTCAGCTGTGGGGTATGCCGGGTTCACCAGTTCGCAGATGCTTGCCGGTGCCAAACTGGCAAGCGGTACATTTATCGGGTTAGATCAGAGCACGGCTCTTTATATAATGGGAGCTATTGTAATTATCTATACAGCACTGGGTGGGCTCAAAGCCGTCATCTATACCGATATATTCCAATGGATCCTGCTGATACTGGGTTTGGTTTTTATCGGACTGCCCTTTGCTTATCTGGAGATTGGCGGTCTTGAGGGAATACGGAGTTCGGTTGCACCCGAAATGCTTTCTCTTACAAATATTTCCTGGCAGGATATGGTGTACTGGGCGGTGACGATCATTCCGATCTGGTTTGTTGGAATGACACTTTATCAGCGAATCTATGCGTGTAAGGATGAGAAAACAGCCAAAAGAGCCTGGTACCTTGCGGGTTTATTTGAGTGGCCGGTCATGGCTTTTTTAGGTGTACTTTTAGGCCTTTTTGCAAGAGTAGCCGCCGACCAGGGAATGTTTCTGTATCTCGGTGTAGAAAGTGTTGCTGCAACCGACCCAGAAACCGGTCTGCCTATGCTTCTCAGGACCGTACTGCCGGTAGGATTCCTCGGGGTGATGATGGCGGCCTACTTTTCAGCCATCTTATCAACTGCAGATAGTTGTTTAATGGCATCCTCAGGAAATGTGGTAACAGATATTATCGGAGCATTTAAAGAATTCAATCCCGAGAGCATGGGGTTTGTCAGAGCTTCTCAGCTTATCACCTTACTCATGGGAGTGAGTTCTCTGTTGTTAGCCGGGGCGATGACAAACGTTTTGGATCTGATGCTCAACTCCTATTCTTTTATGGTATCGGGTCTGTTTGTACCCGTCATAGGTGCACTGTTTTGGAAAAAAAGTACACCCGCCGGCGCCATGGCTGCTATGCTGACCGGCGGTTTTACAACGATCTTGTTAGGTTATCTGCCCATAGCGCTGCCATATGAGCTGGATCCCAACGTTTTCGGGATTTCAGCCTCAGCTGCCGTATTTATAGTTGTAAGCCTTTTTACTCAAGAAACAGAGCCTGCCCTCAGGAATCATTGAACTGCAAAACGTTCATCAGATCCTTGCCCGCTTCAATCGAACGATCTTAATAAGGTGTGAGTGACACCGGGCATCATGCATCAAGCAAGGAAAGCAGGATGGATACCTTCCACAAAAGATGCATTAAGAAAATTGTCATCGCAAAATCGGGGGACTTCCGAATTTCAGAAAGCAGAGTAGAATGGTATTGCCATGGTCGGGGAAAAGCATTTAAAAGAGGATTGCCCCTGATTGTGCATGGATAGTCATAAGTTAATTATGATGCATATTATGGGGGAATATGTTCAGTACAGGAGTTGGTGAGCTAACAGGAAGGATTACACGCAAAGGGAAATAGAGACTGCAGGATTTGTTCAACTGACAGATTTTATGAATGATATGGCTGGAATTTATGTTACTGATCTGTAATCGTTACTTAAAAACAGATGCTCGTCAATGAGATATAATTTTCGAAATGGCCTTTTTTGGCTTACTCTCTTTCTGCTGCTCGCACTGCTGCCTCTGGGCATTGCAAGTGCCGGAAACGTTCCTGAATACAGAACTTTCTGGATTGAATTCGGGGTCGCACTCGGTTTTATCGGACTCTCAATGTTCGGACTCCTGTTTCTGTTTTCCGGACGTTTTGAACGTGTGGCTCCTATTTTTGGAATGGATAACATCATCAATTTTCATCGCCAAATAGGCATAGTGGCCTTCTTTCTTGTCCTGGCTCATCCCGTGACGCTCCTTATCGCAGAACCTGAATTTTTGAGCTATTTTGATCCGTCAGTCAACCTGCCGCGCGCCCTTGCCCTCAGTTTCGTAACCGTCGCCCTCATCGTGATTCTGGTGA
>Ga0209487_1004322_pt1 | contig 10944 bp, 11 predicted proteins | sample Poulit2012_FD_187524 | JGI IMG/M metagenome (GOLD analysis project Ga0209487, IMG submission 187524) | Agricultural soil microbial communities from Georgia to study Nitrogen management - Poultry litter 2012 (SPAdes) (version 2) | ecosystem: Environmental > Terrestrial > Soil > Agricultural land... | reverse complement strand
AAGGCGACCGGGTCCAGGTCCTGCCACATGAAGTGGCTGGGGTCCCAGTTCAGGCCGAAGGCCTCGCGGTGCCCGATGGCCTCCAGGGTGCGGTGGGTGGTCCAGTAGTCGTAGGCGATCTCCGAGGGGTGCACCTCGTGGGCGAAGCGCACGCCCTCCTCGTCGAAGACGTCGAGGATCGGATTCCAGCGGTCGGCGAAGTCGCGGTAGCCCGCCTCGATGAGCTCATCGGAGACCGGCGGGAACATGGCCACGTACTTCCAGATCGAGCTGCCGGTGAACCCAGTGACCGTCTTGACCCCGAGCCGGGCGGCGGCCCGCGCCGTCATCTTCATCTCCTCCGCGGCTCGCTGGCGCACACCTTCGGGGTCACCGTTGCCCCAGATGCGGTCGGGGAGGATGTCGCGGTGGCGCTGGTCGATCGGGTCGTCACAGACCGCCTGGCCCTTGAGGTGGTTGGCGATCGCGTAGACCTTGAGGCCGTTCTTCTCCAGGATGTCGAGCCGGTCCTGGACGTAGGCGTCGTCCTCGGCGGCGCGCCAGGGGTCGAGGTGGTCGCCCCAACTGGCGATCTCCAGGCCGTCGTAGCCCCACTCGCCGGCGAGCCGGGCCACCTCCTCGAAGGGCAGGTCGGCCCACTGGCCGGTGAACAGGGTGATCGGGCGTGCCATGTCAGTCTCCAATCGTGGTGAAGCTGCTGTGCTGCGCGCTGGAACGCTCGACGGCGTCCAACACGCGCTGAACGTGCAGACCGTCCTCGAAGGACGGCGTGGGGTCCTGCCCGGCGGCGATCGCGCGAACCAGGTCCACGGTCTGGTGGACGAAGCCGTGCTCGTAGCCGAGCCCGTGCCCCGGCGGCCACCACGCCTCGATGTAGGGGTGGTCCCCCTCGGTCACGAGGATGCGGCGGAAGCCCGCAGTCGCGGCGGGCTCAGTGGCGTCGTAGAACTCCAGGACGTTCATGTCCTCGAAGTCGAAGGCGACCGAGCCGGTGGTGCCGTTGACCTCGATCCGCATGGCGTTCTTGCGGCCCCAGGCGAAGCGGCTCGCCTCGAGGACCGCCGGGGCGCCGTTGGTCAGCCGCGCGGTGAACAGAGCGGCATCGTCCACCGTCACCGGCCCGCGCTCGGTGCCCGCGGTGCCCTGCAGGCCGCTGAAGCTCTCGGCCACGGGGCGCTCGGTCACGAAGGTGTCCAGGGTGCCGGACACGCCAGCGAAGCGATGCCCGGTGACGAACTGGGTGAGGTCGACGATGTGGGCGCCGATGTCGCCCAACGCGCCCGAGCCGGCCTTCTCCTTGTCCAGCCGCCAGGACAACGGAGCGTTCTCGTCGGCGAGCCAGTCCTGGAGGTACTGAGCGCGCACCTGGCGGACCTCGCCGATGCGCCCCTCGGCCACCAGCTGGCGGGCGAGCTGGACGGCGGGGACCCGCCGGTAGGTGAAGCCCACCATCGCGCGCACGCCTCGCTCCCGCGCGGTGGCCGCGGCGGCGGCCATGGCCTCCGCCTCGGCCACGGTGTTGGCCATCGGCTTCTCCACCAGCACGTGCTTGCCCGCCTCGAGCGCGGCGACCGCGATCTCTGCGTGGGTGTCGCCGGGGGTGCAGATGTCGACGACGTCGACGTCATCGCGTTCGATCGCCCGCCGCCAGTCGGTCTCCACGGCATCCCAGCCGAGCTGGGCTGCCGCCGCGGTCGCTCGCTCCTCGTCCCGCCCGACGAGCACCGCCATGTGCGGCTCGAGCGGTAGGTCGAAGAACCGGTGGGCGTTGCGCCACGCCTGGGAGTGGGCACGGCCCATGAAGGCGTACCCGATCATTGCCACGCCGAGCCGTGGCTTGTCATCAGTCATCGAAACAGGCTCCTTGACAGTACGGGTGCGAGGCCCGGGAGCGCCGGACGGGCGCCCCCGGGCCTCGGGTGGCTCAGGACTCGAACGCGGTGTCGATGTACTGGTCGACGTTCTCCGAGGTCACAACCGGCGCGTAGAGCTGGACCAGGCGCGGGACCTCGACCTGGACGAGGTCGCTCATGCCCTTCTGCTGGGCGAGCAGCCGGGCCAGCCGGATACCGTCGGCGGCCTGGCTGGCCGGGTAGATCACCGTGGCCTCGAGGACGGAGTCGCCGGCCTCGATGTCGCGCATCGCGTTGGCAGAGCCGGCGCCGCCGACCATGAAGAACTCGTCGCGGCCGGCGTTCTCGATGGCGGCCATGACGCCCAGGCCCTGGTCGTCATCGTGGTTCCAGATCGCGTCGATCTCGGGCAGCGCCTGGAGCAGGCTCGAGGTCACGGTCTCACCACTTTGCGCGGTGAACTCCGCGGCGACCCGGTGGGCCACCGAGAGACCGCACTCGCTGAGTGCGTCCTCAAAGCCCTGGCTGCGGTCCTGGGTCAACGGCAGGTTGTCGATACCGGCGATCTCGGCGATGACGGGGTCCGACTCGCCTTCGAGGCGCTCGCACATGTACTCACCGGCGCTCACCCCCATGCCGTAGTTGTCTCCCAGGACGGTGACGCGGGCGGCGTTCGGGTCGGAGAACTCCCGGTCGACGTTGATGACGGGGATCCCTGCGGCCATCGCCTCGAGGGCGATCGGCGTCAGCGAGGCGCCGTCGAACGGCAGCATGACGATGGCGTCGACACCGTCGTTGATGAAGGTCTCCATCTGGCTGATCTGGAGCGCGACGTCGTTGGTGCCGTCGGCCAGGCGCAGGTCGATGTCGTCGTACTTCTCGGCCTCGTCCACCGCCAGCGACGTGATCGCGGCCATCCAGCCGTGGTCGGCGGCAGGGGCGGAGAATCCGATGGTAACGGTTTCGCCGGTGTCGTCGTTGCTGGAGCTGGCGCCGGCGTTGCTGGTGGTGTCGCCATCACCGTCATCGGCCTCTTCGGCCGTATTGCCGGTGCAAGCGGTGAGCAGCAGGGCGGCGGACAGCCCGGCGGCGACGGCGAACCGACGGCGCGTGGTGCGTACGGACATGGTTGTTCCTCCTTGAACGGGAAGGGCTGGGTTCGGGGTAGGGGACAGGGACTTGAACTAGCTGGAACCGCGGGCGGCGAAACGCTGTTGCAGGAGGACGGCGATCACGATGATCGCGCCCTTGGCCACCGACTGGACGGACTGGGAGAGGCCGTTGAGCAGGAAGACGTTGGTGAGGGTGGCGAAGATGAGGCCACCGAGGACGGTGCCGATGATGGTGCCGCGCCCGCCGATGAGCAGCGTGCCGCCGACGACGACGATGGCGATGGCATCCAGCTCGTAGAGCATGCCGTTGGTCGAGGTCCCGACCCCGGTGCGGCCGAGGACGGTCACCGCGGCGATACCGGCGGTCAGACCGGAGAGCCCGAAGAGGTACACGGTGTGGCGCTGGACGTTGATGCCGGCGAGCCGCGCGGCCTCGGGGTTGCCGCCGACTGCGACGGTGCGGCGGCCGAAGGTCGTGCGGTTGAGCAGTACCCAGGCGAGCACGGCCACGACGAGGAACATCCACACCGTGGTCCGCAGGCCGAGGAAGCTGCCGCCGAAGAAGTCCCGGAAGGCCGTGACCTCGAGCTGCTGGCTGCGCTTGTCGGAGATGATCTCGGCCACGCCGCGAGCTGCCACCAGCATGGCAAGGGTGGCGATGAAGGCGACCACCTTCCCGTAGGCGACGATGACGCCGTTGACCAGTCCCGCGACGGTCCCGACGAGCATCGCCGTCAGGGCGATGATGAGCCAGTGCGTGTCCTCCGCCATGGTCTGGGTGGCCAAGGTGGTCGCCCACACGGTGGCCAGCCCCATCACAGAGCCGACCGACAGATCGATTCCGCCGCCGGTGATGACGAAGGTCATCCCGATGCTGATGATCCCGATGGTCGCTGCCAGGGCCACGACCGTGGTGATGTTGTTGGCGCTGAGGAAGCGGTCACCAACCGTGACGTACCCCGCGACGCACAGCAGGACGAGGGCGATGATGAGACCGAGGTTGCGGACCAGCCCCGACCCACCCGGCAGTCGGCGGCGTGCCGTGCTGCCGTTCGTATCCGGTGCGAGATCACGGTTGGTGGGCGGCAGGGAGCCGGCCACGGCAGCGGAGGGGGCTGCCCCGGTGTTCTCACTCATACGTGGGTTCCTTCCATGACGAGGTCGAGCACTCCGTGCTCGTCGATCTGGTCCGCCGGCCCCCGGTGGACCACGCGGCCTTCGGCGATGACGAGGACCTCGTCGGCCAGCCCGAGGACCTCCTCGATCTCACTGGAGACCATGAGGACGGCGGTGCCTTGCGCGGCGAGCCGTCGGATCAGGGTGTAGATCTCAGCTCGTGCTCCGACGTCCACGCCGCGCGTGGGCTCGTCGAGCAGCAGGATGTCGCAGCCGTGGACCAGCCACCGCGCGAGCATGGCCTTCTGCTGGTTGCCCCCGGACAGTGTGCGGATTCGCCGCGTGCCGTCCGCCGGCACCAGCTGCAGTGAGTCGATCCGTTCGTCGGCCGCTTTCCGTTCGGCCCGTTCGTCGAGGAAACCCGCGCGAGCGAAGCGCGCGAAGGTGGACAGCGTGATGTTGCGGTAGACGGGCTCGTCCAGGAGCAGGCCCTGGCTCTTGCGCTCCTCCGGTGCCAGGCCGATGCCGGCTCGGACAGCGGCCGGGACCGACCCCGCGGGCAGCGACTTGCCGTTGACCCGCACGGTGCCGCCGCTGGCCTTGCGGGCGCCGTAGACGGTCTCCAGGATCTCCGAGCGGCCGGCGCCGACGAGCCCGGCCAGGCCGACGATCTGTCCGGCACGCAGCGCGAAGCTCACGTTCTCGAACACACCGGCCAAGGACAGGTTCTCGACCTCGAGCACGGCGTCGCCGCGGTCGTGGTCCCCGCGTCCGCCACCGAAGTCCGTCTCGACGCTGCGCCCGGTCATGAGCCGGATCAGTTCGGTGGTGGGAGTGTCGGCGACCGCGAGGTTCTCACCGACCGTGCGGCCGTCCTTGAGCACGGTGATCCGGCTGCCGATCTGCCGGATCTCCTCCAGGCGGTGGGAGATGTAGATGACGGCGACCCCCTCGGCGGACAGCGACCGCACGACCCGGAACAGGTTCTCGACCTCTTCGGAGTCCAGCACTGCCGAGGGCTCGTCCATCACGATGAGGCGCGCGTCACGCGACAGCGCGCGAGCCATCGACACGACCTGCTTGCCGGCGGCCGAGAGGCGCCCGACCTCCCGGCCGGGCGGGATGTCACCGTGGCCGAGGCGGGTGAGCAGCTCCCGGGTTCGGCTGTGGGCCTCCCGTCGCTGGAGCAGGCCCCCGCGGGCGAGCTCGTGGCCCAGGAAGATGTTCTCCGCGACGCTCAGGCCGTCGACGACGTCGAGCTCCTGGTACATCGTGGCGATCCCAAGGTCCAGGGCGGCAGTGGGGGAGTCGATGGTGACGGCCTTGCCGTTCCACCGGATCTGGCCAGCGTCGGGCTGATGGGCACCGGCGAGCACCTTGATGAGGGTCGACTTTCCGGCGCCGTTCTGCCCGAGGAGGCAGTGCACCTCCCCGGCGCGGACCTCGAGGTCGACGCCGTCGAGGGCCTTGACGCCGGGAAAGTGCTTGGTGATGCCGCTGAGCTGAAGAAGATCTGGCTGAGGGTCTGCTGTGACCATGCCCACACGCTAGGCACACTTTTGTTTCGTGGCAAGCAAAAGTCGTGAATGTAATCAAACAGTTACCCGAGCGCTTCTGACGGAAGCGCGGCTACACTGCTTCCTATGTCATCGCGGGTTAACGGCGCTCCTTCGCTGCCCCGATCGGATCCGACACCTCGATCGGCCGGCTTCCTGTTCCAACTCTTGCGGGACGGGCAGCCACGCACGCGCGCGGATCTCGCGCTGCTCACCGGGCAGGCGCGTCCAACCATCGCCGCTCGGGTGGACGAACTGCTCGAGGCGGGCTTCATCGCCCCTGCCGGGGAGGCCTCATCAACCGGAGGCCGCCCGCCGGCGACCTTTGCCTTCAACCCCTCGACAAAGCTCGTGCTCGCCGCTGATCTCGGCGCATCCCATGCCCGGTTCGCAGTCACCGACCTCGCCGCGACCGTCCTGGCTGAGGAGGACATGGCGCTGCCGATCGCCGAGGGCCCCGTGACGGTCCTCGACACCGCCGCGGCACGGCTCCGCGCCCTGGTGGAGTCGATCGGGCGCCCGCTGCACGACGTGGCCGGAGTCGGTGTCGGCCTACCGGGCCCGGTCGAGCACGAACGCGGTCGGGCGATCAACCCACCGATCATGCCCGGCTGGGACGGCTACGACGTGCCCGGGCACCTGACGCCACTGCTGCACGCGCCGATCTTCGTGGACAACGACGTCAACATCATGGCGCTCGGGGAACATGCCGCTCGCTGGTTGCACGTCAAGGACCTCGTCTTCATTAAGGTCTCCAGCGGTATCGGCGCCGGCATCATCTTGGACGGCGCGTTGCGGCGTGGTGCTCTCGGTGCGGCCGGCGACCTCGGCCACATCGCCGTCGCGCGCGGTGCCACCGTCCCGTGCCGGTGCGGAAACACCGGCTGCCTGGAAGCCATCGCCGGGGGAATCGCCGTCAGCGCCGCCCTGCGCGAGCAGGGGCTTGCCGTCGACGGGCCCGGCGACATCGTCGACCTCGTCCGGGCGGGGAACCTCTCCGCGACGCAGGCCGTGCGTCAGGCCGGCCGTGACCTGGGTGAAGTGCTGGCCGGCGTGGTCAACCTGCTCAACCCCTCGGTCATCGTCATCGGCGGCACCATCGCCGAGGTCGGGGAGTACCTACTGGCCGGAACCCGCGAGGTTGTCTATAGCAGGTCGCTGCCGCTGGCTACCCAGCACCTGCGGATCGTGCCCGCCCAGACCGAAGGGCGCGCCGGGGTGATCGGTGCCGCACAGATCGTCGCCCAGGACGTGCTCTCCGCCAGTGCAGTTGACGCGGCCCTCGCCGCTCGTTGAGAGCCCGCTCCGTGCCCGCCGTCGCGGTCGTGGGCCGACTCATGGAGCGCTTCCGCGGCGCGGTCGGCTGAGCCGGGCCGGCTGATGGACCTCTCCAGCGACGCGGTCGCTGAAGCCCCCGTCGCGCTCAACGCGGCCGGCTATAGGCCGCTCCTGCCACCCGGTCGGTGGCCACGCAGGGCTCGCGGCCCGTTCAGCTGAGGCGGGACTTCAGCTCCGCCTTGCCCTCCTTGGCGGCCGCCTTGATCTCCCGCAGGGCGGCCTTGTGCTCGCGGGTGTTGGCAGCCCGCCAGGCGAGCGACGGCTTGCCGTCGCGGTCCAGTGCGGCAAGCAGTAGCCCGCCCACCAGACTGGTGCCCACCAGCAGCCCGCGGCGCATCTCCTTCTTGCGCTCGGGGGTGTTCGCCGTCCAGAAGGGGTTGTTCACCACGGTCACCGGCACGGTGATGGCCGCGAGGGTGAGGGCGGCCGAGCGCGGGTTGCGGTTGGTCGCGAGCATGAGCCCGGCCAGCGCGGTGATGCCACCACTCACGCGTACCAGCAGGCGGGTGTCGGAGGCGATGGCCGGTGGGACGCCGGCCTTCTCCAGCGCGGGCTCCACCGCCTGGAAGCGCTCGACGTGAGAGTCGGGGCGGAGCAGCGCATCGACGCCCGAGGCGATGAACGAAGATGCCAGCAAGGGACGGGCGAGGCGGCGCGAGAGACTCATACACCATTGCTACCGCAATCTCCCGGCCGCGGCGAGTGGTAGTGGGCGCCGATTTGCTATCGGGTGGACCGCGGATGGAATGTCTGCGGCTGGCGCGGGGTTGCACCGGACATGAGCGTGACGACCCTGGACCGGCCTGTGAACTCGGCCTCCCCCGGCGCGCGCAACCTCGGGGGAGGACTAGGCTCATGGGTGATGACTGAGGACCGAGAGCTGGACCGCGCACCCGAGACGGAGAGTGACGCGGAGCGCGCGCTGCGCTTCGAGGCCGACGCGCTGCCGTTCCTCGACCAGCTCTACGGCGCCGCGATGCGGATGACCCGCAACCCGGCCGACGCCGAGGACCTCGTGCAGGAGACCTTCACCAAGGCCTACGCGTCCTTCCACCAGTACCGGCCCGGCACCAACCTCAAGGCCTGGCTGTACCGGATCCTCACGAACACCTTCATCAACAACTACCGCAAGAAGCAGCGCGAGCCGAAGCAGTCGGACGCCGAGCAGGTCGAGGACTGGCAGATCCACCGCGCCGCGTCGCACACCTCCAAGGGGCTGCGCTCGGCGGAGATGGAGGCGATGGACCGCCTGCCGGACTCGGAGATCAAGGACGCCTTGAACGAGCTGCCGGAGGACTTCCGCATCGCGGTCTACCTCGCCGACGTCGAGGGCTTTGCCTACAAGGAGATCGCCGAGATCATGGGCACGCCGATCGGGACGGTGATGTCCCGCCTCCACCGCGGCCGGCGCCAGCTGCGCGACCGCCTGATGGACCACGCCCGTGAGCTCGGCATGAAGGTCGAGGCAACATCGTGACCGAACGCACCCCCATCGAGAACGTGGACGAGTGCCGCTGCGAAGAGCTGCTCGAGCACCTCTACGAGTTCCTCGACGCCGAGATCAGCGAGTCCGAGGTCGCCCGCCTCCAGCGCCACGTGGAGGACTGCCCCACGTGCCGCGAGGTCACCGACGTGGAGACCAAGGTGCGGGTCCTGCTGCGCCGCTCCTGCACGGAGGTCGCCCCCGACACCCTGCGGATGCGCGTGGTCACCCAGCTCAGCGTGCTGCGCACGGAAAGCCGCTAGCCACGCCCGTACGGCGCGCGGGGCCGCAGAGCTCCGCCGGCCAACTCCGCCCCGCCTGACGGGTCGGCCCGCCGGCGGGCCGACCCGTCAGAAGTCGAGAACGCCGCCGGTCACCAGACCGACGGCGTTCTTCTCATCGTGCGCCCGCGTGGGCGCAGCTCAGCTGTTGGGGCGCTTGCCGCTGTTGGCGGCGTGGCTCTTCTTGCGCGCCTTGCGCTTGCGTCCGCGCTTGCTCATGCGTCCTCCACTCGTCGTTCCGCCCGGGACCGGGCCGATCACGCCCCCTATCGTCCCATACCCAGGCATGCCGCCACGTGACGTGTCAGGGTTGGTGGATGCGCGCCGTCTACGCCTCCGGTCAGGATGCCGACCACCCGCTGGGCGGGTTGAGCGTCGGGGAGATCGACGATCCCGGCCCGCCGCACCCCGACTGGGTGCCGGTGCGGGTGCGGGCCGCGGCTCTCAACCACCACGACCTGTGGTCACTACGCGGCGTAGGCCTGCCGGCCGACCGGCTGCCCATGGTGCTGGGCTGCGATGCGGCCGGGACCGACCCCGAGGGTCGGGAGGTCGTCGTGCACGCGGTGGTGGGTGACCCCGCCTGGCGCGGTGACGAGACGCTCGACCCCACCCGCAGCCTGCTCTCCGAGAAATACCCCGGCACGCTCGCCGAGACCGTCTGGGTCCCGCCGGGCAACCTCGTCCCCAAGCCTGCCGAGCTGTCGTGGGCGGAGGCCGCCAGCCTGCCCACGGCTTACCTCACCGCCTACCGCCTGCTGTTCCACGCCGCAGACCTGCGCCCCGGGCAGCGCGTGCTCGTCCAGGGCGCGGGGGGCGGGGTGTCCACCGCTGCCGTCGTGCTGGGCCGGGCGGCCGGCCTGGAGGTGTGGGTCTGCGGTCGCGATGAGCAGCGCCGGGAGCGGGCCCGGCAGATCGGTGCGCACCGGGTGTTCCCCACCGGGGAGCGTCTGCCGGGCCAGGTCGATGCCGTTGTCGAGACCGTCGGCGAGGCCACCTGGGCGCACTCGCTGCGCGTCCTGCGCCCCGGCGGCACGGTCGCGGTGGCCGGCGCCACCACCGGTGCGATGCCGCCGGCCGAGCTCAACCGGGTGTTCTTCCGGAGCCTGCGGATCGTCGGTTCCACGATGGGCACCCGCGACGAGCTGGAGCAGCTGGTCGCGCTGCTGGTCGCCTCCGGCGCCCGGCCAGTGATCGACGAGGTGCTGCCCCTGGCCGATGCCGCCCGCGCCTTCGAACGGATGGCGGCCGGCGACCTGTTCGGCAAGCTGGTGCTGGAGCTGTAGGGCTCAGCCAGCGACCGCGCGGGCGTGGACGTCGCCGGACAGCTGCCGCAGCAGGCCGAGCCCCATGGCGGCCACCCCCTGGTAGAAGAAGGTCTGGGCGCCCAGCTGCATCCGGCTCAGGCCGCGTGCACCCCACGTGAGCAGGTGGTCGGTGACCAGCTGCTGGCGCCATCGTGCCGCCTGCCGGGAGGGTCGCTCATCCAGGGCCGCGAGCAGGTCGAGCGCATCGACGAGATCGGCCGCCGGCCCGGGGTCGGCAATGCCAGCGGCCACGAGCGCCTCGCGCAGGCGCGCCAGCTCCGTGGCCGCCGCCGGGGGAGCCGCGATCGGAGCGATCGGACCGCGTGCCGGACCGCCGTGCAGCAGCCGGTCCCGGTCGCGGTCGAGGCGCGTCGCGCTCTCGGCGGCCAGCCGCGACTCCGCCAGCAGGGCCGCGCCGCGACGGGACTCCGCGTCGGTCAGCAGGGTCGGCACCTCCGCCGGCACGGCACCGGACCGTAGCGCGCAGGTGAGGACGGCGATCGTGCCGCTGACGGCGCGCGCTTCGGCCCCGTCAACGATGTGCTCGCTCATCGCGCCTCCTTGGTTCACATCGATCCTGACCCGCGCCCGGACCCTGACGCATGGGTTCTACTCTTCACCGCGCCCGGGCCCCGGCGCATGGGCCCTATGGCCCTGACACGTCCGCGGCCCGGCGCTGGACGCGCCGGCGTGGGGGCGCCGGCGGGCGGGGCGCCGCGGGGCGCCGGACGCGCCGGCGTGGGGCGCCCGCGGGCGGGCCGCCGCGGCGCCCCGCCCGGAGCGCTTTCAGTACGCCCATAGGGCACTGGGCGGCCGGTCCGTTTGTGCTCCCCGGTGTCAGGAAGTCCGTCCTGAAAATCGGCGGGAGCGCTGCCCGCGTGTCCATTAGGCTGGACAG
>Ga0209487_1004321_pt1 | contig 10945 bp, 5 predicted proteins | sample Poulit2012_FD_187524 | JGI IMG/M metagenome (GOLD analysis project Ga0209487, IMG submission 187524) | Agricultural soil microbial communities from Georgia to study Nitrogen management - Poultry litter 2012 (SPAdes) (version 2) | ecosystem: Environmental > Terrestrial > Soil > Agricultural land... | reverse complement strand
TGAAACCATTTCCGTTTTACTAAAAAGACGTTGCCTGCTTAAAAATGTGTTATGACGTTTTGGCTGCTGTATTTTTAATGCTCGATATAGCGGAACAAATCGGTCAATACTGCAAATGACCAAGGAAACCCCGATTAAAGCGACTATTATCATGTACCACCACGAACTATAGAGCTCATGGAATCCTAACTGATAATATATTTTTCCTATTAGTCCGTACCAGTCCTCATAGAATACAGCTGGATCTCTATTTTCTGCTTCTTGGGGTATAAACCTCTCTTGTGGAAAAATCGTCCCTAACCCGGAAACAATAAGTGCGATAACAATTAGAATGACGCCTACTTTTACAGACGAAAAAAAGTTCCATATCTTATCGACTAAGCTTCGTTTGTATGTTTGCGATCTTCTAGCCGTTCCGTCATAGCGCATATTCAGTAATTTGGTCTTATCATTTCCATCAATGTGTTGATTTTCTATAATCGGTTTACCACATGATTCACATAAAACAGTACCTTCAGGGTTCACGTGTCCACATTCACACTTCAATTTGTCCATCTAAATCCCTCGCTAAGCTAATCAGTTTGTGTTTCTTGAATGATGTATTGCTAATGCCCCGTTGCATAATTTTACACTTAAAATATCCCGACACATTTGTCGAGTAAGGTTAAAAAAATAAACCTCATCAACAATACTAGATGAACCCGACACATGTGTCAATGAGTAGGTAAGAAGAAAAAATGTCTAATTAATGACAAATAAATGAAGAACACGCTTGTAAAAAGAGAAGAGAAAGCAAGCTCTCTTAAAAAATAAATGTTATTTATGTGATTTTTATAGATTTGGTTATATTTTCAGAACAGAGACTTATGTTTCATCATCGCCTGTGTTACTCATTCCTATTCATATTGATTATGTTGAGGATATGTTATATTGATAATATAACTTAAATTTAGGTGATAAAATATGGCACGGAAAAAACTACAATCGTCAGAACTTATGAAAGCAACAGAGAAGTTACTACTTGAACAAGGTTATGGTGGCTTTAATTTTTCAGCACTATCAACATTGCTGAACATCGGAAGAAGTACGTTATATGAGTATTATGATTCAAAAGATGATCTCATTGTCGCTTATATGAATGAATTAATGGTGAATTATACGGATGAACTAGGGGCGATTGTATCTCAAGAAAATGCAAAATCACAATTATTACAATTAATTGAATTAATGATTAAGTATGCACACATTCATAATATTTTGAAAATAATACCATTATTAAAAAGTGATTCAGACGCGGTGGTGAAAATGAAGCAAAACTTCGTCACTGACCATATCCATATTATTAAGGATATTGAAACTATTATTGAAAATGGAAAACAGAAAAAAGTGATTAGGGGAGAAATTCCAACAGACATTTTGGTCAACCTTTTATTTAATACAATTAATAAACCCTTTTCTTTAAAAATAGATAATAAAGCATGGGCGAAATGGATTTGGGAAATTATCTATACAGGGATGAAAGTGTAAAATATGTGATATGTTAAAACATCATAATGCGCCTTTTATGTTTACTAAAATTACGATAACCGTATGTAACACGGTTTAATACTAAGACAATTCATTTGTTTTCTATTACAAAAAAAGAAAATAACGTCAGCGAATTTTTATCGAGCTTGGGACAAAAATTATAATTAACTACAAAGAATGGAGTAATTTAACATGAAACATAGATATATGGAGACTCATGCAAGAAGACAGAGGAGGGCACTGAAAAAGTCCATACGGTTAGTGCATATGTGTTCCATCCGAATCCACTACGCTTTCCACAGGCAACTTATAAGTTTTTTCAAAACTTATAAAGTGGATTTTCGGCTGTTGCTTTCGAAGTACAGGACGTATGCTTCCTGCTAAAAGTGAAGTATATTTCCGAAGCGACTATTTTAATCTCCATATTTTTATGGTAAAACAAGTTTTACCCTAAGCTAGAATTATTTTCACCAACGTTAAAGATTATAGAACCGAATCAATCATAAGTGCAAATTTAAGAGCATACCATTGAATTATGAAATTGACTCAACCATATAAAAAATGTGATTGGAATAGTTATCATCCAATCACATTTTTAATTTAATACGATTTACATATTCTATTTGTTGTCTTTTTTACGCGTCAATATCAACATGGACGGTAAGAACACAGTGGCAATGACGAATGTCGTCAGTAAAATACCTAATCCCATTGTGAACCCAAACAAGAAGAGTTCCTCTAAAGGTTGTGTCATTAAGACTGCAAAAGTTGCCGCAAGAATCAATCCTGCTGACGAGATGACTCCTCCAGTTCTAGCTACACCTTCACCAACGGCTTCTCTCCACGGTAATGTTTCTGCTAATTCTCTAATCCGTGAAACGAGAATAATGTTGTAGTCAATTCCTAGTGCAACCATGAAGACGAACGTATACACTGGTAATCGGTAACTGATAGCATCATAACCCATTACCTTTTCAAATAAGAACCAACCAAACCCAAGTGATGCTGTGTAGGATAAAAGTATCGTGAACATCATTAATACTGGTAGTAAAACAGAACGTGTTTGTACTCCAAGAATAATGGTTAACAAGATGATGACTAAAGAAAATAGTACAATCATATCACGCTTGTTCATTTCTTGTACATCAACTTGTTCTGCTGTCTGTCCACCAAAATGTAGCTGGACTTCATCCGTAGAAAATCCGCTCTCCTTGAGGAATGTGTCAGCTTCATCTCGTAAATTACTTACGGAATCTAATGCTGATTTATTATATGGATTTTCATCTAGTACGATTTGTAATTTTACCGCTCTTTCTTCTTCCGCTAAAAAGTTACGTGGAAAATCTTCCTCTCCCGTTATCATGTCATTTGTAAGCTTTTCTGGACTAACAGAAGAAATTCCTTTTTGAACAGAAAATTTCTCAGTTAAATCATTTATATTCCTCACAAACTCTTCATCTAATTCAAGTTCTTTTTCAGATTGTAAAATGACATCTACAGGTGCGATTTGTCCAGGTGGATAGTTTTCAGCTAGAATGTCAAACCCTTTTCGTGATGAAATATCTTCAGGGAAAGAATTCATTAAATTATAATTAAAATTCATTGTTGTAAGGTTTGCTACACCAATTAGTAAGACAACTAACAACACGCCTGCTAATGTTCCAGGTCGTTTAACAACTAATTGACTAACCTTATACCAAAATCCCTTTTTTTCCACCGTATTGGTTTCAACTTTTGGAATGAACGGCCAAAAGGCTTTTCTTCCCATAAGGGCAAAGATACTTGGAATAAGTGTTAATCCTGCAAGCAGAATAAATACAACGGCCACTGAAAATACAGGTGCAAAGTTGTTATAAGGTACAAATACAGTTGTAAACAATGTAAGCATTGCTAAGAATACTGTTCCCCCACTAAAGAAAATTGGTTCGGAAACATGATAAATCGCTTCGTCCATGGACTCATATTTGGACTCTCGCTTCCTTAATTCTTCACGATATCTTGAAAATACAAACAAACTATAGTCAGTCAATACCGCAAACAATAAAACAAGCATAATGGATACGGCTGATCCATCAACAGCAAACCAATCATTCTTACCAGCTAACCCTAATACTCGATCAACGACACCATACACAATCGCTGCGATTATTAGTGGGGTAATAGCAAGCAATGGTGATCGATAAATCACAATCAAGATTAGGAAAATTAACCCAATCGTCGCAATCATTAAAATAAAGTCCGCATTTTGGAATAGAGCAATCGTATCTGCAGATATACCTGCTGGACCTGTAATCTCAAATTCGATGCCTTCATCGAAACCGGCTGATTCTACCTTATCTCTAATTTCATTTAATGCATCATTTGCCTGGTCTGAATCGATCCCATCTTCCATTGTAGCGTTAAAAATTAAAGTTGTTCCATCTTCAGAAAACATTTGATCTTGAACATTTTCTGGAAACATATGATACGGTAACGCACTTGCTATATAATCTGGTTTTTCTTCCTCGAACCATTCACTTAGTTCCGTTATTTTTTCCCGGTCTGTATCGGTTATTTTTCCATCCCGATAAAAAACAAGTAAGGCTGGCATACCTTCATCAGTAGGGAACTCTTCATCCATTGCTTCTTGAGCAATTTCAGAAGCGGTATCACCTTTCACACTTCCCTCTGTACTACTTATGTCATACTCTTTTGCAGATGGGGCAAGTAAACTAAACGCCACTACTGCCACGAGCCATGCTATTAATACAATTTTAGCTCCTTTTGAACTACCTGAAAACCTCGCCAAACGACGAAACGGTTTTAGCATCCCTTCAACTCCTATCATTTTATACTAAGACCATTGTAAAGAATGAATATGAACGGAGAATGAACTACATATTTCGACTAAATATTATTTAAAAATTTCTCTCGAAGTATTCCGTAATGTAATACTATGTTCATATTCCATTCATATAGGAGTTATATAGTAGGTGGTAGAATCTTAATTTAGAAAAGGGAGGAAATAGGAAATGTATGGCTTTTTCACGTTTCTCCACATGATGGGTTTCATTATTTGGTTAGGGTTGCTAATTGCTTTGGGTATTATCCTGCCTGTATTGAAGGAACAACTTGACACAGAAGTGGGACAAAAGATCGTACTCAAAATCATTCGTACATTCAATAATATGACACATCTGTCCGCAGTTATTGTGTTAATCAGTGGAATCTATCGAGTTGTACAAATGAACTATGGGAGTACAAAACCATTTTGGCTGAACTATATGGAAATGGCGGGCGGAATGATTGTTCTTTTAGGAATTCTATTACTGGCATTTTTAGGTCGAAGGGTAACCAAGCCATTATCCTCAAAAAAGGTTGCACCAGATATAGATGTTGTCGGAAAACGCTTATCCCTTTACGTTACTGCTGTTGTTCTAGTAATGATGCTCGTTTTATCTGTTGTAATAGTTGTTAGTTTCAGACTCTAATAAAACTTTTCGATTGCTAGTTTTTAAAGGTGCAATCTGAATCGAAGTTGTATTTATCAAGGCCGCCTTAAGAAATTCCGGCGTGAAAGTTCATGGTGAATATTTAATTATTGCGCTATTTAATCGCATTTTCTTTTAAAAACATATTTCATGTGATGTGAGGGGCCTGATTAATTTATATAGCAACGATAAAATGAAACTGTTGTAAAGGAGATGATTCACTCATGAAACAGATAATTAGATTTTCGCTAAATAATAAGTTTGCCCTGTTGATTTTGACTTTTATTGTCACTGTGTCTGGTATTTATTCTAGTTTAAATATGAAGACAGAGATGTTTCCTGATATTTCTGTTCCAGTAGTCACCGTGTCATCAAATTATCCTGGTGCTGCACCGGATGAAGTGATGGAAGAGGTGACTAAACCAATTGAGCAACGAACCCGTGATCTATCAGGAGTAACAATGGTTAGTTCTTCATCTATGGAAAATGCTTCACAAGTGACGATTCAATACGACTTTGCAAAAGATATGATAGAAGCAGAGGAAGAAGTCCAAAAGGAACTAAACGATTTGCAGCTTCCAGAAAATGTAGAGACACCGAACGTATCACGGATCAACATAAATGCTTTCCCAATTTTAACAATAAGCATGACAGATGCCGAACGTTCATTAGAAGATTTAACGAAGTTGGCAGAGGAACAGGTTATCTCTCAATTAGAAGGGTTAGAAGGTGTTTCTTCGGTACAGATTTCTGGACAAAATTATGAAGAAGTCGCTTTAACATACGATACTGAAAAAATGGTGGATCTTGGTTTAAATCCAGAAGACATAAAGGAAATTATCCAAGGTTCCGCCTTTTCACAGTCACTTGGCATGTATGACTTTGAAGACTCAGAGAAATCTCTAGTATTTGACGGGAATATTGTGACACTTGATGATCTCAAAGAACTGCCAATACCCGCTATGGGACCGGAAGAATCGACTATCATTCTAAATGACATTGCAGAATTTGAAGTAGTCGAAAAATCTGAATCCCTCTCTCGAACAAACGGCGAAGATTCGATAGGATTAGGGATTGTAAAAACACCTGAAGCTAATATTGTAGAAGTTGTCAATAGTGTTAAAGAAGAAATGAAACAGTTTGAAGAACAAAATCCCGGACTCTCCGTTACATCGATCATGGATCAAGGGGAGCCAATCGAAAAATCGGTTGATTCTATGTTAAATAAGGTTCTAGTAGGCGGTATATTTGCCATTATCATCATTATGTTATTTTTACGGAATATCCGCTCCACCCTTATTGCAATTGTCTCTATACCTTTGTCATTACTCATTGCTTTGTTTCTTCTAAAGCAGACGGATATTTCCTTGAACTTGATGACACTAGGCGCGATGACAATTGCTATTGGTCGGGTAGTTGATGATTCGATTATCGTTATTGAAAACATTCACCGAAGGCTTATGCTTTCATCAGAGAAGTTATCTGGTAAAGAGCTTATCGTGAGTGCGACGAAAGAGATGTTCGTTCCAATTCTGTCATCCACCGTTATCTCGATTGCTATCTTTCTTCCATTGGGCCTTGTGGAAGGAGCAATCGGTGAAATGTTACTCCCATTTGCTTTAACGGTCGTATTTGCATTGGTTGCTTCATTGGTTGTTGCTGTGACGATTGTTCCAATGATGAGCCATAAAATGATGAGTCGTAAGCAAGTTCGTATTAATCAAGGGGAAAATAAGCAAGGCAAATTAGCAGGTGTTTATAAACGAATTCTGAATTGGTCACTCGATCACAAAGTGGTGACATTCGGTGGAGCTACCGCTTTGTTAGTTGCAAGTCTATTCCTCATACCTGTCATCGGGTTTAGCTTTTTACCTGATGCGGAAGAAAATGAAATGACCATGACATACACGGCCACATTTGAAGAAAACCGATCAGATGTGGAAAGCCTGGCAAAGAAAGCGGAGGAAGAGATGTTAAGTCACGAAGATGTCGAATCGCTTCAGTTTAGTGTAGGTGGACAAAATCCAATGCAACCAGGTAATGATAAACAAGCTATTTTTCACATGAAATATGACGAAGATGTGGATGATTTCCATCAGGTTAGTGAAATACTTACCGAGCAGTTAGAGGGCTTAGGAGGTCAAGGTGAGTGGAGAAAGCAAAACACTGGTGGGGAAAGCTTAGGCGAAACTCAGATGGAACTTCTTGTGTATGGTTCAGATATGGAGAAACTTACACCTGTCGTTTCTGATATTTTAGATATTATGGAAAGTAATGGAGACTTAAGTAATGCTGAGTCTAGCATTTCTGATACTTTTGATCAATACCGTATCGTTGCTGATCCTGATCAATTAAATCAATATGGTTTGTCCGCCAGACAAGTAGCGATGGAGCTTATGCCTAATCGTCAAAATTCAGAATTGACAACCGTTCAAGAAGATAGTAAGGAACTTAGTGTTTATGTAAATGAAGATATGAACACATTCCAAACAAAAGCTGATTTGGAGGAAGTTAAACTACGCTCTCCTAGCAATGAAGAAGTTACTCTTAAGGATGTTGTAACAATTGAAGAAGGAGAGACTCCAAATACGATTACACGAAGAGATGATCGTATCTATGCCAGTCTTACAGCAGACATTAAAGGAAATGATGTAAGGGAAGTTTCAGCAGATTTAGAAGCATCCGTTGATAAACTGGATCTACCTACATCAGTAGAAGTTTCGTTTGGTGGTGTGACGAGACAAATGGATGATACCTTTGCACAAATGGGCATGGCAATGCTAGCAGCTATCGGAATTGTATACCTTGCACTTGTGTTAACATTTGGAGGAGGTCTTGCACCTTTTGCGGTCCTATTCTCATTACCATTTGCGATTATTGGTGGTGTGGTTGGATTGTTTATAAGTGGTGAACCACTCAGTTTAACAGCATTAATTGGTGCGTTGATGCTAATTGGTATTGTGGTGACAAATGCGATTGTCCTTATTGACAGAACGATTCGGAATCAAAAAGAAGGTCTAAATGTACGACAAGCCCTTCTTGAAGCTGGTGGAACCAGATTGCGGCCAATCCTAATGACTGCCTTTTCAACAATGGGAGCCCTTATTCCTTTAGCAGTTGGTATAGAATCGGATGGTTTAATCTCAAGGGGAATGGGAATTACAGTTATTGGTGGTTTAGCTAGTTCGACTTTACTAACGCTTGTTATTGTCCCCGTTGTGTATGAATTTTTGATGAAATTAAAACGCGGTAGAAAAAATCGCTAGTAGAATAAGTGTATTATTTCAATAAGTTGTAAAATATTATGTATAGGTGGCTACTTTGATAAAAGTGGCCACCTGTTATATCATCCATTATACTTATATTGTCGTTTTAAAGAAATTGCACGTTAAACCTATAGGAGGAGACTACATGATCTACTCAATCATCTTGTTCATATTGTTTAGCTTTTTTAGCTATAGATTGATTGGCATAAGGGGCTCAGTAACTAGAATGCTTACTTCTTCCATACTTTCTTTAGTTTTTTCCAGTGCCATTTACTATGCATTTCATTTAAAAAATGTGCCCACACAAAACAAAGTTATTCTGTTTGACCATTACACTTTTCTTTATTTTATTACCTTGATTGTCGTTTCATTAGGATTCAATTTAATTTTAGAGATGATGAAACCACAAGATAATGATACAGAAATCGATAAGCCAGCACGTACAATCGATAAAATAAGGTATTTTGTTGCTACAAAAGTGCGATACATGAATCTATTATTAATTATTTCAAGGAACGGACTATTAAAGAGCACGTTTCAATCAGATAAAGAAGCAAGAACTCAGCATGCCTCTGTCGCATTTAAAAATACATTGGAAAATTCCGGGGGGATATTTGTCAAATTCGGGCAATTCCTTTCTACACGTTCAGATCTATTTCCCAAGTCTTTCCGTGATGAGCTTTCCTTACTTCAAGAGAAGGTATCTTCTGTTCCAGTCGATCAGGTTAAAAAGATTATTGAGCGAGAGTTAAAGCAACCAATTGAGGATACATTCCAATACTTTGATGAAGAGCCATTGGCAGCAGCTTCTATCGCACAAGTACATAAAGCAACATTGCGTAGTGGGGAAGAAGTTATAGTTAAAGTTCTCCGACCAAGCTTGAAAAAGCAGCTAACAATTGACATTAATATTTTGGCGAATTTCTCAGAGCTTCTAGCTAATAAAGTGACATGGGCAAGGAATATCGGCATTGTAAACTTGACAGAAGGATTTATTCAGAACTTATATGAAGAAGTAGATTTCTCCATCGAATTAAAAAATATGCAACAAATGAAAAAGCGACAAGGACCAAATGTATACATACCGAAAGCTTTTGAAAAATACTCCACTAATGAAATACTTGTCATGGAGTTCTTAGATGGTGTCAGTATTAATAAATTGGACATCATCATCAAGGATGATAATAAAAAGCGGGAAATCATCAATAATATTTTTAAAGAGATGCTCACCGAAATTTATGATCATGGCCTTTTTCACGGTGATCCTCACCCAGGGAATATTTTTATTTTGATAAATGGGCATCCAGCATTTATCGACTTTGGCTCTGTCGGGAGATTATCAACTATACAAAGAAATGGCTTTAAATGGTTGATAATTGGTATGAACAGGGGAAATGCTGACAGTATGGTTAACCGCATTAAAGGACTCGTGGAAAATAGTGACGACATTAACACGAAATATCTTGAACAAGCACTAAGTCAGTTTCTAGCAGAACATAGTTTAGAAGGAAACATTATGGATGAAATGGGGAAAGAACTTTTTGATATGATGAGTCATTTCGGTTTAAGATTCTTTCCTGATGTAGCTGGGGCCTTCCGTAGTCTCATCACTTTACAGGGAAGCTTGCAGGCAATTGATCCTGATTTCAACTTGACCATCGTTATTGACAATTATTTGAAAAGCAATATCAATTTACGTAATATGACTCATACAGCTATGGAAAACCTGGAAGATGATGTGCTGAATCTGATACCTAGAGTAAGAGCCTTGCCTAGAAAGATAGATAACATTGTTCAACAAGTAGAAAGCGGAAAAATAACATTTCGAATGTCTCTTTTTGATGATAAAGCAAATGTAAGGTATATTAATTCTGTTCTATCCTTATTTTTCACATTTTTAGATGTCTTTGGTTATTCAGGGCTTGGGCTAAGTGTTATTATGCTTATCCGTGTTGCTTCAGTCATTGTAGAATATAATGCGATACTTCCTCAAGCAAGACAAGGGTTTGGTACGGTTCACCATGCGGCATTTCGGGTAGAGGATCGTTCCGTATTAGATGAATGGGATAAGCGAATGACTAGTTTTGGATTCCCTACATCAGGTTATGTAGATCGTCACTTTTTTGAATCTTTATACGCAAGAGTTGCGCCACAAATTTTATTTGAGTTCGCCACAGATGGCCCTGGATTTATGGGAGATGAGCCATATGAAACGCTAGGGGAGAAATTATCTTTACCACCATTTTTAGAACCGAAACGTGCAGAAATAGAAAAACTTGTTCGTCCGATTGATACAGTAAGAAGCACGAAAGAATTGATAAAAGAATAGGGAATGAATCATGCGAAGTGAGGAACTGTAAGAGTAATTCTGCAGTTCCTTTAATTATGCTAGCTAATATTTGATGGAAAGCAGCTTTACAGTTGGGCGAGCAAGTTTTGCCGGAATGCGAGCAACTTTAGTAGTCGGCGAGCAAGTTTCAGGTTTAGTGAGCAAAAATAGAGGCGATGGAGCAACTTCTTAGGCTAGTGAGCAAATTCAAGTACGATGGAGCAACTTCTTAGGCCAGTGAGCAAATTCTGTGGCCATCGAGCAAATCGAATGATGAAGGAGCAATTCTAGAGTTCAATGAGCAAATTTACTAGAGGTGGAGCAACTTTACCTGCGATGGAGCAACTTTTTGG
>Ga0209487_1004320_pt1 | contig 10946 bp, 8 predicted proteins | sample Poulit2012_FD_187524 | JGI IMG/M metagenome (GOLD analysis project Ga0209487, IMG submission 187524) | Agricultural soil microbial communities from Georgia to study Nitrogen management - Poultry litter 2012 (SPAdes) (version 2) | ecosystem: Environmental > Terrestrial > Soil > Agricultural land... | reverse complement strand
ATCGATTAATTACAGGAATTGCCCATTTAACATCTATTTCACAGATTAAAATTTACACAGAAGATCAGACTCATCAATTACAGGCGGATATTTTCAAAGCGATGGCTGATGCTGGAATATCTGTTGATTTTATTAATATATCACCTAATGAAGTGATATATACGGTTCCGAATAATTTGACGGAGAAAACGATCAGTGTCTTAAATGAATTAGACCTTCATCCTGAAGTCATGAAAAATTGTGCGAAAGTATCTGCTGTAGGAGCTGGTATGACAGGTATGCCAGGAGTTGCGGCTCGCATCGTTGGATCTTTAACGGCTAAGGGCGTAAAGATACTGCAATCTGCCGATAGTAATACGACGATATGGGTACTTGTGCATGAAAGAGATTTGAATAAAACTGTTAATGCCTTACATGATGTATTTGAACTTAGCAATGGCATAAAATCCTTTCAATAAGTATAGATGATGGGAATTCGTCCAAATAAAATCATGGCATAGCAGATATTGAGCGCATAGAAAGAAGGTGGATTGTCATGGATTTTGGTAAAGTTTTAACAGCAATGGTAACTCCCTTTGACAATCGAGGTAATGTTGATTTTGAACAAACGACTATTCTAATTGATTATCTTCTCGCTAATGGTACAGAAGGTTTGGTCATTACGGGAACGACAGGGGAGTCTCCAACCTTATCTGAGACTGAAAAGATAAATTTGTATCAGCATGTTGTAAAAGCTGTTAATAATCGGGTTCCTGTCATCGCTGGTACAGGAAGTAACAACACAGCTTCTACGATTGCCTTAACTAAAGAAGCTGAAAAATGTGGTGTCGATGGTATTATGCTCGTCACACCGTATTATAATAAGCCTAACCAACAAGGTTTATACCAACACTTTAAGTCAATTGCAGAAGAAACATCCCTCCCTGTTATGTTGTATAATATTCCAGGAAGATCATCTGTAAATATGTCTGGAGAAACAATTATAGATTTAAGTAAAATTGATAACATTGTTTCCGTAAAAGATGCTAGTGGAGACTTTAACCAAGTATGTGACATAATTGAGAATACAGATAAGGAATTTACAGTTTATAGTGGTGAGGATGGATTGACGTTGCCGTTGATGGCTGTAGGAGCACAAGGTGTTGTCTCTGTGTCTTCTCATATCATTGGTAATGAAATGCAGTCGATGGTAAAAGCATTTAATGCAGGAAATGTGCAAAAAGCAGCCGAGAAACATCGTAAATTGCTTCCTATTATGACTGGATTATTCCAGGCACCTTCGCCCGTACCTGTAAAAGCCGCCCTACAAATGAAAGGCATTGAAGTTGGCGGTGTTCGCTTGCCACTTGTTGAATTAACAGAATCAGAAAGAGAAAATTTAAAGAAGATAATTGATGGAATTTAAATTACAGTAAATAAAGAACTTAAGCACCGATTTAATTCGGTGCTTTTTCTTATGTATTCATTTAAGTAACTATATAACACATTATTTTTTTGATTAGGAACATACTAAAGACAGATTATAGAATAGAAGGAGTGTTCCTAGATAATGGATGAGAATAAAGGATTGCAAAGTAAAGACGAACGAGAGGAAAAAGAGGAGGAAGAAAATCAGCCAAAATCTTCATCATTAGTTGAAAAAATTCAACAATTAGGACAAACGAATGTTCCTCAAGCTCCTGATTCGAATATACATGTTTTATCAATTATCGGACAAATAGAAGGACATGTTCAGCTACCACCACAAAATAAAACTACAAAATATGAGCATGTTCTTCCACAATTAATAGCAATTGAACAAAACCCAAAAATAGAAGGATTAGTAATTATTTTAAACACAGTAGGCGGAGATGTTGAGGCTGGACTTGCATTATCGGAAATGATTGCTTCTATTTCTAAACCTACCGTCTCTATCGTTTTAGGGGGAGGGCATTCAATTGGCGTACCGATTGCCGTAGCTTCAGATTATTCTTTTATCGTTCCGACAGCTACAATGACCATTCATCCTATCAGACTAACAGGGTTAGTTATTGGCGTGCCGCAAACTTTTGAATACTTAGATAAAATGCAAGAAAGAGTTATTCAATTTGTTGTCTCTCATTCAAACATTAAAGAAGAGAAATTTAAAGAGCTTATGTTTGCAAAAGGAAATCTAACACGAGATATAGGTACAAATGTCGTTGGTGAAGATGCAGTTGAATACGGCTTAATTGATGAAGTCGGGGGCGTTAAAAATGCTATGAAAAAAGTTAATCAGTTTATTGATGAAAATCAAACGGGACAGAAAGGGGTCATCCAATGATTTTATATACACCATTATCTGAAACAGATATATTTCCTACTTCGGAAGACACATATAATAAGCGTTGTTGTGTCACACATAACGGTAAAATGTTATATGTAGAAGAGACTTCAAGTGGTTCATATGAATTATTACAGTTATTATCAACTGATCCTCATGATTTTATGGATGCAACATTTAATCCAGGCACTACATTTAAAGGATAAGCTAATCTATTTTCATCTTAACTTCACAGCCATTTATGCTATACTAAGATTATGAATCCATTCCCCCTTTGCTTTGATGCAGGGGGTTCTGTTATTAATGTAGTTTTATCTTTTGGAGTGATACTTAATGGCTAAAAAGCGAAGAAAAAGGAAAAATAATTTAAAAAGTAAAGTGAAATACGAACTTCTGGGACTTCTTTTTATATTTCTAGCTGTCTTTGGTAGTGGTGCTAGTGTGATTAGTGATGGAGCAATACCGGGAGGATTAGAGAATATTTTTCGCTTTTTCTTAGGTATATGGTATTTTGTCGCTCCTATTTTTTTATTCATTACTGGTATCATGTTACTTATTAAAAGGCGTTATCCTGACTTCACACATAAAAAAATTATTGGATTTTACATATTTTTATTTGGGATATTATTACTAACCCACATTCAAACTTTCGAACGTCTGATTAATATTGGAGAAATTTCTATTATAAAAGCCACTTGGCATTATTTTACAGCCTTTTTAAATGGGCAAGGCCCTGCCACAAATATAGGTGGAGGTATGGTGGGAGCCATAAGCTTTACTTTTTGTTATTATTTATTTTCATCTGCTGGAGCAAAAATTGTTGCTGTTTTTTCTATGATAATAGGATTTATCTTTATGACAGAATATTCTTTGGGAGACTTATTTTCAAAACTTATGTCTAAAATAACTGATTTTTATAGTAGAGTTAAGAATAAATGGCAGAGTAATAGAGAAGAAAAGCAAGCTTTGAAAAATATCGAGATATCGACACCAGAAATTAACAAAACTACAGATTCAAACGTTAATCCAGAACCAGACATTGATGATTTCGTCGAGGTAGCCTATTCTATGGATGAGAAAGAAATTAGGTCGCAGGATGAACAAGAACCAAGCGAGATTAATGGAGTGAAAGAGGATCAAGATGAAAAAGCCTTGTCCGATTCTTTGCCGCTTATCGAATCAGAGAACTATGAATACGTTCTTCCAGCTTTAGATCTCTTGGCAGAGCCTGCCTATAATTCCCAGCAACAAGAAAAATCTCAAATCCAAGCAACAGTAAGAAAATTAGAAAAGACATTCCAAAGTTTTGGTGTTAAGGCCAGAGTAACTAAAGTCCATGTAGGCCCGGCCGTGACCAAATATGAAGTTGCGCCTGAAGCAGGTGTGAAAGTCAGTAGAATAGTCAGTTTACATGACGATTTAGCATTGGCTCTTGCAGCAAAAGATATTAGAATAGAAGCGCCAATCCCAGGAAAATCAGCAGTAGGGATTGAAGTTCCGAATCAAGAAGTTGCTATGGTTTCTTTAAGAGAAGTTATCGACAGTACGATAAATAACCATTCTTCAAAACTATTAGTAGCTTTAGGAAGGGATATTTCTGGTGATGCAGTGGTGGCAGAGTTGAATAAAATGCCTCACTTATTAATAGCTGGAGCTACTGGAAGTGGGAAAAGTGTTTGTGTCAATGGGATTATAACGACTATTTTAATGCGTGCAAAACCACATGAAGTAAAAATGATGATGATCGACCCGAAAAAAGTCGAATTGAACGTTTATAATGGAATACCTCATTTACTTGCTCCGGTCGTGACTGACCCTAAAAAAGCAGCTCGCGCCTTGCAAAAGGTCGTAGCAGAGATGGAGCGTCGTTATGAGTTATTTTCTGACAGTGGGACGAGAAATATAGAAGGTTATAATGATTATATTCAAAAATATAACGAGGAGTCCGAGGATGATCAACCACATCTTCCTTATATTGTTGTATTAGTAGACGAGCTTGCTGATTTAATGATGGTCGCGTCTAGTGATGTAGAAGACGCAATTACAAGACTAGCGCAAATGGCGAGAGCGGCAGGAATTCACTTGATTATTGCTACACAACGTCCTTCTGTTGATGTCATTACAGGAGTGATTAAAGCGAATATACCTTCTAGAATAGCTTTCAGTGTATCTTCTCAAACAGATTCTAGAACGATACTAGACTCAGGTGGAGCCGAAAAATTATTAGGGCGCGGTGATATGCTATTCATGCCTGTAGGTGATTCAAAACCAACAAGAGTACAGGGTGCTTTCTTATCTGACAATGAAGTGGAACGGATTGTTGACCACTGTGTAGACCAACAAAAAGCATCGTACCAGGAAGAAATGATTCCAGAAGACACAAACGAAGTAAAGTCTGAAGTTGACGATGAAATATACGAAGATGCTGTACAGCTAGTGGTAGAAATGCAGACTGCTAGTGTTTCAATGTTGCAACGGAGATTTCGAATCGGCTATACGAGAGCAGCTAGGTTGATTGACGCCATGGAAGATCGCGGAGTGGTTGGCCCTTATGAAGGAAGTAAACCGAGAACTGTGCTTATCTCACAAGCATCTGAAGAATTACCTTCATAATTGTTTACACAGATGAGACGTAATATTAAAGTCCACATAAAATAAACAGCACTTAACATGACCTGCCTATACACACAATATAAGGCTAGGTCATGTCGTGTTGCCTGCGTAAAATAGTAGTTAGTATGATTGAAAGATATTCTGAAATGAGGTTAGCATATTTATAAAAAATATAATTAAAACTTATTTGAGTATTTTCGATAAAAAGTTATGAACTTCGCCCTATAACTGTTTTAATTTGGATAGATTAATGGTATATTAGTTCTAGAAAGCCATCATACGTCAGATGTCTGACGTCAAGTTAAACTGTTTACATAAAGGAGGGCTGTCATGACTATTAAATCAGATTCTCGCCATTTATATTTACAAGTTATTGATAGAATTAAACGGGAAATTGAAAAAGGGAACTATAAGGAAAATGAAAAGTTACCATCCGAATTCGAACTCTCCAAAATGCTCGGTGTGTCACGAGCGACGTTAAGAGAAGCTTTAAGAATACTAGAGGAGGACAATGTCGTTACGCGACGCCATGGAGTCGGGACTTTTGTTAATCCTAAGCCAGTTTTCACTTCTGGTATTGAAGAGTTAACTAGTGTAACACATATGATTAAGGAGTCTGGTAAAAATCCTGGTGTCCAATTTCTATCAATTGAGCAAATTAATGCAACAAAGGACGATTGTAAAAAATTCAATAACCAACACTTGAAAAAGGTTGCCAAGATTGAACGTATTCGAACTGCTAATAATGATCCTGTTGTATTTTGTATTGATAAAATCCCGGAAAGCTTAATTTCATTAGAGGCAGCTCATAAAGAGGATTCAATCTTTAAATTAATTGAAGACCAAACAAAAAAAAGAATCACCTATGCAGTTACTTATATAGAACCTGTAAGTTATCATCCGAAAATTTATGACATATTAAAGTGCAGTTCCGACCAATCCTTATTACTACTCAAGCAAATGCATTATACAGAAGATGATGAAGCGTTTCTTTATTCAGCGAATTATTTCCGTTCGGATCGCTTTAGCTTCCATGTATTAAGGAAGAGATTGTAAGGGTTTTCACTCAATGATTGAAGGAGGTGATCCTGGGAATATTAACTGGATGTCCAATTAGTCTATTAGATCAAAATAAGGGAGGCACTTACCTTGAGAAAAAGTAAGTTCATATTATTATTAACAGTTCTACTTAGTTTAGGTTTTATTTTAGCAGCTTGCGGCGGGTCGAATGATGAAGGTGAATCGGACACAGGGCAAGACAATGCGGATAGTGAAGCAACAGAGGAAGATGGCGGAGATACTGATTTCAAGGCAGCTCTTGTAACTGATGTTGGTGGAGTCGATGATAAATCATTTAACCAGTCTGCTTGGGAAGGTTTACAAGCCTGGGGTGAAGAACATGGTCTTGAAAAAGGTGAAGGATTTGATTATGCTCAATCCGAAGCTGATGCAGACTATCTTCCAAACTTAACACGCTTAGTTCGTGATGATTATGATCTATTATTTGGTATTGGTTTTAAATTAGAAGATGCAATTGGAAAAATCGCTGATCAGAACCCAGATAATCACTTTGCTATTGTTGACGCTGTAGTTGAAGGGGATAACGTAGCAAGTATTACTTTTGCTGATAATGAAAGTTCATTTTTAGCTGGTGTTGCAGCAGCTCATAAAACTAATACTGATAAATTAGGATTTATCGGTGGAGTTGAATCAGATATAGTCAAAGCATTTGAAGTAGGTTTTGTTGCAGGTGCAAAATCAGTTAACCCTGACATAGATGTTAAAGCTCAATATGCGGGTGCTTTCGATGCTGCTGACGATGGGAAGTTAATTGCTTCAAGTATGTATAATGAAGATAGAGACATTATTTTCCATGCAGCAGGTGGAACAGGAAATGGTCTTTTTGCTCAAGCTAAAGACATTAAGAAAAATGATCCTGATCGTGAAATTTGGGCAATTGGTGTAGACCGTGACCAACACGATGAAGGTGAAATTGATGGTAATAACATTACCTTAACTTCAGTTGTCAAGCGTGTTGATAATGCTGTACAAGAAGTAAGTAACCAATCAATGGATGGCGAATTCCCTGGCGGAGAAGTTCTTGAGCTAGGTCTGTCTGACGATGCGGTTGGATACACAACAACTAACGAAGACGCTATGACAGATGACATTATTGATGAAGTGGAAGAGTGGAAAGAAAAAATCATTAATGGTGATGTGAAGGTACCTCACAACGATACTGAATTAAAAGATTTTGAAGCAGATTTATAATTTTTAAAAAAGAGGCTGGGACATAAGTATTTTAGTAAATGTAAAAGCGAACGTATTAATGTGAATTTCTTTTAATATACACTTTTTAAGTCAGCGTAGGAAAAATACGTAGACTCCTTGAAAAAGAAAACCACTTTTTCTGCGTGCGATGAATCGCTGTCGAAGCATTCCTTGTCCAGCAGGATGAAAAGCTTAGATGAGACCCCGCAGAGCGTAAAGGTGAGGACCGACTAAAATCGTCCTTTGCGGACAACTCACGGCTCCCCTTGCCGGGGCAAGGAGGCTCATCAGCGCCTGCGGGAAGCGAAGTGTTTTTCCGAAGCGAATAATACTCGCTTAAAATTGTTCGTCTTTTAATAACTAATACTTAGGTTTGTCCCAGCCTCTTAATAAGACAAACAATTAAGCATCAATCTAGAAAATGATGATAATAAAAGTATCCAAATGAAGAGTAATTGTATAAATTTTCTGGTCTCTTCATTTGGTTATTTTTATATCACTTATTAAATGTACTAAAAAGGAGTGAACCCAAACATGGATTATGTTGTAGAAATGCTTGATATCAGAAAAGAATTCCCCGGTATTGTTGCAAATAATAATGTAACCGTTCAACTAAAAAAAGGAGAAATCCATGCTCTATTAGGAGAAAACGGTGCAGGAAAATCTACTTTAATGAATGTGCTTTTTGGATTATATCAACCAGAAAAGGGAGAAATTCGCGTCAGAGGAGAACAGGTTAAAATTACCGATCCAAACGTGGCCAATGACTTAGGAATTGGAATGGTACACCAACACTTTATGTTAATTGACACATTTACTGTCACTCAAAACATTATCTTGGGAAGTGAACCAACCGTAGGTGGTAAGATAAATATAAAAAAAGCAGAAAAAGAGATTCAAGAGTTATCCGATCAATATGGATTAAGAGTTGACCCTCGAGCTAAAGTGAGAGATATTTCTGTTGGAATGCAGCAACGCGTTGAAATATTAAAAACTCTTTACCGGGGAGCAGAAGTGTTAATATTTGACGAACCTACAGCTGTTTTGACTCCGCAAGAAATTGATGAATTAATTGATATTATGAAATCTCTAGTAAAAGAAGGAAAGTCAATTATTCTTATTACTCATAAATTAAAGGAAATTATGCGTGCTTGTGATCGTTGTACTGTTATTCGAAAAGGTGAAGGGATTGGAACTCTGAACGTAGCTGACACCAATACTACGGAGTTAGCGACAATGATGGTTGGGCGCAGTATTAGTTTCGAAACAGAAAAATCCCAAGCGAAACCACAAGATACGATTTTAAAAATTAATGACCTTGTTGTAAAAGACAGTCGGAAATTAGAGGCGGTAAAGGGGCTAGACTTAGAAGTTAGATCCGGTGAAATTGTAGGAATAGCTGGAATTGACGGAAATGGGCAAACAGAATTAATTGAGGCTATTACTGGTTTAACAAAATCGGAATCCGGGTCCATCAAGTTAAGAGATAAAGAAATAATGAATCTTTCGCCACGGAAAGTAACAGAGAGTGGGTTGGCTCATATCCCACAAGATCGACACAAATATGGTCTCGTACTTGATGTCTCTATCGGGGAAAACATGGTTTTACAAACATATTATCAAAAACCATTTTCAAAATGGTCTATTCTTAATTACAAAGAGATCTTTAAGAAAGCAGAAACGTTGATAGATGAATATGATGTTAGAACTCCTACAATCCATACAAAGGCACGAGCATTATCAGGAGGTAACCAACAAAAAGCTATTATAAGTCGTGAAGTTGACCGATCACCTGATATACTTATTGCCGCGCAACCGACACGTGGCTTAGACGTTGGAGCAATTGAATTTATTCACAATCGGCTGATAGAAGAAAGAGATAAAGGAAAAGCTATTTTACTTATATCATTTGAACTTGATGAAATACTAGATTTAAGTGATAAAATTGCTGTTATGTTTGATGGACAAATCGTTGCTACGCGCAAGCCTGAAGAAACTAATGAGCAGGAAATCGGTTTATTAATGGCTGGTAGTAACCAAGGGAAAGCAGGTGTTGAATAATGGCAACTAATCGACTATTTAATATTTTAGTACCTGTTATTTCTGTATTACTTGGATTAATTGCCGGTGGTATTTTAATGCTTGGCTTTGGCTATAATCCAATTCAAGGTTATATAGCCTTATGGCAGGGAGCATTCGGAGATCGTTATTTCATTGGTGAAACTTTAAGACAAGCGACTCCACTAATATTAACGGGATTAGCTGTAGCATTTGCATTTAGAGCTAATCTTTTCAATATTGGTGCAGAGGGACAAGTGTTCGTAGGGTGGCTTGCGGCTGTTTGGGTTGGTCTAGCTTTTGATTTGCCAACAATCATTCATTTACCTTTAGCTGTTATAGTTGCTGCTGTTGCTGGAGCAATATGGGGATTTATCCCGGGCCTATTGAAAGCAACAAGAGGGGTTCATGAAGTTATTGTTACAATTATGCTCAACTATACTGCACTATATAGTGCGAACGCTATAGTCAGACATGTTTTGACAGATAATCGAGATTCAACTGAGATTGTTCCTGACTCTGCTTCCCTTTCTTCTGAATGGTTACAGAGTCTAACAGATTTTTCACGGCTCCATTACGGTATCCTTATTGCTCTATTTGTAGCGGTCATCATGTGGTTTATTATTGAAAGAACAACTCTTGGGTACGAATTGAAATCAGTAGGTTTCAATCCAGATGCCTCGAAATATGCAGGTATGAATGTTAAACGTAATATTATCCTATCCATGGTTATATCTGGGGCATTTGCTGGTCTTGCAGGAGCTATGGAAGGATTAGGCACATTCGGTTATATGTCTGTACAATCTGGTTTTACAAACTTAGGGTTCGATGGAATTGCAGTAGCACTTTTAGGAGCAAATACTGCACCTGGGGTAGTGATAGCAGCACTGTTATTTGGTGGATTAAAAGTTGGAGCATTAAATATGCCTACCCAAGCTGGTGTGCCGAATGAGTTAGTTGATATTATTATTGCACTCATCATTTTCTTTGTTGCTTCAAGCTACTTAATTCGTTGGATCATTCTTCGCTTTAAAAAGGAGGAAAAATAAATGTTAGATGTATTGCACTCAATTGTTCCGACGGCACTTTTCTTTTCGGCACCCTTAATATTTACTGCATTAGGCGGGGTATTCAGTGAACGATCCGGTGTAGTAAACATTGGATTAGAAGGCTTAATGGTCATGGGAGCGTTCGTTGGAATTGTTTTTAACTTAACATTTGCTGACGTTTTCGGTGGATGGACACCTTGGATATCTATTCTTGTGGCTATGGTAATATCAGCTTTGTTTTCTATTATTCATGCTGTTGCATCAGTTTCCCTTAGGGCGGATCAGGTAGTGAGTGGGGTTGCCATTAACTTCTTAGCACTTGGTCTGGGCGTGTTTTTAACAAAAGAATGGTACGGAAAAGGGCAAACAGATATGGTTGATGTGCCTTTCTACACTCAAAACATCCCATTTTTATCTGATATACCTATAGTAGGACCATTATTATTCAAAGGTATCTACCTTACTTCATATTTAGCAATAATATTAGCTTTTGTTGCCTGGTATGTTCTCTATAAAACTCCATTTGGACTAAGATTACGCGCTGTTGGGGAGCATCCAATGGCTGCTGATACGAATGGTATTAACGTTTATAAAATGCGTTATGTTGCTGTTATTATTTCTGGTGCACTTGGTGGTCTTGGCGGTTCTGTTTA
>Ga0209487_1004318_pt1 | contig 10954 bp, 11 predicted proteins | sample Poulit2012_FD_187524 | JGI IMG/M metagenome (GOLD analysis project Ga0209487, IMG submission 187524) | Agricultural soil microbial communities from Georgia to study Nitrogen management - Poultry litter 2012 (SPAdes) (version 2) | ecosystem: Environmental > Terrestrial > Soil > Agricultural land... | reverse complement strand
AAACAGATTATTTTTCTAGGTTTATATTTGCAAGGAATCCCGTTTTTGAGAATGACTTTTTTAAAACTTTAGATATGAAATTTAGGTGGTATGCATCTGACAAAAGTGACTGGAACAGTATGAGGTACTATATAGATAACGATATCCCTCTTATGTTGATGACAGATATTCGTTATCTGGATTTTTATAACTTAGACCAGGATACTGTTGCTTCTCATATGCTGATCCTATTTGGGTATAATGAATCTGATAATATTGCATATGTTTCTGACAGTATAAAGGATGGAGTTGTGGAAACTAGTTTGGATAAACTAATCAACGAAGCAATGGGCAGCGAGAAAATACCGTTTTTCAGGAGGAACATGTGGAAACCATTGAAATCCTTTACAATTAAAAAGAAAAAGATAGAACTTGTATTAGAATCAATGAGACGGAATGCGTATTCAATGCTAGAGCCAAACACGGGGTATCTTGGGATTAGTGCAATAAAAAGGTTAGAAAACGATATTTTGTATTGGAGCGACTTACCTGAGTGGCAAAGATTATGTAATTTTGCTTATATGTCATTAGAGATAATAGGTACAGGTGGAGCGGGGTTTCGAAAGTTATATGTAGAGTTTTTAAAAGAAGTAAGTAAAGATATCCCATTTATAAGGGAATTGCATATTACGGAAAAGATGGAGGATATAGCAAAATTATATAGTAGATTGTCAAAACAATTTTATTTGGCAGGAAGTAAAGGAGATAGAATATATTTAATGAAAATTAAAGATATTCTATCACAAATATATATTCTTGAAAAAGAATTTTGGAGGGTAATTAAAAAAAATACTATAGAAAACATACTCGACCCAGATTCAGTAGATACGAACTAAATACAGCGAACAGATCTGCAAGAGCTATAAGGGTATTCCAATATAAATTATATTTTCTGAGTAATAATTAAAATCCTGAAAGGAGGTGAAAAATATGGAAAGCAAAGAACTAGGACTTAAATTTGAGGAGGAAGAGGGAGTTGTTTCTCCTATGGCCAATGACTCTGATACAGGTTGTTCATCTGGTTGTGCATCCTCTGCCTGCTGTTGTTCAGATATAGGCAAAAAGAAATAGATAATCTTACGGCACTAACTTACTTAAGGGTTATTCCCTAACCAGACTTTAAAATGTCTCAATAATGTATGAAAAATCGAAAAAAATGTTGTTTAGAAGATAGAAGTCACCTCTTCGTTCAATGAAGGGGTGATTTCTATCTCTGATATTATTTTAAAACATAATAGACCAAATTTTATACACAAAAAAAGACGGAAATCTTGAGGGTAGAAAAATGAATGTGCCAAATGGTTTCAAAACACGAGATCCATGTTAACCAGTTGCATAAGTGAAAAAAGTTCTTACAAGAAATAATAGGGATATGGAAAATAGAGAACTCCCCGTTTTCCAGGAAGGATGATTACACGAAATCAATCGACCCAGACCTTGCTGCAAGTATGTCCAACTGTCATCAGAAGGGGTTGTAATTAAACACCGTATTGATGAAATCTATACCAAACCACCGTTTTACAATCCATGCAGGGGTGACGAGGAATTAAAAGATGAAGAAGTGAATATCAACCGTTAAAGTGTACAACTTCACATGCGTGAAATTATTTGAATGTATATTCAAATCGACGAGCAACTATGATAAACTAATTTTAAATATTTAGTTGGGAAAATTCCCACTTTAATAAATAGGGGGATGATGTCATTAACATATTAGTATTTGCGCTGTTGTATGTGATTGGACTTCCTTTTACAACACTTATTCACGAAATAGGACATGCTTTGGGACTAGTTTCTTCCACTAAATATGGAGAGGCGAGGATATACATAGGAGACTTTAGTAAATCAAACAAAGAAAGCTTCAAAATAGGGAGGATACATTTTCATATTACTTTGGGGAGGGGCGGACTTTGTAGATATGAAAAGAATAATGATATGACAAAGTTACAAAGTGCTATAACCACCATCGGCGGTCCACTGATATCTGCACTTTTCACCTTTGTTCTATACTTACTTCTTCATCAACCCATTAATAAATACTATCTTATAACGGGCATGTTTTGGCTGAATTTTATTCAGTTTGTTGTGACTGTCATTCCAATAATTTATCCAAAATGGTGGAGGCCTTATGGAGGCTATCCTTCAGATGGATATAAAGTGCTAAATATTTTAAGAGGAAAAGGAACGAATGACAGCTAATATTTTAATACACACATGTATATATAAACAGATGATGAGTTTCTTATTAAAGGACTTCCAATACTGTATAGTGCTAACTACTGCATAGATATAAGGTATTGTTCAAGGTATTTGTGTATATGGTAACTTAAAAGTGAACCACTATCGCAATTGAAAATTGAGCCACCCTGATAGAAAATAACCCTAATATTACAATTTAATATTAGGGGAGTTCTGGGAGTGGTCACATTGAATATGAAGCAAGAAATAATTAAAAGATATTTAAATGGAGAGAGTCAAAGAGGCATTTCAAAAGCAACAAAAGTCGCTAGAAATACGATAAAGAAATATATTGCGGCATTTGAAGAAAGCAAACAGAAGGATGTTCGACAGTTACCGATTCCTGAAGACATTATGAGTGCACCAACGTATAAACCAAGAATCAGTAAAAAGCGAGTCCTGACAGAAGAAATACAGGTGAAGTTACAACAATTCATTGCCGAAAATGAATGGAAAAAACAGCATTACATGGCGAAACAACAAATGAAAATGATAGACATGTATGAAGTTTTACGAGATGAAGGCTATGAGATCAGCTATTCAACGATAAGAAATTATGTAAATAAAGAAATTGAGAAAAGGAAGGAAGTCTTTATTCGCAAGTATTGTAAACCAGGTGCAGAGGTTGAATTTGATTGGGGAGAAGTAAAATTTGAAATAGACGGAAAGATATGAAGTTATTCATTAGCTGTTTTACGTTACCTTATAGTAATTTTCGGTTTGCGAGGTTATATGAATCAGAAACTCAAATATGTGTATTGGACGTACATACAAAACTAATCGAACACTTAGGTTTTATACCGGGAGTCTTTACTTACGACAATATGCGAACTGTGGTGAAATCATTTATTGGTAACGAAAAAACAATCACAGACCCAATGATACAGATATCGAACTATTATCATTTTCGTATCCGATTGTGTGGCGCGAGAAAAGGAAATGAAAAAGGTCATGTAGAACGAAGTGTCGAGTTTATTCGACGAAAAGCATTTTCATCCTTATATAAGTTCGAGAATATAACAGAAGCAAATCAACATTTAATTACTGTATTACAAACATTAAACCAGCGACTACACCATGAACATAAAGAAAAGCATATTGACCTAATGAATCAAGAGAAAGAGACAATGGAAAAGAATACGATTCACCCATCTGACGCATCAGAATTAGTGGAATGTCGAGTGGATAAATATAGCACCGTTGTGATTAAACAAAATCACTATTCTGTTCCAGAGGGACATGTGGGAAAATACATTCGTGCCAAGGTAGGAGCAGAGAATATTCGATTATTTATTGATGGTGAATATGCGGCTACTCATTCCCGTAATTGGGGAATTCATCAGTGGGAAATGGATGTTTATCACTATTTGGAAACATTCGAAAAGAAAAAAGGTGCTCTGATTCAAAGTCAATGTTTGAAACAGGCACCAACCCATATTAAAAATATCTATCAGCAGTATTATATCGGAAAAGAGAAAGAATTTCTAGCATTACTCCATTATATAAAAAAATGATAACCTCTAGGAAGTGTTAGGGGCGATTGAACAGCTGAAACAAATCCGATTGGATTATATTTCAACAGAGCGCATTCAGTTTATATGTGAACAAGCAGAAATAGTTATTAGCACTGATGAAAATGATGATATAACAAAACAAGCTGAATCGAATCTACAGGCTTATCAAGATCTTTTTTATACAACAGAAAAGGGAGTAATGTGATATGGAACAACAAACAAAACTGATCGAGTTATGTAAAGATTAAGACTACCAAGTATTCGAAAAATGGTGCAGGATTCTAGTAATTTTAAGCAACCAGAGCAAGCATACGATGTATTATTTCAAGTATTGACTCAGGAAAAAGCAGACCGATTAGTTCGTGCAAAACAAAACCGAATTAGGGCTGCGAATTTCCCGCAGAAGAAATTATTAGATGAATTAGTCGAAGAAGCATTACCAGAACCGGCACAACAAAAACTACCGGTATTAAAAACCCTATCTTTTATTAAAGAGGGCCGAAATGTCATTTTGACAGGCCCTCCTGGAACCGGAAAGACACATCTAGCTATTGGATTAGGAATGGAGGCGTGTTTAGCTGGATATCGTGTATTCTTTGCGACGGTTCCTTCTTTTATCAATCAATTAAAAGAACATCGTTCTGAACGCACATTACGTTCATTTGAATTGAAATTTGAAAAATATGATCTCGTTATATTAGACGAATTAGGATACATTTCATTTGATAAAGAAGGAGCTGAATTACTTTTTCCCATCTATCCTTAAGAGCTGACCGCAAGTCCACTATTATAACCAGTAATTTGTCATTGTTAAAGTGGCAGGAAATTTTCCATGATGCCGTATTAACAGCAGCATTAACAGAGCATTCTGGGGTAAAACTAGCAGGAAAAGTTTAAGAATGGATTGATGAGGAAAGGAAAAAATAAAAGAGAATCTTATTTTGTCTTTAAACAGCAATGAGAAAAATAATAAGTTAAAAGATCATTGGGGAAGAGTGCTTGGGTCATCTTAAAAATAATAAGACAAAATAACAACAGATTGAAGATAATGATGAACGCATTATAACAATCCATTAAAAATCAAAATCTAAGGTGTATGATTTGATGGCCACTTTATTTCCATTTGCCCTTGTAGCATTAGCAATGTCTGGTTATATGAATGTAGTTTCATTTTTCCTCCCTGTTGTGATTTACCCCATCTGTATTGGTACTTTGCTTATCACCTTTATAGAGAAATAGGGCAGAGATGTGGTTAGGCTTATTCAACTAACGGCGCGATTGTTGAAGAAAACCTATAATAATAAAAAGCACAGAATATGTGCTTTTTAACCTGTTATTTATACTGTTTGTTATTAATTCGGTTATTAGTCATTCCTCTCCCGCAACTGAAATGGTTAATATTATTATTATGCTTTCATGTTTCTATAAGGGGTATTTATATATAATCTTCATCGAGATCATCAGCTATTTTTTGGTCAGCTTCTTCCAAGTAATGGCCATATATATTTGTGGTAGTGGTAAAGCTAGCGTGTCCAAGACGCTTAGAAATAGAATATATATTATGTTGCCTGTTTATTAGATCGGTTGCAGCAGTGTGGCGCAGATCATGAAAGCGAATTTTTTTAAATTGTGGTTTGTCATTGGCTATTAACGCCTTATTAATACGAGTGATGAACCTTGTCCACCATCTGTTGGGCACGCTGGGATAGAACGGCTTCCCCAGGTCAGTGGAGAATACAAAAAAATGTTTTCCACCTTCCCATAATTCGGCAGCTTCCATACGTTCAGTACTTTTTTGCAGCTTGTGTCTTTTCAATTCGTCCATAAGCTTTTTAGGTGGAGCAATTTTACGGTTAGAGCCTTTGGTTTTAGGGTCTTTCAATTTATAACCATTTTCCTTTGTGTAGCTTAATGAGTGGCATACATGTATGGTATTTGCCGCAAAATCAACATTATCCCATTGAAGAGCAAGCAATTCCCCTTTGCGCATACCGGTTTTTAATGCCATTTTTATTATTAGTGCCATTTGTTTGTTTTCTTCATCTTTTAGTAGCGTGTATAATTGCTTGAGTTCGTCAGAATTATACACCTCACCAGGTTTATATGTGACAGAAGGCTTGTCCACTTTTCCCATAGGATTTTTCTTTAGGGTTTCATTTTTCACAGCCAGTTTGAAAATGCTATTTAGCACATTGTAATGCTTCTGAATTGTAGCAGTCGATAGATGTAACTGATAAACTAAATATTACAGTTTCCGATAAATAAAAATTAACACTTATTAAGCCGAAAGAAGATAGTGGTAGTTTGTAATAAGCTGCCCGCGGGCAGCTTATTACAAACTACTTCTCGGAAAAAAGACTATAAAACTTTTCTTCATCACTTGCTATACTATTATTGCATCATAGAATTGAAAGTGATGGGGGAAGCAAAGGTGGATAAGTGGGAAATGTATATGGAAATTCAACAATTATTAAAACAAGGTTTTAGTAAAGTAAAGGTAGCTGAAAAGCTTGGCATTTCAAGGCCAACAGTTTATCGGTATTTAAAGCGTAATCCCGAAACCATGGCTGAATGGATAAATAGCGTGAAAACAAGAAAGAAAAAGCTAGATGATTACAAAGAGGTTATTCTTTCTTGGTTACGTGAACATCCCGATATGACAGCTGCGCAGATTTACGATTGGATAATAGAAAAATATAAAGATTTGACAGTAGCTGAAAGTACCGTCCGTCTTTATGTAAGGGCACTTCGGAAGGATTATAATATTCCAAAGGAAAAATCACCAAGAGCTCACGAGTCGGTCCCTGAATTACCAATGGGTTCACAGGCACAAGTCGACTTTGGGCAAACAGAACAATTAAATACGGATGGCACGAAGATAAAACTACGTTTTATAGCTTTCGTATTAGCACATTCCAGATTTAAATATATGGAATGGCTAGACAGGCCATTTACAACACGTGATGTCGTACGTGCCCACGAAAATGCATTTCAGTACTTTGGTGGTATGCCAGATGAATTAGTATATGATCAGGATGCATTGCTTATTGTAAGTGAAAATAGTGGAGATCTTATTTTAACGAAAGAGTTTCAAGCATATAAAGAAGAACGGAATTTAGTCATTTGGATGTGTAGAGGGGCGGATCCGGAAAGCAAAGGAAAAATAGAGAATGTAGTGAAGTATGTAAAGTTTAATTTCGCAAAACATCGTATCTATTATGGACTCGATTCATGGAATGAGGTTAGCCAGGAATGGCTTGAACGTACAGGGAACTATAAATATCATAACACAACAAAAAAGAGACCAGTCGAAGTGTTCACCCTAGAAAAGCAACACTTGCGACCAATCTCCCCGACCACCGACAATTCGCATGCCAGTGGCTACCATGCATCTAGTATATCAAGAAGTATTCGAAAGGACAATACTATATGGTATCTATCCAATCGATATACTGTTCCGTTAGGAACGTTTCACAAGACAGAAAAGGTCTATATTAAAAACACAGATGATGGGTTTTTAATCATTCGAGAAACAGAATCAGGACCAATTCTTGCGAAGCATAAAATAGTTCACGGAAAAGGGGAACTCATTCAGGACAGGAATCATAAACGTGATCGAACTAAAGGAATTGATGCTTATATTGAAACAGTTGCATCCTGTTTTAGCGACATAGATAAAGCAAAAATCTATCTAGAAGAGATTAGAATGGTGCGACAGCGTTATATTCGTGATCAATTGCAATTAATTATGAAGCATACCAAATTACAAGAGCGGGCACTATTGGATATGGCTTTAGAAGAATGTATGAAGCGACAGCTATTTAGTGCAACAGATTTTATCGATATGGTTCAGTACCCGAACCGACAACGTTTGGAAAGTGTGACAGATAAAAAATATCGTAACAGTGACGTTAAGCCTATTAAATATTGGAATGAATCTATCTTGCAAACGAAGGCCCAAACTAGAGACATTAAGGAATATGTTTCTGTGTTAGAAGGTGATGTACGATGAATTCGATAAGAAAATTACAAGATACACTGAAATCAGTTCGACTTGGTGAGGCAGCCAATCACCTTCCGGTTTTATTAGAAAAAGCAGAGACAAATGATGATACCTATACAACTTTTCTTATGGATGTCATGAAGTATGAACAGAAAAGACGAGAAGAAAAGAAGATTGAAAAACATTTTAAATGGGCAACGTTTCCTTTTCGCAAAACATTGGATGAATTTGATATTAGTGAACAACAATCCATGAGTAAAAGGCAATTTAACCAACTCAAGGAATTACTATGGATAGAGCAACTATATAATTTAATCCTATTGGGGCCGCCAGGTGTCGGTAAAACACATCTGGCCGTCGGTCTAGGAATACAAGCAATAAATCAAGGGTTTAAAGTGATTTTTTCCTCAATGGGAGAGCTTGTGCACACCTTGAAAACTGAAGAAATAACGCGAAAGTCACAAACAAGAATGAAAAGGATCCGGGGCGCGGACTTAGTAATCATTGATGATTTAATGTTTATGGCAATGAATCAACAAGAGGCCAACCTATTCTTTCATTTAATCAATGATTTATACAATAATGCTTGTATCATCCTAACCTCTAATAAAGCGCCAAAGCAATGGGGTGAATTACTGGAAGACCCAGCCATAACAACAGCTATTTTAGATCGGCTTGTCCATCGTTCAGAGATTATTCACTTAAGTGGGGAAAGCTATCGAATGAAACATCGGTCCTCTATCTTTGAACAAGAAAGTGTTTCAAATTAATTATCGAAAACTGTAACTTTTCGCTTGACGGTTACAGGCGTTAGGTAGCCGCTTTGCTTCAAATTATTAATCGGAAGTTAATTTCATTATTTGATCGTCTTGTGTTAACATTTTCCTTTAGGACTGCTCCTTACTTTAGTAGGTTGTTGTACCTTAACTCAATTTCACAAAAGGTTGGTGCCTTTTTGTATTTACGGACTAGATTTTACTTTCTTCATTCAAGATAAACCGATAGAGATATGAGCTCTGAATATGTTGTACATCAATCCATTATTTTTTATAAACCAACCAACGTGAACAATACAAGGGGGGAAGCATGCTAGTGAAACATAAAGAAAAACGACGTCTATGGATAAAGATTATCATTATCGTTCTATTTGCAGTTGTACTCACAAGTTTTCGCTTCCTTTGGATAAATACATTTAATTATACAGAACAGCCAAACGTTACTAATGGACAACTCGATTTACGAGAATGGGATTTTCAGAGGGGCGGTCTGTTACGCTAGCAGGAGAGTGGGAATTTTATCCTTACACATTACTTGAAGAAGTCCCTTCGAATAATACCCACAAAAGTTCTCAGTATATTGAAGTGCCGGGGGATTGGTCTACTGCGTTAAACCCAGATGATAGTAGCCCATATGGTTATGGATCATATCATTTACGTATTTTAGTCAATGCCGAAAAAGATACAACATTTACCATCCGGGTACCAAGTGTTCGAAGTGCATCGGCATTGTATGTCAATGGATTACTAGTCGGAAAGTCCGGTGACGTGGGCAAAAGTAAGGAAGATTCTAGCGCATGGAACGTTCCTTATACATCCAAATCTATCCGTGCAGACGAAACCGGTGTCCTAGATATCGAGTTACAAGTTACAAACTTTGTAGAGCCTCGTTCAAGCGGTATTGTCCGTTCTGTTAAATTTGGCTATGAAGAAGACGTTGAAGCAGAAACTCAACTTTCATCAATTTGAAGTTGAAAGAAATGGAGTTTTTTTCATTGTATAATATACTTTGGGTTTTCACCCTTTCAAAAGTCATGAATAGATCTGAATTTTTACCCATTTATTGGTAATTAGCCCAAAAAATTAACAAAAGCACTTAAACATTCTAAATTCATGCCGATATAAATGACGAAAGCAAGACACAAGGACGTGACTTGCTGAAAAAACAAAACATGGAGGTAGATTGATCATGATTATCAATCACAATATTTCTGCACTTAACACACATCGTCAATTAGGTGCAAACCAAAACGCAGTACAAAATTCATTGGAGAAACTTTCTTCAGGTCTTCAAATCAACAAAGCTGGAGATGACGCTGCAGGTTTGGCAATCTCTGAAAAAATGCGTGGACAAATACGAGGATTAGAAATGGCATCTAAGAATGCCCAAGACGGTAGATAAGAAATGCCGCTCTAAGTAGCAATGCTTAGATGATAACTCCGTGAATTCGGTAGAACCCCAAACCAAAGAAGAAGTGTGGATGGTGGGCAATACCGAGCCAAGCCTAATGAATTGGTTATTGTAGTTAGGAAGGTGTAACGATCAGGTGGTGAGGAACCATACCAATACCCCACCCACGAGCGCGGGGCATCCTAAGGGATGAAGATATGATCTGAACTTTATGGAAACATAAAGAAGCAGCGGATAAACAGCCACTGCGATAACAAATTTGATTTCACTAATCCAAACTGCAGAAGGTGCGTTGAGCGAGACGCATGATATTTTACAGCGTATGCGGGAACTGGCGGTACAGAGTTCAAACGATACGAATACTAATGGTGATCGTGCGGAGCTACAAAAAGAATTGGACCAGCTTGCAAATGCATTGAATGACATTTCTAATGATACAGAGTTCAACACACAAAAATTGCTTGACGGGGACTTTAAAGCTACGTTCCACGTAGGAGCAAATAAAGACCAAAACCTAGAAATTAGTATTGCGAAAATGAATGCTGAGGAATTAGAGGTAAGCGGTGTTAGGGATGTTGAACTAACAGAAGCTACTGAAACAATTAAAGTAGGTGAGCAAGAATTTGAAGATACTACAGTTTATAAAAATGATGCCGGTGAAGTAGTTGCAATTAAAGCAAGTGATGATAAAGTATATAATTTAGCTGACGTTGAAATAGAAGAGGATACTTTAGTAAAGAAGACTGATGCTGAAGAAATTTCTGCAAACAACGATGGCAAATTTACAACAGAAGTGCAGGGTGGAATTAACATTTCGAATCAGTCGGATGCCAATACCGCTATTGAAACTATTCAGGGTGCAATCGACAACGTATCTGCTGAACGCTCTAAATTGGGTGCAGTTCAAAACCGCTTAGATCACACTATTAATAACCTTGGAGCATCTGCAGAAAACCTAACTGCTGCAGAATCA
>Ga0209487_1004317_pt1 | contig 10955 bp, 8 predicted proteins | sample Poulit2012_FD_187524 | JGI IMG/M metagenome (GOLD analysis project Ga0209487, IMG submission 187524) | Agricultural soil microbial communities from Georgia to study Nitrogen management - Poultry litter 2012 (SPAdes) (version 2) | ecosystem: Environmental > Terrestrial > Soil > Agricultural land... | reverse complement strand
GAAGTGAAAGAAGAGACGGGTGCCGATGTTAGTAATATTTACTATATTGGACAGTATCATGTCGATGGTAGAGGGGATCAAGTCGATAAAAATATTTATTTTGCTGAGATTAGTGACTTGATTAAACAACCGACATATTATGAAACAGAAGGGCCTGTTCTAATCGACAAGCTCCCAAATAAACTAAACCAAAAGCGCAATTATAGTTTTATCATGAAAGATGATGTTGTGAAGTATAGCGTGAAAAGAATTAAACAGCTTTATCTAAAATAAAGCGCCCACTTCGTAAAAGTGAGCGCTTTTTTTAATGGACTTTTTTAAGGAGCCATTTTTCAAAATAAGCAACGCCTTGGTACATCAAGGCAGCTAGAAAAGCGATCAAGACAAGGCTGTAGAGAACTAACGTAAAGTTGAAAACTTGGAAGCCGTAAACGATTAAATAGCCGAGTCCTTTTGAAGCCACTAAAAACTCACCAACAATCACACCAACCCAGGAGAGGCCAACATTGACTTTGAAAGTCGAGATAATAGTGGGCAATGTGCTAGGCAAAATAGCGTGATTAAAATTCTGCCATTTAGTCGATCCAAAACTGCTTAAAACTTTGACATAATTCGGATCAACCGATGAAAACCCATTGAAAATAACGAGTGCTGTTACAATGACGCAGATAATCGCGCCTAACGTAATAATTGAAAGATAACCAGGCCCTAAAGTAACAATAATAATTGGGCCCAATGCGACTTTTGGTAAGGCATTAAAAACAACCAGATAAGGATCACTGATTTTTGAAAAGCGTTCAGAATACCAGAGTAAAGAAGCGAGCAAAATCCCTACCAACGTACCGATGAGAAAGCCAGCTAATGTTTCAAAAATGGTGATTCGCATATGATACCAAAGTGAACCGTTCAGGAGATTGTCAATAAAGAGTTGACCAATCCGTGATGGCGCACTGAAAATAAGTGGATCGATCCAATTCATTCGGCTACTCAGTTCCCACAGAAAGAAAAAACCCACAAAAATGATTGTTTGTGCAAAGATAACGAGCCTTTTTTCTTTGGCAAGTCGATCTAAAAACTGCTTATAAAGTGGATGAGTTGTAGTCTGTTTCTGATTCAAGTTCAGTCATCTCCTTCCAGATATAATCGAACAGCTTTTGATACTCTGGATGTTTTCGCGCTTCAAGTGGAGAGAGTGTCCGGACAGCTTCTGGAACGTCAATTTTAGTATGAATGCATCCGGGTTTCCGATCCATCAGAAAAATAGTGTCACTCATCGCAATGGCCTCGCCGATATCATGTGTGACTAAGATCGATGTTTTTTGAAATTCTTTCAGGAGATCAAGAACAAATCCTTCTAAAATTAATTTAGTTTGATAATCGAGTGCTGAAAAGGGTTCGTCAAGTAGAAAAAGAGCGGGATTGGTCATTAATGTTCGAGCTAAAGCAACGCGTTGGCGCATCCCTCCAGAAAGTTGTTCAGGATATTTATCAACAACATCAACTAAGCCCATTTTTTCTAGTAAATGTTTTGCTTTATAGTAATCTTGCTTTTGCATGGTACGCTTAATCTTTGGTCCAATACAGACATTATCGATAATCGTTTTCCAAGGAAACAAATAATCTTGTTGCAGCATATAACCAATGGAAACATCTTGTTGTTCAAGTGGAACTTGATTTAACTTGACAGCCCCTTCTGTCGGTTTAATGAGTTGAGCAATGATTGAAAGCAAGGTTGTTTTCCCACAGCCACTTGGTCCTAGTAAAGAATTAAAACTTCCTTTATCAACGGAAAAAGAAATATCGCTAAGGGCATGAGTGATATTATTTTCACTAAAGTAGTAATGAGAAATTGAGTCTAACTCCAAATAACTCAAATAAAAAACCTCCTTTATTCATTGATAACGTCTTCGGCAAAATCGGTATTGACTAGATCCTGATATGGAATATCTTGTGGGAGTTCGCCTGCCTCGTCCATAATACTTTTTAAGTGTTCCCACATCGTTTCATCGAGTAATGGATCACTAGCATAGGAACCTTGTGCTTGATAACGTTCAATTGAGTCGGTTAATAATTGAAGATCTGTCTCTTCAAAAAAAGGTTGAACAACCTCAGCAATCTCCACTGGATCATTTGAATCAACAAATTGTTGGGCGCGATAAATGGCGCGTGTGAATTTTGAGATGGTCTCAGGATTCTCTTCCAGATATGATGATTTTGCCATGAAAACAGTGTAAGGCACTTGACCAGATTCTTCTCCAAATGACGCAACAATTTGACCGACACCATCCTGTTCAAATTGGCTGGCTGTTGGTTCAAACAATTGGACGTAATCGCCAATACCACCTAAAAATGATGAAGCCACATTAGCAAAGTCAATATTTTGAATTAAATCTAAATCATTTTGTGGATCAATATCGTGTTGTTTTAGGACATATTCACCGACCATTTGTGGCATCCCACCGACACGTTGGCCTAAAAATTCAGTCCCCACCAAGTCGCTGAATTCAAAATCATCGGTCGGTTCTCTCGCGACAAGAAAGGTACCATCTGTTTCAGTCAATTGAGCAAAATTAATAATCGGATCGTCTGCTCCTTGGCTAGCGACGTAGATTGAAGTTTCTGCTCCTACAAGGCCAATATCAGAGTGCTCAGATAGCAATGAAATCATCACCTTGTCACCCCCTGCAATTAACTGCAAGTCAACATCTAGACCCTCCTCTTCAAAATAACCGAGCTCAAGTGCAACATATTGTGGGGCGTAAAAAATGCTTCGCGTGACTTCAGCGAGAGTCACTTCAATTAGTTCAGTGGAACTTTTGCATCCTGTTAAGACTAAGAGCCCTATCAAAAAACTAAATAAAAAATATTTTTTTATCATCTGTATACATCCTTTGTATTGTGCTTTTTGTTTAAATTATGCAGAAGTGACTGGGTATGTGCTCTAGTCTCAAGTCTTCGAAATAGAAGAGAGATTTGAAGATTGGCACTTGACCCTGTATGATTAATGATTGAAAAGTTTTTTTATTATCAGTGCGAAATTATGCTATGATAGTAAACAATATAAAGGAATTTTCGGGTAGAAAAAACAAAAAGGTAATGAGAGAAAGGAGATTTGACAGCATGTCTGCAAATCGTCGATTATTTACATCAGAATCAGTAACTGAGGGACATCCAGATAAAATGAGTGACCAAATATCAGATGCAGTACTTGATGCGATCCTAAAAGAAGATCCAATGGCTCGAGTTGCTTGTGAAACAACTGTAACCACAGGATTAGTTCTTGTATCGGGAGAAATCACTACATCAACGTATGTCGATATTCCAAAAATTGTTCGCCAAACGGTTAAAGAGATCGGCTATGATGACGCAACTTTTGGGTTTGATTATGAAACGTGTGCTGTTTTAACAGCCATTGATGAACAATCTTCAGATATCGCTGAAGGTGTTGATCGATCGTTAGAAGTTCGCGAAGGAAAGATGAGTGATGAAGAAATTGAAGGAATAGGTGCAGGGGACCAAGGGTTGATGTTTGGTTATGCATCAAATGAGACACCAGAGTATATGCCACTACCGATTTCATTGGCTCATAAACTAGCTAAATCATTAACAGAGATTCGGAAAAACGGTACACTTGACTATCTCAGACCGGATGGAAAAACACAAGTGACCATTGAATATGACGATGCTAATCAGCCAATTCGAATTGATACCATTGTCATTTCCGCTCAACATGATGAAAAAGTTACCTTAGAAACGATTCAAACGGATATTAAAGAGCATGTGATTATGCCAAATATTCCAGTCCAGCTCTTAGATGATGAGACAAAATATATCATTAATCCTTCTGGCCGATTTGTAATTGGTGGGCCACAAAGTGACGTGGGATTAACGGGTCGAAAAATCATTGTGGATACATATGGAGGTTATGCCCGTCACGGTGGTGGAGCTTTTAGTGGAAAAGATGCGACAAAAGTCGACCGATCAGCTTCTTATGCCGCTCGCTATGTGGCTAAAAATATTGTGGCAACTGGACTGGCGGATTCCTGTGAGGTTCAACTCGCCTATGCAATTGGGGTAGCTCAACCTGTTTCGATCTCAATCGATACATTTAATACTGGAAAAGTCAGTGAAGAAAGATTGATTGAAGCGGTTCGAGAGTTATTTGATTTGCGACCAGCTGGTATCATCGATATGTTGCAATTGCGTCAACCTATTTATCAAAAAACAGCAGCATATGGGCATTTTGGCCGAACAGATATTGAGTTTCCATGGGAACGATTAGATAAAGTAGCTGATATTAAGGCGTTTATTGCTCAAAAATAATTGGAGTGAAAGAGATGAAGCCCTATAATTATCGAACAGCGATTCATTTAGCGGGAACGGGTATCACCAAAACAATTCCCGCCGTTAAAAAGGAATTAGCATATTGGAAAACAAAAGCTAAAGAAATTCCAAGTCCTTTATTGCGTGAACAAGCACTAACAAGTATTGAATTTAAAGCTTTTCATTGTTATGGTGGTGGAATCTATGCCATGTTAACTGGAGAAAAATGGCGAGAAGCGATTCGATTCATTGTCGCCTATCAAACAATCAGTGATTATTTAGATAACCTCTGTGATCGAAGTGATTTATTAGATCCAACAGATTTTCGTTCATTACATCAATCGATGCTAAATATTGTTACATTATCAAATGATCAAACCAACTATTATCAGTATCGAGAAGATCAAGATGATGGGGGTTATTTGGCAGAACTTGTTCAAGTTTGCCAAGAGAATTTAAGAAAGTTACCAGCCTATCCTTTGATTAAAAATGAGCTGATCAAATTGGCTACAAATTATGTTGATCTGCAAGTGGACAAGCACGTCATCCCACATGAGCGGGTGGATCGGTTGAAAAGATTGTTTGAAAAAAGTGAACTAACCGATCAATCGATTACCTGGTATGAATATGCCGCCGCGATTGGATCGACTTTAACGATCTTTTGCCTTGTGAGCTATGGGCACCGAGAAGAAATGCTCGATTCAGCTGAAATTAAACAGATTTATGCCAGCTATTTTCCTTATCTTCAGGGTTTACATATTTTATTAGATTATCTAATTGATCAAGAAGAAGATTTGACTGAAGGGGACTTGAATTTTTGTTTTTATTACCCTGATATAGGAACGATGGAGGCGCGTCTGATTTATTTTATTGAGCAAACCGAACAAGCAGTTGAGTTGTTGCCAGATGCGCATTTTCATCGCTCGATTTATCAAGGATTACTTGCTTTGTATTTGGCAGATCCAAAAATAAAAAAAATAAAGCAAGGGAAAGAATTGCGACGTGCTCTCTTAAAAACGGGAGGATTCAAAGCGTATTTCTACCATTATGTAATCCGATTACTCAGAGTATTTTAAGAAACAGACAGACTGAGTTAAGTAACTCAGTCTGTCTGTTTCTTTTCAAGTGCTAAAACAAAAGGTGGTTTGTTTTTTTGATTGATGAAACCATACTGTAAACAATCAAATTCTTTTTGATCAAATTGTCTAAAGTGATCAAACAGCGCATCTTTTTCTTCTTCACCACCAGGATGGCCATAGTAAACAACACAAACAATTCGCCCACCTTCTTTTAAGCGTTCCACAATTTGGTCTATTGCCTCAATTGTTTGAGTGGGTTTAGTAATGACAGTTTTATCACTTCCAGGTAAATAACCTAAATTAAAGATCGCTCCAGCTACCTGTTCTCTCTCTTGGAGATAATTCGACACATTTTCATGTCCATCATGAATTAATTGAACATTGTTTAGAGAAGCTGTCGCTAGCCTTTCTTTTGTTTTCTCAATCGCTTTACTCTGTACATCGAATGCATAAACTTTGCCTGTTTCGCCCGTTGCTTTGCTGAGCATAACCGTATCATGACCGTTCCCGCAAGTTGCATCAATAACACTCTCACCAGGGCGAACAACCTCTTGAATTAATTGATGAGCAAAAGGAATGACTCGTTTTAACATAATCCATCACAATCCTTCTTTAAAAAATCTCTAACTTATTTTAGCATAAGGGAATCGAATCCGCACGAATCACGGACAAGTGCCTTTACTTGCTTTGCTTGACAAACTTCAATTATTTCACTAAAATACTGGTACAATATGAAGAACGACGATGAGAAGGAATAGTAGTCATTTAAGCAAGCCAAAGAGAGGTAACGGTCGCTGCAAGTTACCCTTGCTAAATACGAACTCACCTTTTATGTTGCGGTTGCGAAAGAAGTAGTGATCGCCGTATTCTGCGTTAAAGAAACTAAGTGAACAATCACTGTAGAACAGTGGTGTTAATTTTGGGTGGTACCGCGGGAAAAAGTCCTCGTCCCAGTTTTGGGATAAGGACTTTTTATTTTTGCGAACTGGTGTTCTGTGGAGTGATTTGAATGAAGGAGGATGACGATCATGGCATATGATCATCGAAAAGTTGAAGAGAAGTGGAATAGGTATTGGTTGGAGAATAAGACCTTTAAGACAGATGAGAAATCGAACAAGGAAAAATTTTATGCATTAGATATGTTCCCATACCCTTCAGGTTCAGGTTTACATGTTGGCCATCCAGAAGGATATACAGCAACGGATATTTTATCACGAATGAAGCTGATGCAAGGCTATGAAGTTTTACATCCGATGGGATGGGATGCATTTGGTCTGCCGGCGGAACAATATGCGTTAGACACAGGGAATGATCCTGAAGAATTTACTAAAGAAAATATCAATACATTTAGACGTCAAATTCAAGAACTTGGATTCTCTTACGATTGGGATCGTGAAATTAGTACAACGGATCCTGAGTATTATAAGTGGACACAATGGATTTTCCTCAAGCTATATGAAAAAGGCTTAGCCTATATTGATGAGGTCCCTGTGAATTGGTGTCCGGCGCTAGGAACTGTTTTAGCGAATGAAGAAGTGATTGATGGTGTGAGCGAAAGAGGTGGACATCCAGTCGAACGAAGACCAATGAAACAATGGATGCTGCGAATCACCGCTTATGCTGATCGTTTACTAGACGATTTAGAGGATTTAGATTGGCCAGAGAGCATTAAAGAGATGCAACGAAATTGGATTGGAAAATCTGAGGGTGCTGATATCGTCTTTGACGTCGCGGGACACGATGAATCTTTTACTGCTTTCACGACACGACCAGATACGTTGTTCGGAGCGACCTATGCAGTCTTGGCCCCTGAGCATCATTTAGTTGAAACAATCACAACGGTTGAGCAAAAGGAAGCAGTAGCTGAGTATATCGAAAAAAACAAATCGAAAAGTGATTTAGAACGAACGGATTTAGCAAAAGAAAAAACAGGCGTTTTTACAGGTGCTTATGCGATCAATCCGATTAATAATAAAGAAATTCCGATATGGATTGCTGATTATGTTTTAGTGAGTTATGGAACAGGAGCGATTATGTCTGTGCCTGCTCATGACCAACGAGATTATGAATTTGCTAAAATGTTTGATCTCGACATTATACCTGTTTTAGAAGGTGGCAACATTGAAGAAGAAGCTTTCATTGGCGATGGAAAACACATCAATTCTGGTTTCTTAAATGGATTAAATAAAGAAGATGCCATCAATAAAGCAACTGAATGGCTTGTAGAAGAAGGAAAAGGTGAGCCTAAGGTTACTTACAGATTACGTGATTGGTTATTCAGCCGCCAGCGTTATTGGGGTGAACCCATTCCGATTATTCACTGGGAGGATGGAACGACAACAGGTGTTGATGAAAGCGACTTGCCTGTCATGCTACCTAAAACGACTGAAATAAAACCATCTGGAACAGGTGAGTCACCGCTAGCAAATATTGAGGATTGGGTCAATGTGACGGACCCAGAAACAGGGATGAAAGGAAGACGTGAGACCAATACGATGCCACAGTGGGCAGGAAGCAGTTGGTATTACTTACGTTTTATTGATCCTCATAATTCTGAGAAATTAGCTGATGAAGATTTACTCAAAGAGTGGTTGCCAGTTGATATCTATATCGGAGGAGCTGAGCACGCAGTCCTTCACTTATTGTATGCGCGTTTCTGGCATAAATTCCTTTATGATATCGGTGTTGTCCCGACGAAAGAACCTTTTCAAAAACTCTTTAACCAAGGGATGATTCTCGGAGAAAACAACGAAAAGATGAGTAAATCAAAAGGGAATGTGGTTAATCCTGATGACATCGTCGAAAGTCATGGAGCAGATACATTAAGACTTTATGAAATGTTTATGGGGCCTCTTGAAGCATCAAAAGCTTGGTCTGAATCAGGCTTAGACGGATCAAGACGATTTTTAGACCGCATTTGGCGTCTGTTTGTCGATGAAGGAACAGATCAGTTGTCAGACAAAATCGTTGATCAAGTTCAAGACGATCAACTTGAAAAAGTTTATCACGAAACAGTCAAGCAAGTCACAGAGAATTATGAAAGTCTGAAATTTAATACAGGGATCTCACAAATGATGGTCTTTATTAATGAAGCTTATAAAGCCAAAGAAGTACTCAAAGGATATGCTGAAGGTTTTGTAAAACTTCTGTCCCCTGTAGCTCCATTTATTGCTGAAGAACTTTGGGAAAAACTAGGTCACGAAGGAACGATTGCCTATGAAAACTGGCCAACTTATGATGAGGCAAAACTAGAAGAAAATGAAGTAGAAATCGTGATTCAAATTTTAGGAAAGAATCGAGCCAGAATTATGGTTGATAAAGATGCCACAAAAGAAGAGTTGGAAAAATTAGCGCTAGACAACGAAATCATTCAAGAGAAAATCACTGGAAAAACAGTGAGAAAAGTAATCGTTGTACCAGGTAAACTCGTTAATATTGTGGCCAATTAAATGATTATGTATAGAGACTGGGTTAAATCACTATGCCTAGTGATATAGCCCAGTCTCTTAGTGCATTTAGAGTACCAGTATTTACTTATAATCGAATAAAAATGCCATGAAATTTTAATTTGTCAATAGACTTTTTTTGTGTCATAATTATTTTATTGAAATGAAATAACGCTTTTAAAGCATGAGGTGATAGGATTGTCTAATAAAGCCCTAGTGTTGGGTACGAATTATTATATTGGTTTAAGTGCGATTCGCTGTTTGGGAGTGGAAGGAGTCCATACTGTTGCAGTGGATTATTCAAGGGAAAATACATATGGAGCCAAATCGAAATACTGTAAAGAACAATTAATAGCCCCACATTATAAGGAAGATCCAAAAGGTTTCGTTTCTTTTTTAATTGACTATGCAAAGAAACAAAGCCATCCCCCAGTGTTAATTCCTTGTCATGATTCTTATGTTGAAGTAATTGATGAGAACTTAGCCGAATTAAGAAAATACTTTCTTTTTCATGATATTGAGCAGGGTTTACTCACTCAATTGATGGACAAAGGGACCTTGCATCAGGTGGCCGAGTCAAAGTCAATTTTGGTACCAGAAACAATTCACCCGGATGAAGGAAATTACTTAAAAACTGTTGAAGAAAAAATACATTACCCATGTTTAGTAAAACCAGTGGATTCACCGGCATTTGTTAGTGAATTTAGACGGAAATTGTTCAAAGTGCATAATGAAACCGAGCTAATAGAAGCGGTTCAAAAATCTCATGATGCCAATTTAGAAGTCATTATCCAAAGAATCATTCCAGGTTTTGACGACCATATGCATACATTTGATGCTTACTTAAATCATAACTCAAAGGTGACACATGCAACAACATGCCAGAAACACCGTCAATATCCAATTAATTTTGGTGCTTCAGTCTATACAGAACACAAATATATACCCGAACTGTACGAAATCGGAGTGAAGTTTCTTGAAGAACTTAATTATAAAGGTTTTGCAGAGATTGAATTCAAAAAGGACTCTGAGACAGGACAGTTTTATTTAATTGAAATAAATGTGAGAATAACGAATTTCAATGCTTTGTTACAAAAAATAGGACTTAATATACCTTATATAACATATCAAAACCTAATAGGTGAACCAGTTGAACCTAAATTAGTAAAAGAGAGTACAGGTAAGACATTCTGGTATGCTTATGAGGATCTTTTAGCTATTAGAGATTACCGAAGAAGTGGACAACTTACCTTAAGAGAAGTGATTGCTTCCTTTAATAAGAGGAAGGTATATGCTATTTGGAGCTGGAAAGATCCGAAACCCGCATTTGCGTTTGGAAAAACGCTAGTTCAAAAAGTTTTTAAAAAAATATTTAATTAAAAAGCAGGTAATTAAGGATGGAAACTAAAAAAATAGGTGTATTAGGAGGCATGGGCCCGAAAGCAACGTCGGTCTATTACGAAAGGGTTATTTCTAATACAGCAGTTAAAAAAGATCAAGATCATATAGACATGGTTATTTTAAGTCATGCAAGCTTGCCCGACAGAACAGAAGCTATTTTAAATGAGAATAAAAACAACTTTTTGGAGATGATTGAAGAAGATATTCGGTTACTGGAAGCGGCAACTGTAAGCAATATTGCTCTAACATGTAATACAGCGCATTTCTTTTATGATGAAATACAGGAAATGACAACGGTGAATATAATAAATATGGTAGATGAAACAGTTGAATATATTGCGAAGAACTTTGCTCCCAGAACAAAAGTAGCTATATTAGCTACAGATGGTACGATTCATAGTGGAATCTATCAACAAGCGTGTATTGATCGCGGTCTCAATCCTTATACACCAAATTCTGCTCTTCAAAGTAAAATCAAAGATATCATTTATAACGATGTCAAAGCTAACCTAGACTTAGACAATAGTAAGCTTGAAGCGATTATAAATGATTTAATAACTACTGAAAAATGCGATTGTGTTATTTTAGCTTGTACTGAACTATCTTGTATAGAATTAAGTGAACAAGCTAAAAAATATAGTATCGATTCCTTGGATTTGCTCGTTAAAAGATCGATAGAAGTGTCCGGTGCTAAAATCAAATCAGA
>Ga0209487_1004316_pt1 | contig 10955 bp, 8 predicted proteins | sample Poulit2012_FD_187524 | JGI IMG/M metagenome (GOLD analysis project Ga0209487, IMG submission 187524) | Agricultural soil microbial communities from Georgia to study Nitrogen management - Poultry litter 2012 (SPAdes) (version 2) | ecosystem: Environmental > Terrestrial > Soil > Agricultural land... | reverse complement strand
GATTCAGAAAGTAGATGATAGCATGAGAAGAATAGCTCAAATGCTCGATCCAAAACGAGTAGCGTGGCTATTTATATTTTTAGTTATTCAAGTTGTCTCGATGTTAGCAATCCCGACGCTTTCGGCTGAAATTATAGATAACGGTGTGGCAACGGGAGATATCGAATACATTATTAAGTATGGTGCAATTATGATAGGAATAGCACTTATAGGCTTTGCAAGTGCTATTTTTGCGGTTTATCTATCTTCCACCGAATCACAAGCAATTGGAGCTAGATTACGCGAACAGTTATTTGATCAGATATTAAATTTCACAAATGAAGAAATCGATCAATTTGGAACCTCCACCCTAATGACTCGTACAACGAGTGACGTTTTACAAATACAACAAGTCTTGGTTATGGCTTTAAGATTTTTAATTATGGATCCTTTACGAATTCTAGTGGCAGCGACTTTAGCTTTTACAAGAGAACCAAAACTTGCTTTTATATTTATAGTCATCGTTCCACTCCTTATATTTTTCATTGTTCTTATTCTAAGAAAAGTAAACCCACTCTTTCGTTCATTACAAATAAAAACTGATAAATTAAATCGAATTTTTCGTGAAGGGTTAACCGGTATTCGTGTTATCCGAGCGTTTAATCGAGAAGAGTATGAAGAGGATAGATTTGATGAAGCCAATGAAGATTATGCTCAAACTTCTATCACTGCGCATATTTATATGTCATTTTTAAATCCATTAATGATCTTACTAACAAGTGCAACTTCTATTATGATTATTTGGTTCGGTGCACAATACATAAGTGTAGGTGAAATGGAAGTTGGAAATTTAGTCGCCTTTACTTCGTATTCATTTAATATTTTAATGGGAATTATGATGTTATCTATGATAATAACGATGCTTCCACGGATGCAAGTGGCTATTGAACGTGTCTATCAAGTGCTAGATGCTCAAAATGAAATTGTAGATACAAAAAGACCAGCTGCTTTAGATGCGGATGCAAAGGAAGTTAGTTTAGCTTTTAATCATGTGGATTTTCGCTACCCTGGTGCTGAAAAATTAGCCTTAAAAGATATTGACTTTTCTTTAAAAGAAGGAGAAAAGATTGCAATTATTGGAGGAACGGGTGCAGGGAAAACAACTTTAGCCAATTTAATTTTAAGATTGTATGATATTGATTCAGGTTCAATAGAAATAAATGGGCTAGATATTAGACATGTCACCCAACATGACCTTCGTGAAATGATTGGATTTGCGACCCAAAATGCTTTACTGTTTTCAGGGACAATTCGCGAAAACTTACAATATGGGAACGAAGAAGCGACGGATGAAGAATTATGGCATGCTTTAGATGTTGCACAAGGGTCAGATTTTGTATCAAATCTTCCAAATGGTCTAGATTCTAGAGTAGAACAAGGAGGCGCTAATTTCTCTGGGGGACAACGTCAACGTTTAAGTATTGCCCGCGCCTTAGCAACCGATGCTAGAATTTTAGTGTTTGATGATTCGTTTTCTGCGCTTGACTTTAAAACAGATGCGCAACTCCGTAAAGCTTTAGAACCAGAGACAGAAGATAAAGCAGTGATTATTATTGCTCAAAGAATTAGTACCGTTGTGGATGCCGATGAGATACTCGTTTTAGATAAAGGAGAACTAGCTGGTATTGGAACTCACGAAGAATTGAAAGAATCAAATAAAGTTTATCAAGAAATCATTGAATCACAAATGAAAGGAGAAGACATTTAATGACTAAAAAAGATGAAACCCCTCGTTTACGTGGACGTAAACCTAAAAACTTTTGGGGAACGGTTGGTAGGTTAATTCGTTATATGTCGACTCGGGCTTGGGCTTTATTTGCTACGATATTTTTTGCGTCGGGTGCTGCGCTTTTTTCAGCTTTTACACCAACAATTTTAGGAAATGCAACAACTGAAATCTTTGATGGTTTTAAAGAAGGAATGGCGCTGCGAGAAGCAGGAGAGACGGTAACGACCTTTCCAATTGATTTTGAAGCCATTACTCGGATTTTATTGCTTTTAGGAACTTTGTATATATTAGAAGCTATTTTTAGGTATGCACAAAGTTACTTAACAGGCGTGCTCGCTCAACGTACGGTTTATGATATGAGAAAAGATTTAAAAGAAAAATTAGGTCAACTTCCTATCGAGTACTTTGATACCAATTCTGTCGGAGATGTTATGTCTCGTGCCGTAAATGATATGGAACAAATCGCTAATACTTTACAACGGTCCTTAGCACAATTCATTTTGGCAGTTGTAACTTTCGTAGCTGTATTGATTGCAATGCTAATGGTGGATGTGAAGATGTCATTAATCGTATTTGCCAGTGTGGGCCTTAGTACTTTATTTATTGCGATTATCGCACCAAGATCACAAAAACAATTTTCAAAACAACAACAAGTTGTCGGTTCTTTAAATGATCGGGTCGAAGAAATTTATTCAGGACACACGATTGTTAAAACGTATAATCGAGAAGCGGATGAAATTTCACGTTTGACCAAGCATAGTGATGATTTATATGAAGCTTCCTGGAGAGCTCAATTTTATACAGGAATTATGATGCCTTCCGTAAACTTTGCACGTGATTTAGGAATTTTTGGAATTACACTTTATGGAGGCTTTGGGGTACTTAGAGGAGTCGTTCCTTTAGGGAATGTTCAGGCATTTATTCAATATGTGAATCGCTTTTCTCAACCGATTCGACAAATCGCTCAATTAGCAAGCAATATTCAAATAACTGTGGCAGCTTGTGAACGCGTCTTTGAAGTGTTAGATGAACCTGAAATGGAAGAAATAAGCTCCAATGTAGCAATTAAAGAAGATACACCGTATGCTGTAGAATTTGAACATGTTCAATTTAAATACAGTGATATGGAAGAATTGTTAATGACGGATTTTAACTTACAAGTTAAACCTGGGGAAATGATTGCCGTGGTTGGACCAACAGGTGCTGGAAAATCAACGCTTATTAACTTATTGGAACGATTCTATGATGTTAATGGCGGTAGTATTCGATATTATGGTAAAGACATTCGAGATATTAACCGAGAAGAATTAAGAAAAAAATTCTCGATGGTTTTACAAGATACTTGGCTATTTAACGGAACCATTTGGGACAACATTGCTTATGGAAATGAGGAGGCGACAGCTGAAGATATTTTGAAAGCTTCTAAGTCTGCCTACGTAGATGATTTTGTCCGCCGCTTACCTCAAGGTTATGATACGGTTTTAAATGAGGAGGCAACGAATATTTCTCAAGGGCAAAAGCAATTAATTACGATTGCTCGAGCTTTCTTAGCCAATCCAGAGATTTTAATTTTAGATGAGGCGACCTCATCTGTGGATACACGTACAGAAGTGTTGATCCAAACGGCTATGGAAAATGTTCTTGAAGGTCGTACAAGCTTTGTGGTTGCCCATCGTTTATCTACAATTCAAGATGCAGATAAGATTATTGTGATGAACCATGGAGATGTTGTCGAAACAGGTAGACATCAAGAGTTACTGGATAAAGGTGGCTTCTATGCGGATATTTATAATGCTCAATTTGTTACGTCCGAAGATGAAGTTTTTGCGTAATTAAATAAAGAAAAATAAAAACGAGCGGATTCAGTTCCTTGAATTGAATCCACTCGTTTTTTAAATAGGCCATTGACATTTATGGATGGGAAGCAATGATGTGAAGATTACCCTTTAGAGTCCAATTTTGAATAGGGTTTGGTAGAATAAAATGATCCCCTTTAGAAATAGGGTAAGATTTATTTTCGATTTCTAATGTTCCTTCGCCATCAATGACACTCACTAAGGTATAAAAAGATTCTTGAGTGAAAGAAACTGGCCCGTCTATTTTCCATTCGTACACTGTGAAAAATTGATTTGAAACCAAAGTGGTTATTTGACCATTTTCGACGTTTTTTGTGGTAGGATTTACAGGGTTCTCTTGAGCAGGTACCGTAGTTACATCAATCGATTCTTCGATGTGTAAATCTCTAGGGTTTCCTTCGTCATCCACGCGATCATAATCATACAGACGATAAGTTGTATCACTAGATTGTTGCGTTTCAAGAACCATAACCCCACTTCCTAAGGCATGGATAGTACCGCTTGGAACATAGTAGAAGTCTCCAGCTTTAACTTCTACTTCTTTTAGTAATTGATCCCATTGCCCCGTTTCAATGAGCTTGCGAAGTTCTTCTTTTGTTTCGGCTGTATGTCCATAAATAATTTTTGAACCGGGATCAGCGGATAGCACATACCAACATTCTGTTTTACCTAATTCTCCTTCATGAGCTAATCCATAAGCATCATCGGGGTGCACTTGTACGGATAGGTCATCTTGCGCATCAATAATTTTTGTTAAAAGAGGGAATACCTCTCCTTTTTGGTTTCCAAATAATTCTCGATGGTTTTGCCATAATTGATCAAGAGCTTGACCTTTAAACTCTCCATTTAAAACGGTGGCTACTCCATTAGGATGAGCACTAATTGCCCATAATTCTCCTGTTTTATCACTTGGGATTTCATAACCATAGTTGTCTTTAAGTTTGGTTCCTCCCCATATTTTCTCTTGCAAAACACCTTTTAAAAATAATGGTTCCATGACTACACTCCATTCGTGTTTTTACTATTTATGCTTACAGTGTATCACAGATAAATGTAAAAAATGAATAAGGATTTATAAATTCATATGAATGATAAAGGTTATTTTACAAACATAATCCACTTATAAAATATGGGAAGCTCGTGACGATAACCTTGTGCTTTTTGTTTTCATTCGTTATAATTTTTAAGGATATATAAAGTATAAGATTCATGAAAGATCTGAGAGGTTGAATGGGATGGCACAATTATATTTTAGATATGGAGCAATGAATAGTGGGAAATCTATTGAAGTATTAAAAGTTGCTCATAATTATGAAGAACAAAATAAAGCAATAAGAATTTTTACAAGTGGTGTAGATGACCGAGATGGAGTAGGTGTCATTTCAAGCCGAACGGGGATGCGTCGAGAAGCGATTCCTATTTTAGAAGATACAGATATTTTTGAAAAAATAAAAGCAGAAGATGAAAAAATCTGGTGTGTATTAATTGATGAGGCCCAATTTTTATCGAAAGATAATGTCTTACAACTGACTCGTATTGTTGATGAACTAAATATTCCTGTCATGGCTTTTGGTCTAAAAAATGACTTTATGAATAATTTGTTTGAAGGGTCTAAATATTTATTATTATATGCTGAGAAAATAGAGGAAATTAAAACCATTTGTTGGTACTGTGCCAAAAAAGCAACGATGAATTTACGAATGAGTGATGGTAAACCGGTTTATGAAGGAACCCAAATTCAAATTGGTGGAAATGAAAGTTATTTCCCAGTTTGTCGTCACCATTATTTTAATCCAGTTATCGAAGAAGGAAGCGAGTAAAATATGGATATTTTTGATCAGTTAGAAAATTTAGAAGTTCGTTATGATGAAATCAATGCTATGCTTAGTGACCCAGAGATTACAAAAGATTCCAATAAATTAACTGAGCTTAGTAAAGAAGAAGGAGAACTACGAGAAACGGTTCAAGTTTTTCGAGAATATAAACAGGTGATTGCCGATTTAGAAGGGACCGAGGAAGTATTAGCTGACTCTTCTGATGAAGAATTGACAGAATTGGCCGAGCTTGAAAAAGAAGAATTACTTGAAAAAAAGGAAAAGATTGAAGAAGAGTTGCGCATCTTATTAATTCCTAAAGATGAAAATGATGGGAAAAATATCATTATGGAAATCCGTGGAGCAGCAGGTGGAGATGAAGCCCAATTATTTGCGGGTGATCTTTTCCATATGTACCAAAAGTATGCGGACAAACAAGGCTGGCAAACAGAAGTCCTCGAATCTCATTCTACTGGGATTGGCGGCTATAAAGAAATCATTTTATCTATTAGCGGAAAAGAAGTCTATGGAAAGTTAAAATACGAAAGTGGGGCTCACCGTGTGCAACGTGTGCCAGAAACTGAATCACAAGGACGCGTCCATACATCGACATCTACCGTATTAGTCATGCCGGAAGTAGAAGATGTGGAAATCGATATTAATCAAAATGATATTCGAGTGGATATTTATCGTGCAAGTGGAGCTGGTGGACAACACGTAAACATGACGGATTCTGCGGTTCGATTAACGCATGAACCAACAGGAATCGTTGTTGCGATGCAAGATGAACGTTCCCAACTTAAAAACCGGGAAAAAGCGATGAAAGTATTGCGTTCACGTGTCTTTGAGTTTTATGAACAACAAGCTCAAGCAGAAGTAGATGCAGAAAGAAAATCCACTATCGGTACGGGGGATCGTTCAGAGAGAATTAGAACATATAATTTTCCTCAAGGGCGAGTGACTGATCACCGAATCAATTTAACGGTTCATAAACTAGAGCAAGTATTAAATGGCGAATTGGATGAAATAATTGAAGCCTTACGTTTACAAGATCAAGCACAAAAATTGGAGCAATTGTAAAATGGCAAAAGAAGAACATTCAGCTATTACCTATCGTGAAGTCCTACAACGGGCTTCTTCTTTTTTAGAAAAAAAAGGACAGTCCGGTTTTGCGGCCGAATGGTTATTGCGTGAGCGACTAAATTGGACAAAAACGGATTTAATCAAACATGATCGAGAAAAAATGCCAGCTCCACAACAAAAACAGTTTGAAAAAGACTTTGAACAATTAATTAAAGGACAACCGATGCAACAAATTATCGGTCATGATTGGTTTTTTGATCGCAAATTTAAGGTCACTCCAGATACACTCATTCCGAGACCAGAAACAGAAGAATGGTTAGATAAAGTGTTGAGACAGTTACCTGCTTCGTCTTTAAATGTTTTGGACATTGGGACGGGGACGGGGGTTTTAGCTATTACTATAAAACTTGAACGTCCATCAGATGTAGTAGTAGCCACGGATATTAGTGAAGCTGCTTTAAAAGTTGCTTGTGAAAATGCCAATGCTTTAAAGGCTGACGTGGATTTTCAACAAGGAAATTTGTTTGAACCCGTAAAAGGAAAAACATTTGATGTGATCTTAAGTAACCCTCCTTATATTAGTAAAAAAGAGCTGAATGTAATGGATCAATCTGTGATTGATTATGAGCCGGAAATTGCCTTATTTGCGAAAGAGGATGGACTGGCAGTTTATCAAGAACTTGCTTGTTCAATTTCTAAATATATTAATCCAAAAGGGTCTATTTTCTTAGAGATTGGCTATAAACAAGGAAAAGAAGTAGCTGATATTTTCAAAAAGGTCTTTCCAAAGGCAAACATTGATATCTGGCAAGATTTTAGTGGTTTAGATCGTGTCGTCGCTATTTCTTGTGTATAATGTGGATAATCCCTGTGGATAATTGTGGATAACTGAACGAAAGTTCTTAAAATGATCCTTTATACTGTGAATAAAATAAAAACTATCCACAGAATCACGCCTCTTGAGTGGAAGAGATGAAGAAGGGAAAGAATAATGAAGACATTAAAATTAACAGAAAACGAACTAACAAAAGCAGCCCAACTTATTCAAAAAGGAGAAACTGTTGCCTTTCCCACCGATACTGTTTATGGTTTAGGTGCAGATGCAACCAACGAAGAGGCTGTTTTGAAAATTTTTGAAGCAAAGGGAAGACCAGCTGATCGACCGATTAGCGTCTTAATAAGTCATGTGGATGATTTAGAAAAGTATGCTAAAGGGGTCTTGCCGGAAGTGAAAAAGCTAGCCGAAAAATTTTGGCCAGGACCTTTAACCATTCTATTGAAAAACACACATGCTTTTGCTCCATCCGTAACAGTTGGTAAAAAAACAGTCGGCTTGCGGATGCCAGATAATCCTATCGCACTTCAACTTATTGAAGCTTGTAAAGTTCCGTTAGCTACTCCAAGTGCGAATTCTTCTGGACGTCCAAGTCCCACTTTGGCTGAACATGTTTATAGTGATTTAGAAGGAAAAATAGCGGCAGTGATTGACGGAGGAGAGACTTCTTTTGGAGTTGAATCAACTGTTTTAGATTTTTCCAATCCAATGGAACCGACTATATTAAGACCGGGAAATATATCAAAAGAAGCCATTGAAAAAGTTATTCATAGAAAAGTTTATTTTCTAGAAGAGGCCCCATCTATGAATTCTAAGGATTCAATCCATACCAAAGAAAAACACTACGAACCAACGATTCCTGTATTTATTGTGAATTCTAGTTTTGAAAAAGCTATTCAAGAAATGATAAAGTGTGAAGAAAAAATAGGTTTGTTGGCGAGTGAAGAAGTAGTTGAAAAATATAAAACACAAGTAGAAGCAACATTTTCTCTCTGTAAAGAAAATGATGTAAATACTGCAAATCAGCGATTGTTTAATGGTTTACGAACGTTGGAACATTCAAAAGCAACGGTCTTATTAGTCGAAGCTTTTTCTGAGGGAGAGATGGGTTTGGTCTATATGAATCGCTTGCAAAGTGCCGCTAATAATAAATTCATATAATAATCTTTTTAAAATAGTAGATTTTAGTTATTATATTTAGTAATATTGTAAGGATGAAAAAAAGCAGTATAAAAAAGGAGCTAAAAAAATGGAAAACTTTCATGTTTTAAAACACCCTTTAATTGAGCACAAGTTAACAATTCTTCGTGATAAAAATACAGGTACAAAAGACTTTCGAGAATTAGTTAATGAAGTCGCTCGTTTACTTGCTTATGAAGTGTCTAGAGATTTACCTCTCGAAGAAGTAGAAATTGAAACGCCAATAGGGAAAACAACCCAGAAAACTTTATCAGGTAAAAAAGTAGTCGTTGTACCTATCTTAAGAGCGGGTCTTGGTATGGTAGACGGTATTTTAGACTTAATTCCTGCGGCTCGTGTGGGTCATGTTGGTCTTTATCGTGATGAGGAAACAATGCAACCCGTGGAATATTTTGTGAAAATGCCAAACAATTTGGAAGATCGTCATATGTATGTTGTGGATCCTATGTTAGCTACGGGAGGTTCTGCTATAGCTGCAATTGACTCTGTATTAGAACGTGGAGCTAAAATAGAAAACATTAAATTTATTTCTATTGTCTCAGCACCTGAAGGAGTTAAAGCCTTGCAAAAAGCTCATCCCAAAGTACAAATTTACACTGCATCACTAGATGAAAAATTAAATGAGGATGCTTATATTGTTCCAGGTTTAGGAGATGCTGGAGATAGACTTTACGGCACACTTTAATTTTTATAATGGAGCCTCATTGATTTAGAAAACATATTTCAAAAGAAGGGATACTCTATGAATTTTATTCAAATACAGTCACTGATTACATTATTTTCACATTTGTTTTTTATTGCACTTAGTTACTGGGCTTTACAGGGTTTACGAACAGATCATTTGTTTAAAAAGAATGCTCCCCAGCAATTGAGAATATTCTATGTGTTATTTGCTGTGGCTATTGGGTATACAGTGAGTAATTTCTTCTTAGATTTTATGAATTATTCACAGAACTTATTAACTTTTTTTCAGTAATTTTTATTTTTCTCAAATTATAAGACATCATCTTTAATAAGAGAGAAAAGTTTTGGTATACTGAAATTAATCATAATAATCATGCCTTAGTTGAAAGATGTTTTCTACACTTGTAACAAGCAATGATTTAATGAAAAAGATTTTTAACAAACAACGAATTAAAAGATGAACCATTATGGTGATTAAAAATATGCTGGAGGTTTTTTATAATGGATTCGATTATTGTAAAGGGTGGTAATCGTCTAACAGGTACAGTTGATATAGAAGGTGCTAAGAATGCAGCTTTGCCGATATTAGCAGCGAGTATCTTAGGCGAGGGGAAACCGAGTAAATTTACAAATATTCCTTTGCTATCTGATGTTTATATTATGAAAGAAGTTTTACAATACTTAAATATTTTAATTGATTTTGATGAAGAAAATAAGACCATGACCGTGGATGCAACCATGCCTTTGAAATCTGATACCCCTTTTAAATTTATGAATAAGATGCGTGCATCTATTGTAGTTATGGGACCGTTACTAGCTCGTAATGGACGAGCTTATGTAGCAATGCCAGGAGGTTGTTCAATTGGATCAAGACCTATTGATTTACATTTAAAAGGTTTTGAAGCAATGGGCGCTAAAATTGAACAAGGAAATGGATACTTAGAAGCAACTGTTGACCAATTACAAGGAGCAGATATTTACTTAGATTTTCCAAGTGTTGGTGCTACTCAAAATATTATGATGGCTGCAACTCTTGCAGAAGGCGAAACAATCATTGATAATGCAGCGCGCGAACCTGAAATTGTTGACTTGGCCAATTACTTAAACTTAATGGGAGCAAAAGTAGTAGGAGCTGGAACGGAAACCATCCGTATTGAAGGAGTCTCTCAATTAACGGGAACAAACCATTCAATTATTCCAGATCGTATCGAAAGTGGTACGTTTATGATGGCTGCTGCTATTACAGAAGGTGACATTCTCATTAAAGATTGCGTTTCTGAACATAATCGTCCGCTAATTTCTAAATTGCGCGAAATGGGTGTGACGATTACTGAAGAAGAGAAAGGTGTTCGAGTTATTGGACCTAAAGAGCTAAAGCCAACAGATATCAAGACACAACCTTATCCTGGTTATCCAACCGATATGCAAGCTCAAATGACGATTGCCCAACTAAAAGCCAAAGGAACAAGTGTCGTTAACGAAACGGTATTTGAAAATCGTTTTATGCATTTAGAACAAATGCGAAAAATGAATGCCCATTTCATTATTGATGGACAATCAGCAATTATAAATGGGGGCAATACACTTGAGGGAGCAGAAGTAGCTTCTACAGATTTACGCGCTTCGGCCGCATTAATTTTAGCAGGGTTAATTGCTGAAGGGCATACGCGTGTGACGGCTATTAATCATTTGGATCGTGGTTATTATAAATTGCA